>Ga0209788_1000196_pt1 | contig 15518 bp, 9 predicted proteins | sample WorMetLIZISLAND1_2_FD_187415 | JGI IMG/M metagenome (GOLD analysis project Ga0209788, IMG submission 187415) | Marine gutless worms symbiont microbial communities from Max Planck institute for Marine Microbiology, Germany - Olavius clavatus LIZARD... ...
GCCCGCTGGGTTGGCGTTGCGAGCATGGTGGCGGCTTCTTGAACGGAGAGTCCGAGGATAGCGGCCGGCTGGAGTTGTGGCTATCCTTGGCTAGGCGCGCTTCCAACTCCCGGATGCGCTCGCGCAGCTGCGCAATGAGCGCCGTCTGCTCCGCAACCCGTTCACGCAACCGCTTAAGCTCGTCGTCAGGTTTTTTTCGGAGAATGGGTTAGGGTGGGGTGTTCCAGCATGGGCCTAGGTTACGTGTGTAGCCTGCCACTTGGCAAGAGGTTCTGAATAGTTACGGTTCGAGCAGACTGTCGAAAGTTTCCGGGTCCTGTTCGTACTTCCCAAGTGCCTGCCAGACCGATCCTGAATTGTTGCGGTTTAGCGCAGCATCGGGATGGTCTTCACCGTAGGTTTCTTTTCAAGGCGCTCTACTCACCGGCCGGTCGGGCACCGATCTCGTCGGCACGCACGCTGCGGGCGATCCGGTCGAGTACGCCATTGACGTAGCGGTGGCCTTGCTCGGCCCCGAGCAGCTTGGTCGAGTCCACTGCTTCGTTGATGATTACGCGATAGGGTATGGCGGGGCTATAGAGTAGCTCGTAGGTGCCTATCCGGAGGATTGCGCGTTCTACCGGGTCCACATGGGCAATGGGGCGATCGAGGGTCGGTTGGAGGCAGGCGTCCACTTCTTCCTGGCGCGCGGGAACGCCGTAGAGGAGCTGCCGGAATAGCTCTCGGTCGTAGGACTGTTGGATTCGATCACCGGTATCCGAGGTATCCGTGCGGTCGCTAAAGGAGGCCGCGATCTCGCCGGCCCAAGCGGTATCCTGAAGAAAGTGAGCGCCGATCGTCTGCGGGTCTTGCCCGGTGAGCTGCCATTGGTAGAGGGCCAGCACAGTATAACGGCGTGCCCGGCTACGGTGTCCACCCATTTCAGTCTAACTGCCGCAGCAGGTTCACCATTTCGATCGCGGATAGGGCGGCGTTGGCCCCTTTGTTGCCGGCCTTGGTGCCGGCGCGTTCGATGGCTTGCTCGATGGTGTCCACGGTGAGCACGCCGAACGAGACGGGGACCCGGTGTTTCAGGCTCGTGTGTGCTAGGCCCTTGACGCATTCACCGGCTACATAGTCGAAGTGCGGTGTACCGCCGCGGATTACGGCGCTGATGGCCACGATGGCGTCGTATTTGCCCAGGGTGGCAATGTGCTCGATGGTTACCGGCATCTCGAAGGCCCCGGGGACGCGCACGATGGTCAGGTCCGCGTCTTGGGCGCCGTGACGCTTCAGGGTGTCTACCGCGCCTGTCAGTAGGCTTTCCACCACGAAGCTGTTGAAGCGGGAGGCTACGAGACAGAAACGGGCATTGTTGACGCGCAGTGCGCCTTCGACGGTATGGATTGCCATGGGACTGATTTCTCCCTTGCAGGTCGAGGTCCCCCGGGATCGGGCGGACGTTCGTATCGGGTTTCCGGATCGGTAAGTGTTGCATCCTGACGGATCGAGGGGATCTTTCGCTTGCGCTCTTCCCGATTTCTCTCACATGGAGAGGGGCTTTCGGTTCGTCCGCCGTGCCTGTCCTATCGGAGCTCTTTCCGGCGGGGCTTAGGCGATTTCTGTCGAATGAAATACCATTTTGCTGCACTAGTGTCCCAACATTATGACCGGCAATTCAGGATCACCCATACATTGAAAGAGAAATATCTGGAATCCGGAGCGTCGCCATTGTTCGCGAAACCCGAAATGGGGTCCGTCCGATGTCGGGTTTCGCGAACAATGGCGACGCTCCGGGTCCACTAGGCGCCGGTTGCCGCGCCTTGAATACGAACCAAAATCCGCCCCAATCCGGTACATCATTTTCCGTCAATCGCCTCAGAGGTCGCCGCCGCTCACGTATTCCACCACTTCCAGATCGAACCCGGAGATGCCGTGCATGGCCTTGGGTGTGCTCATGACCCGCATTTTACGCACCCCGAGGTCGGCCAGGATTTGGGCCCCGATGCCATAGGACCGCAGCTCGTTGCGGTCCCGGCGGCGCGGCCGGCCCAGCGGTTTCGGATCGCGGCGACCGAGTTTTTCGAACCGGGCCAGGAGGTCTTCCGTATGGTCCCGGTTGCGTAGGACTACGATGGCGCCCTCGCCGGCCGCGGCGATTTTGCGCATGACGTCCCGCAGGGGCCAGCCACACCCGCTGTGGTTGGTGCCGAACAGGTCGCATAGGCTGTTTTGGAGGTGGACCCGGACGAGGGTCGGCCGCGTCGGTGTTATGTCGCCCAGGGTCAGGGCGAAGTGGAGGTCATTGTCGATGGCGTCCCGATAGGCGGATAGCTGGAAGCTGCCGGCCTCGGTGGGTAGCTCGCAGGTGCATTCGCGCCGTACTGTCCTTTCGTGGCGGACCCGATGCTGGATCAGGTCGGCGATGGTGCCGATCTTGATGTTATGGGTCGCAGCGAAGGTCTCGAGATCCGGGCGCCGGGCCATGGTGCCGTCTTCGTTCAGGATCTCGGCGATGACCGCCGCCGGCTCCAGGCCGGCCAGCTGGGCCAGGTCGCAGCCGGCTTCCGTATGGCCGGCACGGACCAGGACCCCGCCGGGCTCCGCCATCAAGGGAAAGATGTGGCCGGGTTGTACTAGGTCGTGGGGCATGGCATCGGCGGCCACGGCAGCGATAACGGTGGTTGCTCGATCGGCGGCAGAAATGCCAGTGGTTACGCCCCGGGCGGCCTCGACGGAGACGGTGAAGGCGGTGCCGTGCCGGCTCTGGTTGTCGTTGACCATAAGCGGCAGGTGCAGGCGTTGGCAGCGTTCTTTGGTCAGGGTGAGGCAGATCAGGCCCCGTCCGAACTTGGCCATGAAGTTGATCGCATCGGGTGTCACCTTTTGTGCTGCCAGCAGTAGGTCGCCTTCGTTTTCCCGCTCTTCGTCGTCCATGATGACGACCAGCTTACCTTGGCGCAGGTCTTGTGCGATTTCTTCGATGGTGTTCAGGGCCATGGTGTTGCGCTTACCGTCGCTTGCTGAAAGGCCGAGATTCGAAAATTCACTAGTTTAGCAAATTCCGAATCGGATGATTCGGGACCTCTCAGTTTACACTAGGGCTACCGAATGATAATTCGATAGAAAGCAACGGCTTGTCGATTTCAGATGCTTAGAGCCTGTCTAAAAAGGCAGGTTCTAAGGGGCCGGGAAGCGTCGCCGATGGCGGGCCGATCTCGACCGGTTCGCGTTGATTGGCGTTCATTGGCGGCAAAAAAGAGCTTCCGATAGAAGAGCTGAGCCGATGTTATCGGTATGGTATGGCTGTCGGTAGCCCTGCTCACAACCCCAGCTCGCGCCATCGGGTCTCGATCCGCTTGACGGAGATCGGATAGGCGGTCCCGATCTGCTGAGCGAAGAGGGAGATCCGTAGCTCTTCCAATAGCCAGCGGATCTCTTCCAGGCGGGTGTCCTGCCGTTCGGCTTCCCGTGCGGCGGTGGTGCGTTTCTGCCATTTGTGTTGGATAGCGGCCATCTCTTGCATGCCTTGCCGGTCTTTGGCGGCGGCGTATGGGAACTTTTCGGCCCGTACCGCCAGGGCTTTCAGGTACCGCGGGTAGTCTTGAAGGTGCTCATAGGGGACCTGTTGCAGGAAGCCGCGAAAGATCAGCGCGTCCAGGTGTCCGCGCATGTCCTCGACCGAAGCGATCCGACTGGCCTGAGTGGTATCTGCGAGCTGTTTGCGGATGGTCTGGTAACGAGTGAGTAGGTGCTCGGTCAGGGCGTGGGTATCCTCGGTGATGGAGGCCAGTCGCGACCGGTTTTCCTCCAGGCGCGCGTTGAAGGTCCGCCGGTCCCGGATTGGTGCCCGGCCTTCCAGGAAGGTGCGATCCAGGATTAGGGCCACCAGCTCGTCGGCTAGGTCGACCGATTGGGGGCTGCTTGGGGTCTGGCCCTGTCCCTGCGGTTGCGGGGCCCTGGCGTATTGGAGGCGCATGCGATCCAATCCTGATAGGCCCTTGCGCAGCCGTCGTAGGTCTACCTCCGGATGGAGCATCAACAACCGGCGCAACCCGGCGCGCATGGCCGCGGTGGCGTTCGTCTCCGAATCCAGTATGCGGATGGCGACACTGTCGCCTTGGTCGACTAAGGCAGGGTAGCCGCGCAGTCGAATGCCGCCGCAATCTCGATCCAGGCTTTCCGGCAGGGCGTCGAAGTCCCAGTGCCGGATCCCTGTCCGTTCCAATTCAGGGGATGGAATCGCGGCGAAGACCTGTTGTCCCGCCCCGCCGTAGCGCTGCCTGAGGCGGAGGAGGTCGTTGTCCGATGCGATCGGTTGTCCCTGGTCGTTCACCACCCGGAACTTCATGCGCAGGTGTGCCGGTACGGCGGACTCGTCCCAGGCCTCCTCGGGTACCGAGACTCCGGTCATCTCTCGAAGGGTCTCGGCAACCGCCCGGATCAAGGGCCGTTCCGAGGGTGTCAGGCGTTCGACCAGCCGTCTCGCCGTTTCCGGGATGGGGACGAAGGCCTTGCGTATCTGTTTGGGTAGGCCCCGCAGCAGGGCGACGAGTCGTTCTTCCAGGAGACCGGGGACCAGCCACTCGCAGCGTTGGGGCGAAACTTGGTTGATCAGTGCCAGAGGGAGGGTCAGGGTCACCCCATCCGCATCGGTCCCCGGATCGAATCGATACTCGAGGGGCAATCGGGTGGCCCCGACCTGAAGATTGTCGGGAAACGCCCGATGGGTGATTTCCGCCGCGTCTCTCTGCATGACATCCGGCATGCGTAGATGCAGGAGCTTGGGGTTTTCGCGCGTTGCCCGGCGCAGCCAAGTCTCCAATTGAGGGCGGGAGTAGATGCCCCCTGGGATCCGCTGGGCATAGAAGGCGTAGATGGCCTCCTCGTCCACCAGGATATCCCGTCGCCGAGATTTGGCTTCCAGGTACCGGACGTATTCGATAAGCTTCCGGTTGTGGCGCCAGAAGGGGGCGCGGGTCTCGAAGTCCCCGGCCACCAGGGCACGGCGCAGGAAGATTTCCCGTGCCTCGTTCGGGTCGATGGGTCCGTAGTTGACGCGGCGCTTGGGGACAATGGTCAGGCCGTACAGGGTGACCCGTTCGTAGGCCGCTACCTGGCCGGACCCGGATTGCCAATGGGGTCCCGAATAGCTGCGCTGAGTCAGGTGGACGGCGGCTTGCTCGATCCATTTCGGTTGGACCTTGGCGACGATACGCCCGTAGTGACGGTTGGTCTCGACCCGTTCTGCCGCGACGATCCACTTGGGGGGCACCGAGAACAGACTGGAGCTCGGATGGATGGCGAAGCGACTGTTACTGGCGCCCTGGTATTCCCGCGGTCCTTCCTTGCAGCCGATATTGTTCAGCAGGCCCGTCAGCAGGGCGCGGTGGATCTCTTCGTAGCTTCCGGCGGCTTGGCTCTCCTTGTAGCCCATCTCATGCATCATGAGGCGGAGTTGGGCCTGGGTATCGCGCCACTCCCGGACCCGATTCCAGGATAGGAAATGTCGCCGGCAGAGCTTTGCGAGCTGGTTTTTGGAGAGCCGACCGCGTTCTTTCTCCAAGAATCGCCACAGGTTCGAGAAGGTAAGAAAGTCCGAGTCCGCATGAGAGAAGGTGGCGTGGATCTGGTCCGCTGTCTGCTGCTGGTCCGGGGGCCGTTCCCGCGGGTCCTGAACGCTCAGGGCCGCGGCGATGATCAGTAGCTCGGTCAGGCAATGGTGGTCCTTGGCGGCCAGCAGCATACGGCCGATGCGCGGGTCCACGGGCAAGCGGGCAAGCTGTTCCCCGATGGGTGTCAAGCGGCCCGCGTCGTCCAGGGCCGCTAGCTCCGCCAGGGTTCGATAGCCGTCGGAGATCAGCTTGGGATCCGGTGCGTCGAGAAAGGGAAACGCCTCGGCGGTGCCGAATCCCAGCCGTTTCATCCGTAGGATGACCGCAGCTAGGTTGGTACGCCGGATCTCCGGTTCGGTGAAGGGTATCCGGGCCGCGAAATTGTCTTCCGAGTAAAGCCGAATGCAGAGTCCCTGCGCCACCCGCCCACAGCGGCCCATGCGCTGGTTGGCCGCGGCCTGGGAGATCCGCTCCACCGGCAGGCGTTGGATCCGGCCACGATGGCTGTAGCGGCTGATGCGGGCAAATCCCGGATCGATGACATAATGGATGCTGGGGACCGTCAACGACGTCTCGGCCACATTGGTGGCCAAGATTACGCGGCGGGTGCTATGGGGCCGGAACACGCGCGCCTGCTCACGGGGACTCTGGCGGGCATAGAGGGGCAGGATCTCGGTGGACGGCGAATAGTGCCGGCGCAGGGTCTCGGCGGTCTCGCGGATTACCCGCTCGCCGGAGAGAAACACCAGGACATCGCCCCAACCCACCCGCGCCAGCTCGTCCAGGGCCGCGACAATAGCGAGCTGCATGGCGTCGTCCCGCTCGTCCGCCGACTCATCCCCCAGCGGTCGATAACGCACCGCGACCGGATAGGTGCGCCCCGAGATCTCGATGATCGGTGCCGGAGCCCCGGCGGCGGTCGCGAAATAGGTGGCGAAGCGTCCGGGATCGATGGTGGCCGAGGTGATAATCAACTTGAGATCGGGTCGCCGCGGTAGCAGACCCTTCAAATAGCCCAGTAGAAAGTCGATGTCGAGGCTGCGCTCATGGGCTTCATCGATGATCAGGGTGTCGTATTGGCCGAGCGACTGATCCGACTGGATTTCCGCTAGCAGCAGACCGTCGGTCAGCAGCTTGATGGAGGTCTCGGGTCGCACTTGGTCCCGGAAACGTACCTTGTAGCCTACCAGGGTTCCGGGCGCGGTCCCGAGCTCCTGGGATAATCGGTCGGCTAGGCTGCGGGCGGCGATCCGCCGCGGTTGGGTATGACCGATGCGCCCGGCGACCCCCCGGCCCAGGTCGAGGCAAATCTTGGGCAATTGGGTGGATTTGCCGGAGCCGGTCTCGCCACACACCACCACTACCTGATGGTTGCAGATCAGCCCTGCGACCTCGTCGCGGCGTTCGCTGACGGGGAGCTCCGGAGGATAGGTGATCGTCGGGACCTGGGCCCGGCGGTGCTTGAACAGGGCCTGGGATTTTCCGATGGCCTGCCAGAGCTCGATCAGCTCCCGAGCGATGGGTTGACCGCGTTGCGCCCGTCGGCTTAGGCTATGCTGGCGACGTCGGAAGCTTTGCCGATCACCGATGAGGCAGACCACTAGGTCCGAGTGTGTCGGCAACCGGTGGGGGTTCGGGCTGATAGACAAGCGATCGAATCCGTCTGTTATCCGGACCAACGGTGTCTCCGTAGGGAACGTAGAGAAATTCCGCCCTTGGGGTTTTTCTTCGGTTTAGAATGGGAAAATTCCATCCTTGGAATTTTCCCTTACGCAAAGCGAAAACACGGTTTTCGCGTAACTATTCAGCTACTCCAATTGGGGCATTGGGGAGCGGCCCTGGAAGGTCAGGACGAGACGGGTTGAAAATATCGACGGATTGTTTGCGGAGACCGGAGCGTCGCCATTGTTCGCGAAACCCGAAATGGGATCCGTCCGATTTCGGGTGCACAAAATTAGGCGACGGCCATGGCCTTCGGCGGCCCGCGTTCGTCCTGCGTCCGTCCCGGCACGCACTCCGCTCGTCGCTTACGCTCCCTCGCTTTCCTGTGCTCCTCCGTTGAGAGGTAGGAGCGGATAATGGCAAAGTCCCTGGCGCCGGTATTGGAGCGGAAACAACCGGGGACTTTCTGCTCGAGCTTGGGCATGCGAAGGTCGCGTTCGGCGTGGTTGTTGTCGCCGGGAACGCGCAGGTCGGTGAGGAAGCGCAGGACCTCGTTGCGGCGCTCGCGTAGCCGCCGAATGAGGTTGCCGGCCGGGGATTGTGTGACACGCCCGCGGGTGCCGGGACGGCGGGATGGGAGGATTGCCGGCTTCGGCTGTGCTGAGGATGGTGTCGTAGCGGGTCCGCAAGTGCTCGCCGTTGCCGGCGGGCAGCGTAAGGTCCTGGTCCTGGACCTCGCCGACAGGGCATTGGCTTGGCCTAAACAGCGTGATCATATCGGTTGCCCACGGCCGGCTCGGGGACCTCTCAGCGATGGCGATCAGCTGGCGCAGATGATGGATCTTGCAGAAGGCATGCAGACATTGGTAGCGCTCGTAGGCTGACTGGTGGTGATGCCCCAGTATGCCCACGAATTGGGACAAAAGGCCGAACGCATCCAGGGCCTCGGCCCCGCGTTTGGGATGAGGGCAGCAGGCCGTAAGAATGATCGCAGCCTGCTCCGCCACCCGTTCACGCAGCCGCTTAAGCTCGTCGTCAGGGCTTTCTGGAGAATGGATTAGGGCGTGCTGTTCAGGCATGGTTCCATTGGGTATACGCGTAGCCTACTTCTTGGCAAGAGGTCCTGAATAGTTACGTTTTCGCTTTGCTTCATTACTCGATCAATAGCGGTACGTCTTTGCACCGTATGAGAGCCTTGGATTTCCTCATAGCTCCCTATGGTATAGGTAAATCTGACCTATGGGGTAATCCTAGGTATTCCGGAATCGGTGTTTACGCTCCTGCTTCGAGTCGTTATCACTCAAAGTTTACCTGCGCGTGTTTTCATGGGTGCCTAGGGGCGAAGATTCGCACCGGTGTCCTGTCCCATCTCCTCTCCTCGGTGTCGGCCCCATGGCATTGGGGCTCGGTACGCCGGCAGCCTCATTCGGAAACCTCCTCGCGATTGGAAGACTCTGCGTTCACCGGTTGGGGTGCGTAGTCCGACGGCGTACCGTCGATGGCAGGTGCTTACCCTGTTGCTACGGAGGAGCCCAGGAAAGCGAGGGAGCGTAAGCGACGAGCGGAGTGCGACGCCCCCCGCGTAGGCGTAGGGTCGTGCGTTTCGTCGGAGTGCGGCGCATGAGCACCGGCGGAGACGAAAGGCCAAGCCATGCGACACGGCGTCCAGTCCTTGTGGGAGTCCTGGTGCCGCGCGGAGTGCGCGCCGGGACGGACGCAGGACGAACGCGGGCTGCCGAAGGCCATGGCCGTCGCCTAATTTTTCGCACCCGATCTTCGCGCTAACACCTCTCTAAGCCTTTGTTTCTAGGTTCCTCCGCGTCGTTCCATAAGAGCCGCATCCAAAGCCTTTACCGACAGCTGTCGGTAAAGGCTCCGGCCGATGGTGTCGCAAGGTCTCCGAGGTCTGTGCAATTTTACCGGCAACCATCATGAATAAGCACCCCCCTCCCTCGCTGTCGCCCCTGGTATTACATAGCTCCGTCGACACCGATCCGATCCACTATCACGGTATACCTCGTTTGGAGCAAGGGTTGACCTTGCTGTCCAAGTGTCTGGATGCTGCGATCATCAGCTTGGTGCCGATCGGAGTGAGTACCTTATATGGGCCCATTTGGTACCCGCAATACGGCATGGCGGCATTGGTGGCCGCGATCCTATTCCTTTTGGTCGCCGAGGTATCGGGCCTGTACCGGCCGTGGCGTGGCGAGACGTTCAAGCGCCGGTTCTTCCAGATCTTCTTCGTGTGGTCGACGACCTTCTTTATCCTATTATTATTAGCATATGCTTTCAAAACGAGCAGCTCCTACTCACGCGTCGTTGCCGGTGTTTGGTTGGTCGCCACGCCGTTTCTCTTGAGTGGTTGGCGCGTTATTGGGAAACTCGTCTTTTCCTACCTCTGCGCGCAGAACGGGAACCGGCGCAGTGCGCTTGTTTGGGGTAACTCGGAGCTCGGTGACCAGCTGGCCCGCACTATCGAGCAGTCGCCCTGGTTGGGTCTCGATCTCAAGGCACACTTCAAGAGTGAAGCCGTCGATTACCCGCCGGGCGATGCTTTGGAACAATCAGCAGAAGATCCCGACCAGATCGAACGTATCGTGCGCCAAGCAAAACGGGGGGAGTTCGATATCCTCTACATCGCCCTGCCGATCACGGCCCGGTCGAGGGTCGGTAAGGTCGTCGAGCGGCTTGCGGACAGCACGGTTTCAGTCTACATGGTACCGGATTACTTCACGACCACTCTCTTCCACAGCAAGTGGTCGAACCTGGAAGGCATACCGCTCATCAGCATCTACGATACCCCTTTCTGGGGCGTCGACGATTGGGTCAAGCGGGCGCAGGATGTCATCCTCTCCAGCCTCATCCTGCTCGTCACGGCCATCCCGATGCTGGTCATCGCTGCAGCGGTCAAGCTCGCCTCTCCCGGCCCCGTGTTGTTCAAGCAACGCCGCTATGGCATGAACGGGAGGGATATCGATGTCTGGAAGTTCCGCACCATGTTTGTCCACGAGGATGGGGGACAGGTCCGGCAGGCCGAAAAAAACGATCCGCGGGTGACTAGGCTCGGCGTCTTCCTACGTCGCACCTCATTGGACGAGCTACCCCAGTTCCTCAATGTGCTGCGGGGCGATATGTCCATTGTCGGTCCACGCCCCCACGCCGTTGCCCACAATGAGCTTTACCGCAAACAGATCAAGGGCTATATGCTGCGACACAAGGTGCGGCCCGGTATCACCGGCTGGGCGCAGATCAACGGCTGGCGCGGCGAGACCGATACTCTGGATAAGATGGTGAGGCGCGTCGAGCACGATCTCTGGTACATCCACAACTGGTCGTTGTGGTTGGACATCAAGATCGTGCTTCTAACCTTGCGGTGTGGCTTTACCGGTAAGACCGCTTACTGACCGGGTGGCCACGGGACGGGGGGCTGCTCTTGAGAAAGCGGTCTTTGTGCCAGTCCCGAGATTGGCACCAATTTCCGGAATGGCATGAAGGCTAGCTGGCTAGGCGATGACACGACTCGACTCGGAAATGCCACCGTACCTGCGGGTCCTCACGGTGATCGGTACCCGACCAGAAGCGATCAAGATGGCGCCTGTCGTTCAAGCACTAGTCGCACAGGAGACTATTACCAGTCGTGTCTGCGTCACGGCCCAACACCGGCAGATGCTCGATCAGATACTCCGGCTCTTTGCCATCCGCCCGGATTACGATCTCGATCTCATGCAGCCGGATCAAGGCCTTACCGAGCTTACGGCCAATGTGCTGACCGGTTTGCAGCCGGTCTTACAGGACTACGAACCGGATCTTGTCCTGGTGCAAGGTGATACCACTACGACCTGGGCCGCGGCCCTGGTTGCCTACTACCAGCACATTGCCGTAGGCCATGTGGAAGCCGGCCTGCGTACCGGCAATCGCTACGCTCCCTGGCCCGAGGAGATGAACCGCCGTCTCACCGGTAGCTTGGCCGAGCTGCACTTTGCGCCTACCGAGCAGGCACGCCTCAATCTGCTGCGCGAAGGAGTGGACGACGGCCGTATCGTCGTGACCGGCAATACCGTCATCGATGCCCTGCTGGAGGTGGTACGGCAGCTGCGCACCGAGCCCGGGCTCCGTCGTAAGGTGGAGAGTCCGTTCGATTTCCTCGATCCTGCTCGCCGCCTCATTTTGGTTACGGGTCATCGGCGGGAAAGCTTCGGTCCCGGCTTCGAGCGTATATGCCGGGCCTTGGCCACCCTGGCCCGAAGACCCGACGTGCAGATCCTCTATCCGGTTCACCTCAATCTCAACGTTCAGGGGCCCGTTCATCGCCTATTGGACGGAGTGGACAATATCTACCTCAGCGCACCCTTGGACTATCTGTCGTTCGTTGCCCTCGTGGACCGCGCGCATCTCCTGATCACGGACTCGGGCGGGATCCAGGAAGAAGCCCCCGCCCTCGGCAAGCCAGTTCTAGTTATGCGTGATACGACCGAACGTCCTGAGGCCATCGATGCCGGTACCGCACGCCTGGTCGGTACCGATATCGCTACCATCGTGGCCGAAGCGAATAAGCTGCTGGACGATGAATCCGCCTATCGTGCCATGTCCGGTGCCCACAACCCGTACGGCGATGGGCACGCGGCCGCTCGCATCCTAGCTACTCTGAAGGCCCGCTATGAGTGATCCGCAACGTCGCAAGCTGTGCGTTATGGGACTCGGCTACATCGGTCTGCCCACCGCCAGCCTCCTCGCCAGCAAGGGCTTCGAGGTCCAGGGTGTCGATGTCGACCCCGCAGTGGTCGAGACCATCAACGCCGGCCGTATTCATATTCGTGAGCCCGAGCTCGACCTGCTGGTCAAATCCGCGGTGCAGAGCGGACGCCTCGAGGCTGCCCTGCAACCCACTGCGGCGGGCATTTTCATCCTCGCTGTCCCCACGCCGTTCCAAGACGGCTATGTGCCCAACCTCGAGTATGTGGAGGCCGCCACTCGTGCCGTTGCCCCCCATCTGGCACCGGGCAACCTGGTGATTCTGGAGTCCACCAGTCCGGTCGGCACCACCGAGCAGGTCGCCCACTGGCTGGCGGAAGAACGCCCGGAGCTCATCATCGCTGGCCATGACGATCGCCAAGTCGAGTCCGACGGGGCCATCCGGGTTGCTCATTGTCCCGAGCGTGTCTTGCCCGGACGCATCATCCGCGAGCTGGTCGATAACGACCGCATTGTCGGCGGTGTCGATGCGGCCTCCACTACCGCCGCCGCGGACTTCTACTACGAGTTCGTCGCCGGCAAGGTCCTCACCACCGACAGCCGTACCGCCGAGCTGACCAAGCTCACCGAGAACAGCTTCCGCGATGTTAACATCGCCCTGGCCAATGAGCTGTCCCAAATCTGCGACCACCTAGGCGTCGACGTCTGGGAGTTGATCCGGCTGGCCAACCATCACCCCCGGGTCGAGATCCTGAGTCCCGGTCCTGGTGTCGGGGGACATTGTATCGCCGTAGATCCTTGGTTCATCATCCATTCCGCTCCCGAGCACAGCCGGCTTATCCGCACCGCCCGCGCGGTCAACACCGCCCAGCCGGAATTTGTGGTGGCCAAGGCACGTGCCAAGGCCGCTCGCATCCGAAACCCGACCATCGCCTGCTTTGGTCTCGCCTACAAGGCGGACATCGACGACTTGCGCGAGAGCCCGGCCATCGAGATCGTGCTGCATTTGGCTCGGGAAGGGAACGGATGTCTACTTGCCGTCGAGCCCCATATCGAAATACTGCCGACACCATTGGCCGAGGCTGGCGTCCGGCTCTGCGGTGCGGAGGAGGCACTGGCCGCGGCGGACATCGTGCTCGGGTTGGTCGCACACAAGAGGTTTCGGAAGCTCTCGCGGCAGGCGTTGCAGGGAAAGATCGTGATCGATACTTGCAGGATGTGGCGGTAAAGTGGCGAAAAAAGATGCCTTCGTCTCGTCGCGCCGCGGTCCGATTCACGACAGCAGCTATAAGCTGATGTATTCGCACGTTGCCATGGTCAGTGATCTGTTGCGAGGATTTGTACTAGGCACCTGGATAGACGAGCTGGATCTGGCAACCTTGGAGAAATGCAGCGGCAGCTACGTCAGCGACGACCTGCGTGACCGTGCGGATGACCTGATCTGGCGCGTGCGCTGGGGCCGTGGCTGGCTCTGTATTTACCTGTTGCTCAAATTCCAATCCAGCATTCTTCTCCACCAGGACCTGATCCGCACGCGGCAGCTGAGTAAAGCCGGTCTACTGCCGTCGGTGCTTCCCATCGTGCTTTACAATGGGGCCGACCCTTGGAATGCAGCGGAGACTCTCGATGACCTGATCGAGTCGGCTCCGTCCGTATTGCACGAATACCGGCCGCAACAGGCGTATTTCCTGATCGACGAGCAGCGCGTCGCTGAGCAAGGCAATCTGCCACAGCGCAATTTAAGCGCCGCACTCTTCCGGCTCGAAGCCAGCCGAACACCGGCGGAAGTGCTGACAATCCTCCGTGCTCTGGTCGAATGGCTTGCGGCACTGGAGCAGATCGGTCTGCGACGGGTCTTTACCGTCTGGCTCGACCGGGTATTTCTTCCCAAGCGGCTTCCGGGCGTCGAGCTCGAGCTCATGACCGATTTACGTGAGGTGCGCAACATGTTGTCCAATCGCGTCGAAAGTTGGACGGACCAATGGAAACGCGAGGGTCTGGAGCCAGGCCGCCGGGAGATACGCCACCTGCTCACTTGCCAAGCCCGTCGCCGCTTCGGCCCCGCGACTGCCGCGCAAGCCGAGCCGCTCTTGACGGCGATATCCGATCCCCTGCGGCTGGAGGCTCTCGGTGATGCACTCCTTACTTGTCCCGACGGCGCCGCTTGGTTGCATGTCTTGCGCTAGGCGCAGTCCACACCAACCGACGGTGACGAGTGCCTATAACCGACATTCGAGATCATTCGATGAGACGGGTTGAAAACACTTGAGATAGGGGGCCGAGTAACAGGAATACGCCCAGCGGCAGTGCCCCGCGCGGCGGGGAGCTTCCTGGTTACGACCGAAGGGCCGTGCGCAATGAGATATCCCCGTCGCCTTTTCGCATTGGGGTATTGTCGATCCCACCGGCTAAGGCCAGTATTCGGCTTTGTGGTACGGAGGAGGCACTGGCAGTGGCGGACATCGTGCTCGGGTTGGTCGCACACAAGAGGTTCCGGAAGCTCTCGTAGCAGGCGTTACAGGAGAAGATCGTGATCGATACCTATGGGTTGTGGTGTTAGCTGCTTGTCAAGTCCCGCCAGATTATAGACGCGTTTTTTGAACAGGTTGGGCTGTTTTTGGTGCCAGTTTTTCAGGCTCTCTTGCGTTTGGTGTGGGTAGGGCTATTTTACCCATCGCGTAGGGTAGCCCGCGCCAAGCCTACTCTGTGCCCTTCTTTTTGCCTGTAGGCTCGGACCTGTCGCCAGGCCAAACGGCGGCGGTTTTTATCATGGACCCGTTGTCGTTGTTTACCCTTGCGCTCGGCCTTCCGACTCCCTGGGAGGTCATCGACGTGGCCTTCGATCCCCAATCGGGCCGGATCGATTTCCACCGCGCCTTCGCTCCGGGGACACGATGTTCTTGTCCGCAGTGTGGGGCAGAACGCCCGCCGGTCCACGACACGCTTGAGTGCGACTGGCGTCACCTAAACTGCTTTCAATTCCAAGCCTCCATCCACGCCAAGGTGCCCCGTGTGCGCTGCGGGACCTGCGCCAGGACTACCCAGGTCGTGGTGCCCTGGGCGCGCCCCAACAGCGGCTTCAGCCTACGGATGGAGGTCTTACTGGTCACCCTCTGTAAGACGATGGCGGTCTCTCAGGTCACTCAAATTGCCTGGCGTCAGCGACGGGCACGTCTGGCGCGCCCTCGATCATTACGTCGATCAGGCACACGCTCAGGAGGACTTCTCGACCGTCACCTCGGCTGGTCTCGACGAGACCGCCTCACGGCGCGGACACAATGACATCAGCTTGTTTCACGATCTCGACGCCCAGCGTGTGCTCTATGCCTGCGAAGGGCGAAAAGCCCGGGTCGTAGCCCAGTTTGCCGATGTGCTCGAGGCTCATGGCGCCTGTGCCGGGAACAGCTGCGCGGTCTGTATGGATATGTCGGCAAGCTACCAGGCTGGCGTGTGTGAGCATCTGCCCTGGGCGGCGATCACCTTCGATGAGTTTCACGTCATTCAGCTCGTCAACAGGGCGATTGACGCAGTGCGTCGCCAAGAAGTCAAAAGGGCCCCGGAGCGGCGGCG
>Ga0209788_1000197_pt1 | contig 15356 bp, 7 predicted proteins | sample WorMetLIZISLAND1_2_FD_187415 | JGI IMG/M metagenome (GOLD analysis project Ga0209788, IMG submission 187415) | Marine gutless worms symbiont microbial communities from Max Planck institute for Marine Microbiology, Germany - Olavius clavatus LIZARD... ...
AGTCAATTTTCGTAATTTTTGGCACATATACCCTATAAGAAATTTGCAACCAGAGGATATATATGCAAATTTCCTGTAGTGTATATGTGCGAGAGACAAAGTTATTGCAAAAATTGCCAGGCTTACTTTTTTGGCCCACCCTGTGTATGTTTATTGCATGTGTGTGAAATGAAGTAGGTTTGAGGAGTTGAATGTGATGAAATCCCTGAAGGACAACTTGTTTGGACGCATGATCATCGAGCATCCCACCCTGCACATCTGTACATCACAGCACCATCTGTGACTGTTCACGGAATTTCACGCTTCGCCGTCTTCTGGCTGTTTCAACTTGTCAGCCATCTACTAGAAATAAGCTGTTTGTTGAGTAGTGGAAGTCGATTCTGTAAAATTTTTCAGATTTGGCGTTTCGTTTCGTTTTAGAGACCAAAAATTAGTCTTGTCTGTGTAAAGCAATATAAAGTGGGTTAAATGCAGTGAAATGTCAGATGGAGATGTGTGGTACATGTGTTTGCATCAATGTATTTCTTGTAGTTACTGTCAGCACCCACTTTCGTTCGACATAATTCAGGGTGTCTACAAATTGAATCAAGCAAATTTCCAGGGGGATCCAGGAGGGATTTTAAGAAAAATCCAGGACATGTTTGACATGTTTGCCTTGCTTCAGCCTTCTTCGGAGGGGACACCGAGAGTGTCCCCTCTCGAGCTGAATAGGGATCTGGGGGAGCGTCATAAGCTACCCCACAGGGGTCTGGGGCAGAGCCCCGGCTGAAAACGGGTTTTGGTGCATCTGGAACTTGAAAGAACACATCTGATGGCAATAAATTTCGTATTTTTGCGACAAATATTTATCCATATTTTTATGACTGATAACCAATGTGGTCGATTTTCGACATCTTGCACAAAAATTTCCTGGAGGACCAATTAAATTCCAGGAGTTGTAGACACCCTGATAATAAACATATCAGCTAGGACTTAATGTTGACAGTGATCATGTTATAGTGCGTAAATTATGGGGGCAAATCTAGCAAGCTGTTACCACAGTTGTCTGTGATCACTATCAGTAACATGCACTATCAGTAACGTGCATAATTTGACTGTGATAGAAACTGGTTTATGTAGGCCAAGAATCAGTTATGGTCGTGTAATACACGTTTTTTCTGACACTTAGTTGACACAATAAAAATGTAATTTTACATGCTAAACATGCTAAATTGAAAGCAGTCATTTATAAATAACAGTAGCTATAATAATGATACCATACAACAATATTTTGCTTTTGACACTAACAAGAATGTTTAAATGATATCGGTGCCACTCGGCATATGCACAGGAACCCCGTTACGTCTTTCATTGTTGTGAATTCTCGAAACAGGTTTCCACAAATAGCACGGGCATTGGGCAATTCCACTAATTACGGAGTACCTATGTGAATTCATATGCATGAGCAGATTTAGACAATAGACATAGCTTACGAGCTGATAGTCTGCTACTACTTTTGCTTTAAGTCTAACAGCCAGGTTTTGCCAATTCCTGAAAGATGGAACCTATGAAGACTGCTGCAATGATACAACATTCCCGACACCTAAACAACAGCATAAAAAGCAGTGAGGAATGCCTGTATAAAAAATATGCAGCGCTATTATCATATTAGTAAGGTCTGAAAACGAAAAATCTATGCAGCAACCATTTTGTTGATGCTGCAGAGAATTTCTATTCTCCCGAAGTATTCTTTTCAATTCCACATTACACATTACTGACATCAACTGCCAGACTTGTAGCACCAGACTGTGCCTAAGGCTGGTCCTGTGCCTATCATTCATGCAAACAGATGTATCATAAGAATAGACCATACGAATACACCATACACAAAGTCGGCTATTCTACACACAGGCGCGGCCAGGAATTTTGTTTTGAGGGGGCCAAAGATGGTGTTTTCTCTAGTTTTCAAAAGTGAAAAACTAACAGCAGTCATTTCTCGTTCAATTAGGCTACTTCATTACTCCAGGATAGACCGAATCCCTGATGCAGAAAATCTCTTTGTGAATTGCTGCAGTGAGTTTTTACAGGTCGAATGCTCTGCCTGCTACCAAACAAACAGCATCCAGACCTTGAACTAACAACGAATGCAATTTATGAAACGAAACACAATGTTACACAAAACGGCAACAACTTGCTGTATAACTTACAGAATTCTGTAATTTAAATGCCGTACTTATTTAACTAACACATGCTATAAAACGACCTGCTCAATAATTAATGTGAATGCACGAATTATTTCAGGAAAATTTGCGTGAAAACGCACAATAACGTGACAAAACACAATACATGCATTAACGGCAGCTCAGTTACGGTAAAGTCCGTAACACAAAACGACTTTTCAGTTTTTAGTCAAAGTTTATTTCCACCATTGCACCACCTCTAGTTTGTACCGTCAATAACTATGCACAACTATCTTGGTGGCAGGAATACGACAGCCAAGAACGGAACTTGCATCTCTCCACATGCTGCAAAAACAGATATATTCATATACGGGTTAGACTTACATCAGACTAAATGGCTATATCTGACTACTAATCCTACTGTACAATACCTACATTCTACTGATCTTACTGTACGGCTCAGAAATGTGGGACATGATGGTGAGGTCCAGCCAGCGACTCGACGCATTCGACCAGTGGTGCCTTCGACACATTCTACGAGTCCCTTTCACTGCTCATGTAACCAACCAGGAAGTCCGCCTGCGATCTGCTCAACCTCCTGTCAGGCTGTCACCCAGACGGTCATGCTCAGGCGTCTGAGGTTCTTTGGCCACGTCATCCGTTCTGACTCCGATGAGGATCATACACGTGCCCTCAATGCTGGCATCAATGACCCGCGGAAGGAGTGGAAACGACCTCGTGGTCGCCCTCGTCAAACATGGCTACACACCATCGAGAATGACCTCAAACATCAGAACCTGGGACTGTGGTCGGCCCGGCACAGAGCTTATGACCGTGATCTGTGGCGTGATATCGTGGAAACGGCGACGTTCCTGCATGCTGCATGCTGATGATGACCCTAACACGACTCCATTTGTCCGTTAGCGTGGTAATCCATTACCCAACAATCCGATATAGCCCGTTATTAACTGTAACTGTGCATAATATAAATTCACACGACTTATTGGTGAGTGACATATGAGTCACACCACCCAACTGAGACTTTGGTCCCCTAGCAATGAAGTGTACAGAATGCCGAGGTTCATGATTGTTTTTGGAGAGCGAGCATTCTGTCACGCCGGTCCAGCTGTATGCAATAGTCTGCCAGCATCCATCAAGGCCTCAACAAATCTTACATCCTTCTGCTGGCTCTAAAAAAAGCTTACTTATTAAATCTAGCCTTCTCCGATTCTGCCTGCACCTCCAGTTCTGCCAACTGACAGACATTGTGCGTGTTACCAATTTTTATATTGTATTATTGTATTGTACAGTAAACCTCACACTTGCATTGTATGACACTGTAATGTCTACTGTTCTATTATATTTTGTACATGGGCACTAAACTTGTTATGTAATGAGAAATGAAGACCAAGTGAGTAGTTTCTTAATGACACATAAGCATATAAAAAGGCCACTGAGTGCCACAAACTTTACAGGTAGAAGCAACTATAACGAAGAGTAACCTGGCTCATGATGGCGGTCATTAGTTCCTTATGACGAGGCAGCAGCCATCCTCACCTGTGACTTCTGGCGCAGGTAATTCTACAACATCATTACGTCTTAATGGCAAGGACCAATTTACATAATATCTTACGATCATCTTACGATAAGATTTATCTTATAGGATTATCGTGGGACAATGTTAAGATATAGTTACGACAACTGTAAGATAAATCATACAATCAACAGTCTACCCAGCGACGTCTTATACTGCAACTCGGAACCTACTTTCAAGAAACATTTAAAGACATTTCTTTTTAACACTTGTTTTTATGCCGCCTGATTGACTCCTCTTTCAGTGCCTCTGTAGCTTTGCGTACGGCGCTCTACAAATGTGAATATTATTATTATTATTATTATTATCATAACTGGAGAACTTACAACAGACTATGCGATCAATCTTATGATATGATATTTTATACATTGGGCCCTAGATGTACAGTGCTTTACAAAATCATGCCAGTTTAATCATGTGCAGTATTACTAATTAACCATCAGAATGATGCACAGTATAAGAATATAAGAAGTAGGGTTGTCAGAATCTAAAAAAAACTAAACTGTGTTAATTTAATGCTGCAACTGACAAAGTATACACTGTGTCCCAAAATTAGCGACACCCCTACGGATAAGTTAGTGTAAAATCGTTAATACCCGACAGACTTTTACAAAATTCGAAACATTCATAGAGACGCTCATTGTGAGCTAGTCTTTAAAGTTTGTGCTCAAAGTGGCCATAGACCTGTTACATGGCAGAGAGATATTTCTTATACTTCTGAGAGAAAACGTTGAAGTGTGGCTATGGGAAAAATAGCTGGTTAAAAAGGCAAGCTAGTACGTGTATAAGCAGGGTGACCACTCTCCAGACCTCTGAATTCCCTGACATTTCCCTGACAATGTGCGGCACTCATGCCCATGTCAAGTGGTACTCATAGCATGCCTGTACTACTAGTGTTAATGTAAATGTTCAGACCATCAAGTTCACAATTACTTCATAATGATTACGAAGGATGAAATCACTATGTATGTATGTAGCTATGCACCGTTTTTGAAGAAAATGCTAATGTTTAGGCTACACAGTAACCAGGACGCAAATATTCAGCTAGAAATGAACAGTTTTGGGACACTTTTCCATGACAAGATTTTTTCCCTGACAATTCCCTGACTGTTAACAAAAGCTGCGTTTTTCAACACCTAACAGGGCGTGTCCGGTCTACCAGACTCCGCCCCTGTTTCCTTATTTGGACACTAATTATGTAACTAGGTCAACCACTAACGCGATCTGCCTACCACAGGAAAACTGCAGTAGGTAGATCGCATTAGTGGTTGACGACCACAGATTAATATTTTATCTACGTGTTAGACCAAGTCCGTTTTCAATGGATATGTAAATGAATGTGACCTCAGCGGTGAACAGCCACGCCCTGTTAGGTCTTGAAAAAACGCAGCTGACGTTTCAAATTCCCTGACATTTCCAGGTTTTCCAGACAAGTGGTCAGCCTGTATAAGGGTGCGTTCACATTGACACGAGTACCATTTACGGGTATCTGTGTCCAGGTTATAGTAAACACGAATTTGCACGTATTCCAATAGCAGCCGTTCACACTACTACAAGTACATTACGAGTTCAATTTTCACTCGTACAGGTGTTTCTGCGCGTGTCTTGTTTCTAGGCAACTCGTACGAGCAAGCCTGTGATGTTACTTATTTATACAGCACACAGTAGATATGACGCAATTTTGACGTAAACGTTTACGAACAAAATTGCCGGCGATACTGGAGTAAACTTTTGCAAGAAATTCAAGGTATTTCAGAATCTGCACCAAATTTTTAATGTCGACTGAATTACAAGTGTTTGTGCTTGTACGAGTGACCGTGAACGCTCCACTCGTACGAGCTTCACTTGTACTGTATGAATAACCCGTAACCGGTACTCGTGTCAATGTGAATGCAGCCTAAGACATTGCTATGGACGTACGAGGTACTTGTCGAAGTGAGCCTGCGACTTGCAGTGGGTGATGCGAGCCATTGTCTCGTTGTTATAGAACTTGTGACAGAGCTTGCAGAAATATCCAGTCACCGAGATCACATGTTCCACGCCTACACATCAGTACGACACCACCACTGCCGATCACAACATCATCAATCATCAAATCAACAACAGCCATTGGCGGCGCCAGGATCTTAAAACAGGCAGGGCCCTGAAGTAATATGATAGGGCCTCAGACTATTTGTGTGAACTATTATAATATAACACTACATAAGGGATTTAAAGGGGGCGAGATTACATCAAAAAGAAGGAATGAAGAGTTTCAGCCTGTAACTGACTGGAGACTGAGATTCAAGGGGGCAACCGGCTAACCCAGGTTTACCTGGAAAATGGCCGTGCACGTGAGTTAATAGACTGAGTGAGCGAGCAAAGTTTTACATTCCACTCAACACTCAAGACTCGTCTCCGAAATGATCTATAATAGGTCATTTCGGAGACGAGTCTTTCTAGACAATCACTTGCACTGGTACTGACAACTCAAAACAAACTACAGAAAATACACCAAAAAGACAAAATAAACAAACTGACCCTAAGTTTAAAAAAAACACTCAAAAACCCTAAGCCTAAACTAGCAGGCCCCAATACATGTACTGCTCATATGTGTGTGCCTATAATCAGTAATCAGTAATCAAAATGGGCTTAGTGTCCCCTTACAAAATGAACAGCGGACATAACAAGTACAATAAAACAGTAACACTAGTACGAAAACGAAAATAAAAGGGGATAAAAAATTTTGAAGTACACAGTACAGCACTGAACAGTTCAGATAATCTCCTCTTATTGTCCAGACAATCAGATGACGTCCATTGGAGGGAGGGGGATGAATTAATAGACTGAAACTAGCAGTATTACTCAGCGAAATTACAAGTTGATTAAACATCAGACCAGACGCAATGTCGGGATTATAGACGGGATCATCCAACAGATCATCCGTATCCATGCCGATTGGCTCCTGACAGACACAGGACCATACACGTACAGTAGGACACTCCACATGACTATTCTCTAGGGCTGTACCGGAGTTCGGCTCCGGCTCCGGTCGAAATCCGGCCTTTTTTGCAAAAATTGGGCCGGATTTCAGCCGGAGCTGGATTTGGAAAACTATCGTTAAATAATACAAATCTGAATGATTTACAGATGCAAAATTTATTTCCAACAACCTACAACTGCAGCAGTAATGGAATATGCCACTTTGTCCGAGTCAGGTAGTCACATAGTCATCAGTAAGTTAAGTTTTAAACTTTACATACGTATTAGATAGTCAGTGTCAGACTGTGTAATATGTACTTAAAATTTAAAACTTATTGGTGACTAATTATATGGTGAAATCCGGCACCGGCTCCGGCCGGATTTGCTTTACAAATCCGGCTCCGGCCGGATTTCTTAGAAACAAATCCGGTACAGCCCTACTATTCTCAAAGGGAAACGTGACCTAGCAGTTGTTTTGACTTCACGTCACATTATGACGACAGTGATATTAACCGACAGCCGAGATGTCTGTTCACCAGAGCTAATGTATTGAATAGACGCTTCTGGCGCTGCTCAGTTGATGTGAAACTTCGACTGTTAGAACATTTTGTTTGTGCTTCTGTGATTTGAGTCTGTGGAAATACTATAAAGTTTGTACTATGAATAAGCTAGCTGCAGCATATATTAAATGTATCAAGATATTCTTCAGCTACTCTAAATTTAGCATTGTAACTGCAATGCTTGCAGAACTGGGACTACCTAGTTTCAATACAGTTCTGCAAAATGCTGCTGTTAGCTTTAATCGCAGATTAGGTTGTTCTACAAACAGACTTGTCATATATGTGTGTAACTGCAGTTTTTATTCGGTAGTTCCAGCTTAGAGCTGTTTTTCTCTAGTCCAGTCTGTTCTTATGGGCTTCTGCCTGATTCAAATAAATGATTTATGATTGATTGATTAGGCATCATTCATTTATCATTATTATTATTATTAATAGTATTATACTGTGGGAATTAATCTGTTAAGAGAACGTTACATGCACTGACTGTGAGCACAACTTCAGTGGGTGGTGACTCAATCTCAGACTGAGTTGGTAACTCCTCAACAACAACAGTGCTCGGCTTCTCAACCTCCGGCAAATCTTCAACCACTTCTGCTTCCTAAATAACAACATATCACATACCGGTCCTTTATTCTATTAATTCATTTCTTTGTTACCTTAGCTAATTTACCTGTCCCAGTGCTACAGCACAGCATGGGACAGATTACAAAACAGGGTTCTTGCACATTTGTCAAAATCAAACTCGAGGATTTTTCAAGGACTTGCAAGGACCATATGGCAATGTCAATGTCAATCAACAATTTATATAGCGCCAATAGTCGAAGGTCGAATCTGAGGCGCTGGCATGTGAGTGACTAGACGTGATAGGCAGAAGCAAAGCGGTAAGATTTAAGACGGGACTGGAAAGTAGCAAGACTATCAGATGAGCGGATGTTCAGAGGAAGAGAGTTCCAGTTAGTACATGTGATGGATATATAAGGAGCACTAAATTAAAGCAAACCGGCACCTTTTATAAGCATAAGCAGGTGAAGCGGCCCCCTCAAATCCAGCTAGAGGGTCTGGGGGAGCACTGTAAATGGCTGCTAACGCATTTCTGTGGCATTAGAGCCCAGGAAATGCATCTGGTGATAGCAATCACTTGTTCGGTCACGGCGTTTTAGAAAAGCTAATTCAAGGACTTTCAAGGACCATGTCTGTTTTCAAAGACTTTCCAGGCCTTGAAAATCTGGAAAAAAAATTCAAGGACTTTCAAGGACCTGCAAGAGCCCTGGATTATAAAATGACCTAAGTCATCTCTCTATCTGTCAGTCGCTGTGTGTGTGTCCACGCTCTCAAGGTCACAATTTTTATCCAATTTTGACCAAACGTGACACAGATCTCTGTAGCCTATAACGAAAGAATCTGTTATGAATGTGAAGAGGAAGAGAGTTAAAGGTGGTGGGAGCAGCTACAGCAAAACTACAAATCACATGGGACAGGCAACAAACTACAGTCTGATGAACGAAGTCTACGGTGAGCGAGCCTTCAGCATTGCAGCCCCCAAAGCCTGGAACACTCTCCCACTCAACGTTCGGTCAAATCAGCAACACCCAAACCTTCGAACGTAGACTGAAAACATTTCTATTTTGTAAATCATATAACATACCATTGCCTATCCCTACTCCTCAACTGGCAGACTGACGTTCTCCTTGATTTTATCTACTGCATGTGTGTTTTAGCTTGTATTTTATCGCATAACTGTCATAGGCTGATCAGCGTTAGTTTCAAGCCGGTATTGTCAGCTATTATTATTATTATTATTACGAGACGGAACACACTGTTTCAATACAAAGTACCTGCTTTGCAGCCGGCATCTTTGCTGGTGAGCTGTCACTATCATCTCGAGGTCGGAATGATTTTACGCCGCTTGATTTTGAAGTTTTCTCAACAGTACCCGACAATCCTTGCTTTTTCTTTCACAAACACACGATCAACACGCGAGTTTCACACGCTAATTGGCTCCAAGTTGTTTTACTCACAGATTCTGTTTGGTTAAGTTTATGTATCGTATCATATATATATACACTCACACAAAATAAGCCTAGGGTGGGGGTGAGTGAGTGAGTAGAGTTTTACGTCCCGTTCAACACATAATAGGTCATTTCAGAGACGAGTCTTTCCAGGCAATCACTTACACTGGTACTGACAACACAAAACAAGCAGGACAAAATACACCTAAGGTGGCTCGGTGGCATAGTGGTAAGGTTGCCGATCTGAACCTATAATTAACCTTGATTTAAAATCAGGACCATACAAATTTAATCACGGTGCAAGATTGCTCAGCAGCAGCAGTAACCGACCTGTTTGTGCTCAGCAGAGTCAATGTGAGACACGTAAGCCGGATAGTTCTCAAAGCCTTTCACCTTACACAGCCGACAGCCCTTCATCACAAGAAACCTCCGATGCTGTCCATTGCACACAAACACACACCATTCTTCATGTCAACAACACACAATGGTTGCGTTCTTTTTCAAATCTAGATCGATCTAGATCAATTGCCTTGGTGGTGCAGCGGTTCGGCGTCGGGACTCGTGATCGAAAGGTCGCTGGTTTGACTCCCAGCCGGGGTGCTATCAAGTCAACTCAGCCTTCCATCCCTCAGGGGTAGGTAAATCGAGTGGCTGGGGTTAGGCGGGGCGCGTTCACTTGCGTCGGGTGGCAGGTAACACTGTGTGATCCCATATGGCAAGTGACGTCCCGTAGCTCTGAGATGGGGCTCCCATGAAGAGCTATATCGGCCTTTACCTTTACCTTTAATTGCAGCGATATGCTCCACGTTCTTAATCAAATCTGATCTGCTCCGATGCATCTGCCTTAGCCACGCTCATCTGTGCTGCCGGGTGCCGGTGTAGTCTAATTTTAAGAGGGGCGTGGTCTGCGGCACTTTGCACAGACGAGAACAAGATTACCACGACCACTATGACCAGAAAGATATGTTGTGCATTCTTTTACACTGGACTGAACTGATCTTGTCTGACAAATCTAGATCGATCTAAATTTGAAAAGAATGCAATCAATATCTCGGTCTGATAAAAATAGTAACTGGGTCAAGTTAAAAGTAGGTCAAACAAGTCCGATGACCGCATGCGCGGCTTGGGAAATGGTGCAAACATTGCGTTTTTTAGTCATTAAGTGATTTTCTGTAAGTCTGCTTACGTTCAATATGTTTACAGTAACGGTCACTCTAGCACCGTTAAGTCATATTGCTAATTTTTTTATTTACTGATTCAGAACTGCGATGTTTACACGGCTGCTGAATTTTCATGTAAATAAATAGCAAAATTGGAACAGGACCTATTTGAGATATATTTTTCATTCCGTTACTTTGTTTAGCTTTATAACAGTCTTCCATCACAAGTCACATCTGCCCCATCTTTCCATCTTGCACTCTCGTCTTAAATACATCTCTTCTCACTTTTTTATCTCGCTTTCTGACTCCTGACTCATTAGCACAGTGCCCACATAGTGAATTGTCATTTTGGACACTCTAATTGTTGTTGCTTTTAACATTTTAACATCTCATAGCATCTTTCTGTAAACCACTGGTAATGTTATACCCAGTCCTTCATTTAGCACTGTGAATATCAACCTTAAGCTTGTAAAACTGTTACCAAACACAGACAACCCATCTATGACTAATGCTACTAATGTATGTTAATTAAAGCTATGTTCCCACTGCCGATCAGTTCAACTTGATGTTAATGCTGATACCTATCCTCTAGAGCTTCCGAGATCAACTGAATGCCACCAAAAAACTTCAACCTTTTATATTACAATAGTCCACACGTGACCCCTGTACCAAGATCAAGTAGAGGTCGAATAAAGGTCGAGTAGAGGTCAAGAAGAGGTCGAGTTTTCCGAGTGAGTCAAGTAAAGATCATGTAGAAATTGTGTAAGAATTGCATTGGGGTCGGGTTGATCTATCAAGGCCACAAAACCTGCGGACACGTGATAAGATACCGGTAAAAACAGTCACGCGGCAGGGTGCTTACAAATTTGGCAAAATGAAATTCCCCCGAGTTTTCCAGACCGTTTGAGCAGTCTTTTCCAGACAATTATGAAGCGAAAACCCAATATAAAGAATCATCGTAGCAGTGATTTTGGCACATTTCTTGCTAAATTATAGTAGAATATTTCATTTAAGGAGCATGGTGACTGGCCAGTACCACTGCAGCCGTTCAAAGGTATCAAATTGTAAATAACTGTTGTAGATTGCATGACGAAAAAAACGGCAAATAATATTTTTAAAATTCCGTGAGTACATTTCAAATTCCCTGAGTTTTCCAGAGTTACAAAATTCCCTGACATTTCCAGGTTTTCCAGACTTGTAAGCACCCTGAGTCAATGAATCAATCAATCAATCAACCTGGTGCTGCTTAGACTGGTTGTGCTCATACTCCGACATTTTACCATACGATCGAACACACAGCGAACACATCGTACTGCTGCAAACAGTAAGTAAGAAAGTAAGTGATTTATTAATGTAACCATCGGTTGAAAAGTACAAGATATCAAAGTCAACAAACAGTCAATAATAATTACATAACAGCAAAAACATTCAAGACACAAAATAACAATACACAAAACAAGCAGGTCTAGTACTTTTTGGCTATGCAATACGGAATTAAATCTCGACCAGATCTTGTTTTCTTGCACTTTGCAGCTGAAAAGGGGTAAGTCGGCCTTAATGTCATCTGAGAAGTGGAAACCTTGCGGGGCGGTAACGTGCAATGCAGTGGATGAATAGGACATTTCACTTCGTTAAAAGTACTCTGAGTTATGTCTTCATGGCGGGTGTCTAAACGGACAAGGCCAGATTTCTCCAAGGCTTCAGAATATGACAATTTGGGGTAAATTATTTCCAAGCAACGTTTCTGTACACATTCAATATCTTTAGACAGTTTGTTAGACAATCCAGAATGCCAAACAGCACATGCATACTCCAAAACAGATCTGACAACTGAACAATAAATATAAATAATAACATATACAATATATACAATAATAGTAATAGCGCCGACGTTTAATGCACCGTAACATGAAAAAAGTCACTACAAGGGCGCAGCGTGTCCAAACAATTTGCAACAATCACTGGGTGGAGAAAATATGTCTTTAATGCTGTCTTGAAGGGGCCAACTGTCTCTAGTGCCTGTAAATGTCACGTCGAGTATTCAGAACAAAGCTCTCCAAATACCATGCACATGCTCATGGCAGATGCAAATGCCACATAGGCATACTAGTCCCCAGTAGTCACACTATTTAATACAGTCACTGATCTTCCTGGAAGACGACATCTTGCCGACTGTGGACATTCTTGCCTGTTACATCACTCGCGAGCGAGCAATCCCCATTGCAGTGGCAAGAATGTGGAACAGTCTGCCACCGGAAGTGACATCATCAACAACATTGTCTTCATTCAAATCCCAACTGAAAACTTATTTGTTCTTGCTATCATTTCCCGGCTTCTGATACACTATTTAATATTGTGACTACGAAGTAGGTCTGCCTTTGCTTGCCACCAGTTGTTCTTCATTTCTCGGAGCTTTGCCTGTGCCTGTTGTTTGGCTCTATGACAAGCAGACTTCTTTGCAATGCTTTGGCACTATCCACTGAAAATCATATGTATGTATGTATGTACTGCTACTTTGGTGACAGGATATCCTAGTGGTTAGCGACTTAGCGTGCTCGACTAATGATTGCGAGGTTGGGGTTTGAGTCCTGCTGGCCACAGACGGTCCCGTAGCAACCGTGGGCCAGTTGCTCTTTGCACCCTGGGCCTGTGCTAACCCTCCATCCTCCTTGGGTCGGTAAATGAGTACCGGCTACGGCTGGGAAGGTTTAAGGTGTGTGAGACGCTGCTTGGTGCGTGCCATGTACCTGAGAGCCTCTGCGGTGGCTTTGTCTACTTGGGTGCGCTATAACAAGTGTTCGGCCTTTACCTTTTACCTTTTTATACTACTACTCCTACTAAAGCTTTGACAATACATGAGTGGACAATGGATGAGAATGTAAGACATTACCTGGTAGCGCCAGGAGCAGTGGAACTCTTTCTGTCAAATGAAGAGGTCAGCAGCTGCTGGTTCTTATCATAATACATCGCCGACATTACGTTCATGTTAGCAGCATGACCCTCACTGCCCATGTGATCATCAAACTCCTGCATTGGCACAGAGACGCAGACATGCAGACAACATAGACAGACATACGGAGATATAAAGAACCGGAGAGAAAACATAGATATGCAAACTAGACATCTGCAGGTAATGGGGACAACAGTAATACTGCAATAACCACGGATTTACCACAGTAATGTAAACCACTGCTGAGGTAATACCGCAGTAACGGGCAGAGTGGCTGCGGTAATACTGCGGGAACGGTTGCTTTTAAAGTGGTATTGCCATGGTAGTGGGCATAGAATTTTGTTAAACACGCATTTTGATTAACATGCAACTGATACACTTTGTGCATTGACTACTTTGTATTGCAATAACTATTAAAGTCCACACTGTTTTACATTATAATTGCCGGAAATGTTTTGTGATAAGTTCTGGTGAGTTTATGATTGGAGGATGGGTGAGTATGGAAAGAAAGTCTTGCGGTAATGGATGAGGATGGAAGTCAGTTGCTGCGGGGACGGATGGAGACAGAAAGCATATCTGATGGGGTCAAATACAACTGGTGTGGTAATGGATGGGAATGAGTTAATTTCCCATTACCGTGCAGGTCTCTAATGCAAACACTGATTATATTATGTCATAAACTTTTAACATGGACTAAGTAATAACTGCAAAGACCACGACAAGAAAAAAACTAAAGCACTAAAGCAAAATAGAGGGGTAAGACTGTCTAAACAGAAATGTTTTAAGTTCTCGATGGAACCGACAAAGCGTGTCACATGCGACATGCGGCAAAGTGAAACTGTTCTACAACCAATGGTTTTGGTTTAATAGATATCACTTATCGCAAATTTGGTAAGTAAGCAAATAAGTGGCATTACAGAGCCATTCATGCATGAAACTGGACCTAAAAGGCACTACGTAGTCAATCACTAAAACACAAACTAAAAATGTGATTTGAGTCTGCTCTTGCAAGAATGCAAACAGTCAGCGTGATAAACTGCTGCTAGTAAACTGTTCCACACAACTGTCCCGGCCACACAGAAAGTTCTGTCACCAAATTCCATCCTCGTATAATCGGTGCCTGGACTGATACAAAGAGTCAAAAAAACATAGATATGAAAACATTGTCTGACTGTGTGTTTATTTTACTTCAGTAGCCAGTTATGCTGCTAGATAAATCCAGAGATTTGTTCTGGGTATTAATAAGACAATGTCTGAAGTTATGACCTATGGGCGCTATACAAATCTATTATTACTATAATTATTATTAATCTCAGGTATGCAAGTTTGCCGATTAAACAAACACTAAATCATTAACATTTGCTACAGGTGAATGCTGAGTATTAATGATGTCAATGAATATTAATGGTGGCAATAATGACAATTGTGGCAAAAAGAACGGAAAATGTAGAAAAAAAGTGTTGATAACTGACAGCTATGGAGGCAAACTGGAGACGGCAAACTTGACACTTAAACTTGCCTTTACCACCTGATCTGCGATCATCCACCTGCAACCAAACACAAATGTGTGAACACTCCTGCCGTCTGGAACTCTCTGAACACTGACACTTTGTACTGTAGCTCTCTAGCTCTGTTCAAGCATAGTCTAAAAACATTTCTCTTCCGTCACATATTTAGGCCTAGCTCTAGCTGCATAGATGTACGCTCCGCTGTTAGCCATCTGAAAGCTCACAAAAGTGATGGTTGTACTAGTATGACATCTGATAATATCATTAATGCTGGTGATGACTGTCTGGTGCATATAGGTCAGTTATTAAATGTGATTATGCATGGTGCATTGCCTGACAGTTTCTTACGGAGTACTATTGTGCCTATTCCTAAAGGTCGCAACGTTAACAGGTGTGACAGTGCTAACTATCGTGGTATTTCTCTCAGCTCTGTTTATCTTAAAATTATTGATAAC
>Ga0209788_1000199_pt1 | contig 15166 bp, 5 predicted proteins | sample WorMetLIZISLAND1_2_FD_187415 | JGI IMG/M metagenome (GOLD analysis project Ga0209788, IMG submission 187415) | Marine gutless worms symbiont microbial communities from Max Planck institute for Marine Microbiology, Germany - Olavius clavatus LIZARD... ...
CCTGAAGATTGGGTGCGCTGGACCAGCCTGGGCTGCATTGCCGGTGGTCGTGGCGGAACAGCACAGAACGATTGAGAAATAGCAGGCTTTGAACGACTTAAAGGTGGCCTTGGTGGCACTTGTGGTAGTTTAGGCGGCAATTCTGGTAAAACTTGTTCCAGCTCCGATAGGCTGATGTCTGAATTTTTTTCTGCTGCGGACAATGACTCGGATTCTTTGTGGGCTGCTCTGCAGGATGCAAGAGTCATATCTGCCACAGTCACTTGTTCAACTGCTGTTTCTGTTTCAGGATCTGTTCTTGGCTTCTCAACTTCTGCTATGATAGTGAACGTCTGAAATTCACAACAACTTTTCATAAGTAACTTTAACTGCATTAATGCACTGAGACAATCAGCAAACCAGACAGAAGTAACATGCTATATTCTACTGCAACTAGATCAACAGTACATACTATTGTAGTTCAACTCTGAGCAACTACATATTACTTCTAGTAAAAAGGATGGACCAAAAGCCACATCACAGAATGTAACAACAAAAACTGCACAAATCTTTCTCTTCAGCAAACACTTGGTTCATGATTTGTACTCCAGGAACAACAGAGTATGTCAGTGGCAGATTTATTAAATTAACCATCACTCAGTATCAACACTTTCGGCTTAGTTATCCTTCATGGTAACTAATAAACATTAATTACATAGATTCCTTATTTAAATACAAACTTTAAGTCCAAACTACTTCTTTCATATTATCATATTTCATATTTATTCATATTATCTTTGACCCAACAATGCTGTGACAGTGACACAACAGAGTTGCATTAAATCTTTTTTACTGAACAATTCCGATCCTTCCTTAATACATGACCATACCATCAAGCTAAACTGCAACATCGCGATTATATATTACATTACATATTATATTACTTAGCTTCTGTCACAATTCCACATGTCACCATTCTTTAAAGGGTATAAAAATACAGTAATGTACTTTCATCTCAATACATTACCTTTGACATATGTGTATCCTCGGGAACCGAAGCTTCATTGCGAGGCGTTAGCAACATTTCTGAAACATCCACAGCAATAAGAAAAGACAAAAATTAACTACTAACATGTACTCTGTATTAACATCAATGCCACATCAATGTAAACATATCAATATTTCCTGTGAAAACAACCCACAGTCTAAACTTGTACTTGAATCAGAACAACATCAGCAGTTTCTGCAACAGCTCAACAAAAATTCAGACAATCTGCTAGGAATGCTTATGCAAGTCTTGACGCTGAGATCTGCACTGCAGCTAATGTAATTCAATTAACATGCCTATGTCCATATTAGACAGAAGTACACTTCATCCTTCCAGCTGTCCTTCCTACATCCTACAGTCATCAACGCAGACACTACCATCTGCACTACGCCTCATATTTGTCATGTACTCGGACTGTGCATTATGGTCCATGCAGTTTCCGTATCACTGCACCCCAGGTTTGGAACATCTTGCCATCTCACCGCAATGACATAAACATTAGCCCAGAACAGTTCAAACCAGGCCTCATTGTGCAAGCCAAAGCGTCATTTAAGCGGCGCTTTACAAATGCTAGATTTGATTGATTGATTGGTATTTGCACGATTCATACACTGTAAGATACATAAAACAGTCTAACAGCAACAATCTGTTATTTTGACCACTTTACACAACAGTACAACCATGACGATAACAGTGCAAGTGAGTAGTTACAGATCCACTTGTTTGTCATCACTGACTGACTGATGCAATACACTCCATTAACTAGTTTACTTTCAATGTTGATTTAAGAAAGCTGAACAAGTACCTTCAGGCCTGCACTCATGCCTCAGGGCTCCAACGCTGCGCTTTACGGTCTTAGCAAACGTGTTGGCCTCTGATGGACTCTGAAATGTAAGGCCGTAACTGCAACTGCCCGTCTGCCAGTGATGAAACGTCGGCGTGGCGCGACTGTACGTCAGATCATCAGACACCGTGCAGAATAGCACCAGCTGAATCAGACAACCACGTGTACATATACCTTTACAACCGGCTAACACGAGCTCACACTTTTTAAACGCCATTTTCTAGCTATATCTCATTCTCCGCCATTACCCTAACCTGAACATCCTCTACGGGAAGGATCTCATCACAGCCTCCTTCATACAATCCCACCAAGTCTCCTTGGAATGTTGACATAAAATTTCATATATTTGTTATCAATTTCTACACATATAAAAGTGCCAAGTGAAGATTTTACATGTCCATCGCTCACTGAGAGATCTTGTCCCAGATTACCTGCAGTGCTTGTAGTCCACAAAAATAAATGCTTTACTGAAAAAAGCCAAGAAACTTTCGATGAATGTAATAAATTGATTCTTGTTTACAAGTTAGTTTACATCACTCAGACATGATAAACAACGTTACTGAGCTGTTTTTTTTCAGTCAGTGTTAGTCTTTACAATATGAAGAATTCTGAATGTGCAAAAAATCTCAAATGGTCACACAAAACATGCTGTAACCTCACTAACCTGGCAATAGATAATTAGACAAAAAGTTCCACTGGCATTATGAATTTATTAACAAATACGTAAAATTTTGTGACAAAATTTCAAGTGGATGGCAATTTTGCCACATGTACAGATCTGTGACAATGGTAAGTTTCTTAATTAATATTCTTAAATTGTTAGATGCAGACAAGACAGATAACCAATAACCATGCAGTCTTTTCAGGCAGATAAAACGATGTCATTTTTGCACTAGTTGACAAATGTACCGGTATACTTATTCCATGCACAGATGCTTGGTTAGTCATGATGTCAAAGTTCTAACCATTAATAAACTGTGATTTATGCAATTCCTAACAAAGCAGCATCGCACATAAATGAGCAAACCAAGAGAAGAGGTCCATTAAATGGCCTTAATGAAGGTCAAAACATTACGCTCACATCCTCATGCTGTGAACCGGCTTCAGCCTACGCCCGTTACTATGTTTTTGGTTAATAGATGCTGAACAGGCATGCAGTTTCATCACATCATTATATATGACTCATACTATTATTACCTCTGTTCTTGAACGTTACACTCCAGCTCGTACATTACGTTCATCTGACACTAATCTGTTGTCTGTGCCTCGTGTCCGTACATGTTTTGGCTCTAGAAGTTTTTCTGTAGCTGCACCCACTATTTGGAATTCTCTTCCGTCTGACATTCGTAATAGTTGTTCAATAGCTTTCTTCCGTCGCAAACTAAAAACATTTTATTTTTCAACGTCTAGCCATGTCTAGTGCCCCCTCACTCCTCACCCCAGCGCCTCAGATTCGGCGAGTTACTCGCCCACATCGTGCGCTTTATAAATTAAATTTACTTACTTATTTACTTACTTACCTTCTTACTGGATAGGCATAATTTTGAGGCATAATTATGATGCTTGAGTGTAATAAAAATGTGACGATGACGACGATGACGATGATGATAATAACAATAGTTCTAAAATTTGCTGTGCTAATGTTATGACGACAAGCAGCCATTCTAACTACCGGCCTGTCTAGCCTGCATAGGCTCCTACGCAGTGCACTGGTACTCAAAATATCTCTGCACCGACTTACATCATTCTCTTTGCGGCCGATGATGTAATATGCTTCGGCGTGGTCAATGACGTCATCAGACGTAGCAGGTACTTGCGATAACTCGACAACGCTCATGCCGCCTCCGTACAGCGGCCGCCACAACCCTGTACCTTCATCGCGAGACATAACCTGTGCTCGCGCCCGGTACAGGCTCTCCAGCCTAGCAACGGTGTCCCTGTCACAACCACACAGCAACATACAGCACACACTTCTTCATTATGCCACTCCCGCGCCCTCAATGGTAACGTTATACGTCCATTGTACATAACGTTAACACTCACACTAGGGCCAGGGTATCGAGACTTCTCTGGGCCCGGCCTGGGACTGAGAATGGGGGTAGCCTACAGCAGGCGCCTTGAGTACGGCGGCCCGCCCCAGAATGTTTTTTATTATTATTTTTGGGTCTCAAAAAGCGTATTTTGGTGCGTTATCCGGCCCTGCTGACGTACATACACTAGACGGAAAATGTTAAGTAATTTGTACTTACCCTGGTGGGCCTATCTGACCTGTGGGCCTGGGCCCGTCCGACACATGGCTGATATTCCTCTGGTTTGCACGCACCGTTTTACCATCATTTTCGAGGGCTCAGTGCTCTGATGCTGATGACTGGGTATCAGGAAAGGGCATCTGGCCTGTGAAAAGTCCTTCAAGACTTCCCACAAGTGACTTTTGGGAGCCGGCCTAACCCGGAGTTACCGTAGAAAAACTGGGCGATAAATCAAAATGTGTAGTAGTAGTAGTATTCTTTATTGGCGAACTCTATGATGGAGCGTTGCAGCACTGACGAGTTGAAGCCACACGTCCCTAACTCTTGCTTTCCTCCAAGCCGTGTGGATCCCGCAGTTCAAAGGACTGAAGGTCATCATCCATTCAATCGACTGTCCTCACTCAGCCAGGTAGTTCTCCGGTGACATACAGGCCTTCTCCAACCAGCAGGTGGTCTAAGTGCGGCAGCAATGACACGGTGATCGTCCTGCTCGGGAGCGGTACGAGCAAGGTGTCCAAAGAAACGCAGCCGGAGCGACTTAATCTGTGTTTAACTGTAATAGGCGGTAGTCGTGGTCTCCCAGAGGTTTCATAAATGAAACCTTTTCCTTTTGAATTGCTGGGCTGGCACTGGAAATTGCTAGTTTAAGGGTGGTATGGGATGGGCCACAAAACGTGTGTGGGCGTACACTACTGCTATCATACACCAAACACTACATTACGACCACAGCACTCTGTCACCGCGTGAGGGCGTGAGGCACAACTTAGGTGCACAGTGCACTGCCTTCCTCTGGCGACGACTCTCTCTCACTCAGCAATTAACCTTTCAAGTCCTATATCATTTACAGTCCCCACCATTCAACAGACAGTGACGATGGTGACGATATTTCTTTTCAATATTTCAGCCACGGACACGCACTACTGGCAGGCCTTTAAGCGATATAATAATGACTGCATAATTAATTATTTCAGTCACATAGTTTTAAGTGCATCTGGTTTTTAAAGGAAAATGCTCAACATACATAATAGCCAACTTATTAAGGAAAACACAGAACTGAAAATTACAAAGTGATTTTTGCCACTGCACTAAAATCTTTAACGACTTAAATTTTTAAATCACATTTAAAGCCTTAAAATGTTTGTTAATGTGCTAATTTAATTTAACAGCTCTAAATACCGGTCTAACTACCACCAAGGCTGATCATATACAATATGCTAAATGGCATACTGTCTTTTAATTAGAATAATAATAATAATAATAATAATGTGAATTTATACACGTCTTTAGTGTTGAAATGACATTTTGTGTAGAGCAAGTAACAACCGCTATGTTTAGTTTTAGGCAGGCAGCCACACCACTGGATATTATCAACAGTAGTAGTATATAAGTATGTCAAGGACGTTAGCAGTGCAGAACTCTAAATATAGAATCACGATCACGAAGTCCACACTGAGGCTGTTGACTACCATAATAAACGCGGCCATCCCCTCCGGCCATCCCCTTCAAGGCAGAGGCTCCGCCGCCGTTATGCGGCAACTCTGTCAGGCAGTAGTACTTGTATCACACTTTACATGACAGGTACCCGTGTTAAGTTGTTAACCAACTCCAGTACGCGTGCTAACTAAATAAACTTAGACGGCAGTGAAATGCCTGAAATTAAATTTTCTGCCCTTCACTAACAGTGACAATGTTATTTCCAACAATTGGCTTATTATATCTGCGGCTTGTTAGTGCACTGTCTGTCTGTCTATCAGCAGGAATATGTGGAACCTTGGGGGCATTTTTTTAAATAAAATGTTTATAAAAGGTAGGCTTCGGGAGATCACAAAAGTATATATATGCAACACTGATATATAAATTTTCACAACGGGCTTCGGCTTCAACAATAATTTTTGAGGGAAACACAACTCCAAACGCCAGTCAGGTTAAACAAAAGCTGAAAAAAGTTAGCGAATTCCCCTAATTTCTCAAAATCGAATTTCAGCCTCAGCGATTATCCCATGCCAACTGAGCACAGCAATTATGACCAAGGAACGTTCTGGGTATACGTTTTGGTCAGAGAGTTTCATTTCCAGAGCACTTCAGTTTTCAGTGACATATGCTCAATTTTGCACATGAAAGTGTGCTGCAGCACAGCAGGTGACCATGTGTATCTACAGCGAGAGCTTTCTTTAAAATATTAGTATCATTAGCCTAAGCGTGAAAATGAAAAATCTGAGCCCTTTGTTGTCCTGAATGTGACAATCCGGCCATCAACAGCAAGTATACAAATGATCACAATGCCACACTAACAAAGGACACCATGCATAGTTACTGGTAAGATCAATACCAGCATATGAAACAAGCAACAAGCCTCGTGTGTATATCAAGCAACGTTAAAAACGTGGCCAATAAATCAGAAGCACGGTAACACTAACAGCCAGCATAAATTTGTCAAACAATACATCACGTCTACTGCACCAGCATCTCGGCAACTCAGTGCATCTGCTCTGTTGCCACAAGCCTCCACAGCTTCTACAGGCTACTGCAACGCCTCAAGGACAAGTCCCTGAGTAGTCCACCAATATAATCAATCAATCAACGTTAATTACTTTTTCATCACACGGTTTTGTCAACCAAAAGAACTTGCCGCATTGCTGTTTTGTCCACTTTCACAGTTTCACTGAAATGGCCACATTTCTACTTTGTTTTGACGTGATACATTACAACTGGCTCCAGTTCTATACACATCTTTATTTCGCCAAGAGGCATCAAAAAACCAATAAAGCCAAAAACAAAAAGCCAACAGTAACTGAGCAAAGAACTTAACTAACAACTTACGAATCAGTGCTGGACTGCAGTGAACATATCATATACTCTACTCGCAACTCGCAAGCTATGCTAAAAGAGATGAATTTTTGTTGCTTGAGTATAATTATTACTTTATGGTGGTGTAAAGCCACATTTCCAATGCATAGTGTCATACACACGGCATCAGCACCAGAACGTTACCATGTCAGTAGATTCATGGTTCACCAAGGTGATCTAGCAACTAAGTCACCAAGCACGGCCAATCCCACTGTACACACTAACACGTAGGCCCAGTGCTGCCTGAATCCACTGGTTGTCACTACAGTACAGGCCGCTATAGAGCAATCACGTACTGTACTTCCAAGACGTACAGCAAAGGTGTGCTCAAAAAAGGCTGGAATACCTTAATACTGACGAATTCAAGACATATAGGTCACATCAAGCATGACCCAGATCAACAACAGCAAACGATTGAAGTATCATTGAACCGACCTATATTCTTCGTCATCCAATCAAAGTTGAGTGACGCTGCTAACATTCTAATACAACAAAACGACTCTACCTACGTGTTCATTCCATGTTATGTTTATATTTAAAATGTTCATTTATTTATTTCAAACTGAACGTGAACAAGCAAATCTTTGTGATGTAAAGAATAACTTATGAATCGTTGGCGTGACATGTGATCTGTCAACAGGTGACCAGTTAAATCACACAGCAAAACGACTTTGTCACAGGCGTATCTAGGAATGTCTTCAGGGCACCCTGATACCTGGAGGTCACTGGGGTTCGGGGCGGAAAATAAAGAAATTTGGCACAATTTAACAAATGTATTTCATAAGAAAACCAGATGAAAAAAATTGTGGTTTCTGTTTTGTTCACAACAGAAGTTTTATGTGATGAGGTCTGCTTTCTGATTTTTGGAGGTCCCCAATGCTCCCCTGACTACGCCTCGTGAGGACTGGACTTTCCACGAACTTCTGTTCTGGGGAAATCAGAATGGATTCACGACCACGCAATCCGCCCACCTGACACTTTTACTATCACTGCATTAATAATTTTAAAACATGGCTGTTTGCTGCAACACTTACACCCCGACATATATCTTAAAAACAGCTGCCACAGAAAAACCTCGTCTACCGCTCCCCTTACCATTGAAACCTGTACAGTACATGTAACATAACCACAGTACCACTAGCTAGGTATTTAGTGGAAAAGTTCATAAATATACTGCTTGACATTAAACAACACGCAGTGCTTATCTACAGAAGCAGGAGCAAGGGTTATACATGATGTTAACCAGGCGACATTATCTGTCATCTTGAGTCTGTCAACGGCAAACGGCAAAGCATGCAAAATGTTAGGCTACTAGAGGGACGCAGTAAAATCTACTTTGAGCGAAATATACACACAGGTGATCCGTGATCGTTACGGAAATTACATTTATAAGCAGTTTCTCTACTGCCAGCAATTTTTCAGACTTTTCAAACATTTCGATAGTGATCACTAATTTTTACTGCGCGATGCACTATTGCGCAAAGCGCGGTCTTGCGATCGCATGTCGTCTGTCCGTCCGCCCATTAAAAATTTCGGGAAAAGTAGCCGGTCAGGGACTCTCGAAAATTTTCAGGGCACCCGTGGTCATCTTTGCGGTAGCTCAGCTTTCTTGTTGCATTAGAATACGTTGTTCATGTAACTCATTTTATGCACTTGTGCACCATATGACTTATGCAAGAAGATAAATAACCACTTAACCAGGCTACCAATTACAGTGGTACTCAGCGCATTATGCCGGGCACAGCGTCATCAACCCCTGCAGAGATAATTGGTCCGTCCAACTGGTGGATGCGAGGCAACTGATGGATGAACTTGTGAACTGATGTACTACAGATGATTAGATGATGCTGGAACGCCACTAGGCTCAATGATGCATTGCAAACGACGACAGTGAAAATAATCACCTGGTCAATAAACGTTTGACTACAGCCCCCCTTCCCCGGTACATTTCTCAGTAAATGCATATACCCCGTGGAGTAGCTATAGAGCGCACTGGCCGGTGTGCGACGGACGCAATCATTCAACCAACGACAAGTGGATCTCCGGCAATAAGATCGAGCAGTCTAGTATGAGCAGCAGATGTTCATGTGATGTCCACGGGTGAAGCATCAGACGGTCGTAACGACGACGACGACGCCAACGAATACCGGCATCCATTGATTATCACGTAGGCGCACTTGAAACAGTCAACACAATCACTGGTCGACAGGCAGACTGTGGACTCCAGTATACCAACATAAGTATACACCAGTCCTCCTCGGCTGCCACTATGTTTTACTCAGTTCAATAACTTACTTATACCACAACCTCTGACCTCGCTGTTGAGGGTCGGTGGACAGCGATAAAAACAACAGTTACTCCACTGTAGCCTGTCCGCTAACCGGATGCACTCTGGAACATTTCATAACCATTCCTGAGTCAAGACACTGGAAAATTAGAAATACTGCATCATCTATGTGGTCGACAAGAATCACAGTGCAAAAGTTACCTGCCGATACAATGGTCATACATAAACGAGTCTAAAACGGCGTGTATATTATCCAATTTATCCACTGCTTATTAGTTAGTTCTGCGCACAGCTGACGCACAGTACCGTCAGCATTTTGAAGCCTTCTAACTAACTGCTTTAAGTCGGCATCTTTCAATGACCAAGAGTCACAACCTTTCTCCTTTGACGTGAAAGATAATAGCTAGGTATAACCGTACACTGCAACCAGATATATTAGAAAATTTAGGACTTCCTCGTCTTAATTTCCAAACTAGTGTAACGGTTTTCATCAGCAAGTTATTAACCAGTCTTCAGAGAGGATTTTCCGACAAACATTCTTCTATATGGCATACACCCACTTTCTGCAGTATTTTACACAATTTTGACTGACAGCTCCTTTTTAATATGCCGTAACACAACAGATGTCATTACAATCAATATATTGCAATCAATATTGCAATCAATATAAGCCAATATAGCGGAACTCCTGTCCCTTTTGCCGCGTGCATAATAATCGGCAACCTTGATATCAGATCTTTCAAACACGCTATCAGAAAAACATGTCAGAATTAACTTATTAACCGATTAACGGGCCACACTGCACAGAATCTCATTGATGAATGTTGTCAATGGCAAAGCAGGTCAGGGTCAGGCACCTGCCAAAGCACACTGTGCTCAGGTCAGGTCAACGACCACACAAACCATACAAATATGAATCAAGCAGCAGTTCACCAGATAAACTACATGAAACTGACAGTGATAAACTGAAGACCGGTGCTGTACCTGAAATTAATGCAAAGTACAATCATGTCACATTACGGGGGGAGAGGGTCGGGGGTGATAGGTCTTTGAATGAAAAGGCGGGTAATGTCCGGCGGGAGAACAGGGAACAAGTGCTGCAGTTAGTTATAGCGGATACTGAGGATGAATGAAAACATGAAGCTCCCAAGCAATACAATCAGAACCAGTTAAAGGCATACTATGCAGTAGCGTTGTGAACGGAATGATACTGACATTTGGAGGTCACTCACACTCACTAGCTACCACTGCAGGCCCACAACACGCCCACACGCCATGGCATTAATGACACCAAAACGCACACGGCTGTATTCAGTCACTGTGAACTCTGTCGGTCTTTATGAACTGTACACGTGCACCAGTCACGCAATGCTGAATACAAATGGACACAAAGGAAGGCTCCTATATAGTATATATTCAGCCCCTCACTGGCACATCGCTGGGCAGTAATTAGACTCCACAGCGTTCATCAGATTACAGGCCAGACACAGGAAACACTATTTCCAATGCATTCAGTAACACACTTCATTTCCGGTCGCCATTATATCCATTGTACGCCCGATAGTTTATCATCGTTTTACATGGACAGAGCTCACCAGACAGACAGACAGACGATGCCCCAACACGAAGCAGACTACAGTAGTATTACAGCCACATGTATTAAACAAGACATTACAGAGTATTTAGGATTAAGCAGTGGTTTCATGTGCAATAATTATTTTTGCATGCAATATGCTGCAATAATTGCAGGCTTTCAAACATGTTAGAAAATATTCATGAGGCAAAATTGTTGCAGCCAATAACAGCATATGATGTAACTTCTTTAATCGCACTAAAATTGTGACATTTTTGGGCCACTAATTTATTGAGGGAGGAGGACCCCAAATTTCTAATCCAGTTTTATAAACTACAGTCATCGTCGAACACGTCGGAACACGTAACAATTAACAAAGTTTAGTGACGATTGGCCAAGAGACCTCCGAGATTAGGCGGCGAGAAAAAAGCTCTAATCACCAGCAGCATTTCACAATGGCCTTCGGCCAGCCGGATGACGGGCGGCCACAATAAAACGGGAAAGGCTCTAGATCACAGTGCAAAAAATTGCAGTTAATATTCCATACATAATTGGGAATTTATGTTCAAAATTTGGTGGCAATTGGTTCATTTTCAAAGAAGTTATAACAAAAAGGTCGATGAACAGAACCCAAGTTCGCTGACCCGAGCATAGCCGCCGTCAGACCTTAATTTAAGACGTCTATGCTACAAACATAGAAGCATTTCAAATACATCACAGCATACTAGCGCTAGTATTCAGCTGTCCATACAAATAATGTTCCATTTTCCACAAATGCGCTGTTATTGCGATATGTGTGTCTGGAGTCTCACGTTATCTACTAGTTACGAGAAAATGAAGAATAAAACAGCACAGCATTCGTTGCTGTGGTGACAAACTGAAACACACTATAGCTAGGTACGCAATACTACGCATTTCACAATACCGTGAAACACCAGGGAGTAAGTCTCATCCTACCATGGATACACCTGACATGTCGGCATACAGAGAACGCACACTTCATTGCATCCGGAGATACTACAACCGCCAGTGCAGTGCCCGAAAAAAACTAACTTCTCCAGTGGCTGCTGCAGTGAGAGGAAGAGATGTGCAATGCGATACTAGCTGTAGCGATGTGGATGTGATGACGGTGTCAGCGATCAGTCATCGACCTGTCAGAACTATCGTCAGTCAGCCCCGCTATACATGTAGCTAGCGACAGAGCAGAGCGCTGCCACTGATTTCTAGTCGAGTATGACGTCATCATCACGGACCAGCAGGTGCGGCGGCGGCGGTGCTGTCCTGCACTCGTAATCGTTGCTTACACAGTCCGTCCACACGTGCAAGCTATTTCCTCTCAGTCGTACAGTGGACCGCGAACAAGGCCAGATTGTCTTTCAGCGGTGCACGACACGCAGACGCTGTAGCCGGCTCAGTGCGCACCGGGAGGCTCGGATTTCCTGCAAGCGGCAGCCGCACCGTTGAGAGACAAAACTGACGGCGCTCGTCCGTCGTTTGACCCAACTGACGGGGTTCACCAGTCCAGTACAATTCACTCACCGTTAATGTCTGATCAAATTTCAAACCACGTACTATGTGCTCAGAGCTTAATGCATTGTAGCGAGTAATAATGTCCGGAATAAAGCAGTAATCAAGCGATGCACCGTTCTATACGTTATGTAAAAAATACTGAATACATAAAGACCAAAGGGTAAGAATGATCTGGGCGCCAGCCACAAGCAAGACTACTCCACGATGTCCACACCCAGTAGGATTCGTACCGAGACCGTTTTCGTGTACACTGTCTTGGTATTTAACCAAGCCACCCACGCCAACTCAACCTGGCCATTCCTCTGGGAAGGTGAAACCGTGAAATAAGTACTAGCAATTGTTATGGCTATTGTGAGGGAAGAAACGGCGAGTTCTGTGTAACAGTAGGCCCAGCTACAGGACTGTTAGAACTTAGAACACTGACTTAGTTAGATGGCATAATGGCATAAATATAAAAAGTTCAGGTTAAAATAAAAAAAGTATATGCCCTGTTACCAGTCTTAAGTTTTTCTGGCACACCACCATCACCATGTATTTAAATCTTTCGTAAAGATACATGTACAAACGTGCCAGAAAATTCCCAATTTCCATCTAATCTGAGAAATTCCATAGGAGGCTAAAATCATAAATGCATTCTACGCATATCACAATTCATAATACCAGAGTCTACAGTAAACTCACAGCAAGACGGTGCCGCAGCAAACAACGAGCAAAAACTGACAAGTTTCTTGCCACCGTTAACACGACGTTAAGACTATCCGGCGCCAGCGTAAAAGAAGCCGACTAGTAATAAATCAAGGTGAATCAACGGACGCAGGCAGGCAGGCGCTGCAGAAGATGCACACTCCACTCCACTCAATCAGACCTCCAACTCTCGGCAGCTCAGTCTGCAAGTTTAACCGGATGTGCAGCCAGCCGGTTCCAATTAGCCCAGAGGCGCGGATGTGGATTGGACTGAGAGGAAAGCGCCGGTAGCTGCATGCATGGCGTCCACACCAGATGCTTTCTTACAGTACAGTGCACACTGACCACAACGTCACACTCTACCCTGTCTTGTTCATACTGACTGTAACAAGAAAGCCGTGCTATCGCAAGGAGACTGCGTGATGTCTGCAATAATTCAAATTTTCGTTACGTCCTCCGAAAGACTCGCGTAGTTTGAAGTAAGAGCATGTAATGGCCGTTCAAGGTGTAAGGTCGCTGACTGAAAGTGTGTATGTAACATCATAAGTTAAAGATCAACAGCAATCTTGGTCCTATCATGCCCCATCTGACTTCAGCAGAAAACCTGAAATATCTCAGATCATCTGAGATATTTCAGGTTTTCTGCTGAAAACAGCCAGGTGAGCAAAGAGCAATGCAGCCTCATTCCATGCTAAATATTGAGATATTCCCATTGGACTACACTGCCAATGCTGGGGCTACAAAGAGTGAGGACTCTATCGTAATTATCCGTATAATTTAATTACTTTTTAAGTTTTGAAGTAAACCACATCCTCTGACAGACAGACAGCATTATCATATGGCAATAATGCAATGTGCACTAAGGGGATCGAGCACTAAAACTTGCAGATTTAGTCCACCATCTGATATCTAAGTCCACATAGCATCATACAAATTTATAGTGAAACTAATTTGCAGACACCATTCAACTTGAACTATACCACAAATGTAATATTACGGCTAAGCGCAATAGCAACAGTCATCAGTCACTTATCAGGGGTGCCCGTAGGCATGGGAAAGAGAAGCAGGAGCTCCTGGAAAATGAGATGCAAAGACAAGAGAAGAGCGTGAGGAAACTGATCTACAGTCAAGGAGTTTGTGAAAAAGAGTTGGGTCAAACTCAAACAGGCTTTGCCAGAAAATATTGTGGGGCCAAATCGCTCCTGATAGTTGCATGAGTTTCTACCCCTGTGTCATGTACACTCACGTCAACACGGCTTTGAGCAGCAGCCATGTCAAAAAATTGTCAATAAGGTACACCGTACAATGCAAGAGAAAAGTTCAGAAAACTTAGTGGTTGGTACTACAACTCACACACAGTCACTGAGTGGTTACAACCAACTGCATCAGCAGTTAAAAAGCACCACCGAGGTGTAGTTTAGATAATTACAGCAACTACTGTAGCGTGCCGCAGCAATTAGGCTGAATGTCGCTGATGTCACCCGGATGCCACATTTAAACGTTACAGTTAGCTAGGTGCAGCACAACGTCTGTGTGTGCAGTGCACAGTGCTGATAATTCATACATCACTCAACAATCGTCAATTGCATTCCAGTTGATGAGGCATACAGCCGGTTTTGCAAGGCAATACTCAAAAGCTGCCAAAGATTCATTTCCATCCCTAGAGGATTTACACCAATATACAGTCCATGTCTGCCTTCAGAGTCTGCTGAACTTCTGAAAAAGTATGAAGAATCGGGAGACCGGATATCGCAGAGCACGTCATGATTGAGTCTTTAGACTCAGCTCGGGGTGCACGCTGGGAGGAGACTACAAGTAAACTGGACCTTTCCAAATCTAATCCAAGTAGACTGGGTGCTGCAGTACGTCCTCCTGCCAAGTCTCATCCACCTGTCACTACAAACAAAATTGCTACTCACCTGTTAAAGGTGGCCAGTGGACAGAGCTCCTCTTGATAAGTCAGTGAAAAAGAACGTCTGTGATGAATGGATTGGAGGTGTTACCATACCTTAGGAACTCACATATCAGCTGTAAATCAGAGTTACCAGACGCTGTCTCCACGACAGAGACTGACAGAGTGATCAGTGACCTCAAATCAGGTACAGCTCCAGGCTATGATTGCATC
>Ga0209788_1000200_pt1 | contig 15116 bp, 15 predicted proteins | sample WorMetLIZISLAND1_2_FD_187415 | JGI IMG/M metagenome (GOLD analysis project Ga0209788, IMG submission 187415) | Marine gutless worms symbiont microbial communities from Max Planck institute for Marine Microbiology, Germany - Olavius clavatus LIZARD... ...
GTATAAGCTAACGGATACGTTCGTGCTTATAAAATGATTTTTGCTGTTTTAGATCGTCGGCTTATACAACGCTAAATAAAATGGTTACAGTTTTTATAAATAATATCATGTATAGGCCTACTAGCCGTCAACAGTACTGTTACTCTCCGTGATGCTGTTGAATGCGACCCTACGCTGTTTGCGCTGACAGCGATCATATAGCTAACCAACAGTATACCGTCGTACCGTCACAGTCATAATATTGACCAATTACAATTAGTCAATTTCTGTGTCACTGTGTGGACAATAGTTACTGCATCATTCCGTCCATTCACTCATTTTGAAATGCACAATCCTATCTTTGGAATTGTGAGGTTTTCTGCCTTCTTCATTCGTTTCTTTATCATGCCGGGCTAGCTCAAACCAGTTAGAATTAATGGCAGTCTTACCCACATCTCTTGTATCATAGTGCGCTGTTCCTCCGTGGTTTCCAAAGGACTCGCTTTCTATGACGGGTTCATGGGCCCCGCTGCGTGAAGGGGATCCTTGCCCAAAGAAGTTACGTACCATTCGGAAAGCCATGACTAGTTCGTGACGGGATTAACTATGAATGGTTAGAATGGAATGGTGATAGGCCTATCGCTTCGATTCGGCCGCTATAGTTCGGTGGGATGACCGTGGCCGTCGGTTCACAGACCTTGGCCGTTACTGACAGGCGTGGCCGTGAAGGGGTGGATACCTAGGGAAGGTATCTTGTTTGATTCGTTTTTGGAAGGGAGTGGAGTGGGAGATTCGAATCAAACCGTCTCAGTTCCACACGAGGTGCACGGTGGGGCTCCGCGATACAGACTGTTCGATTTCCACCCTTTATATACCCTCTCAGCCGGACGTGGTGGGCGGGGCCTATCAGTTTCCAACCAATCAGGAGCCAGCACGTTTGCAGCGGCGTCTGCTACGTAGGCGGGGCTTTCCTGGAAGCCAGGCCAAGAGTATCCTGCATAATGAGAAACGGTGCATTATATGATCACTTGTTTAGCGTAAGTGGGAGGAGCTACGAGGACTTTAGCCCGTGGTAAAGAAACGAACCGTTAAAAAGTGTTATTTTTGATGGGAAATGTTATTTTAGGCGACTATCGCAGTTAGCTGTATATTAGCGGTTTAGAGGTGTATTTTAGCGCTTATAAGTGTGTTGAGGTATAGTTTCGCGTGCGGTAAGCATGGTTTAACGCTTGTAACTTAGAATTAAGCTAGCTTTAAGTGACCTGAGGTGGTTTAAGCGCTGTTTTTGCCTTATATTTCTCCCTTTCCGCGGGCTAATGTTCCACCGTTAGCAGAACATTGTAGCGGTATTATATTGTCAAGGCCGGCACCTATCCCGAAATCCATACCAAGATAAAATTTTGGTACCCAAGACCTCGTTATTAATGAAAAGTCACAGTTCCTCATACTGAGTACAGTATGCTCTAGACAGTAAATCGACAGGCACAGTTTGCTTTCGAAGCATAAGAAATTCTACTTCGAAAGAACCTAATTAACATACAATATCGGACGGTAATCGTCCTCGTTCAACTAATATGCAGTTCTTGGTCCATGTACGGACTCAAGCTAGGACAATAGAGCCACTGTCTAATGCCTAAAATCTACAATTACCGAATCAAACAATCTTAAGTAATAGCAACAGTTATTGACTATTCATAACCGAATCCTGCAAAGACACACATTATCAAACTGTAAAACATATAAAAAGAACTAAAACTACTTATAAAATGCTAGAAAGACTATAAAAGAGCTTAATTAAGACTAAACATCTACCGCGGTATTTTCAGTTTGATTTACGAAACCGCACAGCCTCACAGATATACGCGATTATCCTTAGCGTAATTAGATATTCTTCGCATCGTCCAACTAATTACGTAAACATGCAAAAATGCCGTTCAAAGTCATCTAAACAAATCATTTTGAATGCGTCACAGTTAAAATACTGTTAATAATGCGACAACAATCCAATAGGTGTAGTTTATTCGATAGAAGTAGATGTAGTTGATGTAGATTCCTTGATCGTAGTCCGGAGCATGCTGAAGGGGTGTGGTCGTCGTTGCTAGGTAGAGGGTTGACGCAGTGTATTTGACTTGTCGTGGACGACATCGCGTAGTAGCAGGAAACCATAGTTCTTCCATCCTTGTGGCGATGGTGTCTTCTTCTTAGATCCATAAGAGACGACGGGGGTAAGCCACACAATTGACCAAGACTGTGTGCCTGCAAGGTCAACCCGTGGGCTAGTACTGGATTTTAGAACGCGCGTCACTCTGAATTCAATAATATAGTGGAAATGGTGGGTTATGATCACGGCAAATTCAGTGAATTCAGTAGCGGCGAGCTCGTAAATGCTCGTACAGCTCTGGTAGTGGGCGGTTTTCAGCAAACCGAGTCTTTATAAGCCTGCCAAGTTTGCTAAACCGAAGTAAGATGACATAGCTGCCGTACTGTAGTTGGTAATTCACTTCTAGACCGGGTGCAGTGAGATTAGCGTTCAAGTGGAGCTGTTTGCGGAATTTAGAATGCACATGTGTTGGTCATCACTATTTACTTCTTTATTGTGGCTCCTGACAATAGTGGTGACGTCAGTTGCTGTGATGATTAGGCAAAATGGCGATGGCAGAAATATAAGCACTATTATATCGCTTTGAGCGCTGTGGAACTGTCCTTTGCACTGTTTTGTTGTTATTTATTACAGTGTTTGGTCAGTTCTTCAGTGGTCGATCCGGATGGCGTCGATATCGTCGTGGAATGGAGAAACATCGTACGTTCTGACAGCGCGTCTGACACACAATGGCTGGCAAGCCTTCACAACTGCGCAAAAAGCTTCAATCAAACAAGGAAATCCATTCATCGTTCCAAACACGGAGTGAACGTAACACTGACAGTCGTTATTTGCGAAATATACGGACCTTGCTGTCCAACTGTGTTTATAATTCTTTTTAGCTAATAATTAGCTTTGAACCATATACGGTCACAGCATACGCTTCACACGGCCAGGCGTGGTGAATGATGCCGAGATGTTGGATTTCAGCTGATCTCCGAATGGAACCATAACACATATCTGAACAGTGAATGCAATAGTTCATCTGAACAGTAAGTGCAACGGTGCACGCAGTATGATCGGCTAGGGTATCAGTGGCTGGTAGGCTAGTGGAAACTGGCAGACAATGGCTGCGGTTAGAACTGAAATATGATAGCGTTCAATAATGAACTCAAACAATGTCAGTTTATAATATAGGCAGTATGAACGTGGTACCGGGATCGCATATACAATTCAATGTCAGTAATTGCCATATATCACACAGGTTAGTGTTCACACGCCCTGAGGCGGACAGTTGGAGTTGGATTACTGTAATATCAGGTGATTCTAACGAACCGAGCTGACTATCACATTATAGCGATTTTTGGTCCATTCTCGGCAGCTGAATCATACTGATATGATACGGATATGGGAGTAAGAAGGCATGGCGGGACTGCAGTGATCCAGTTGGGGAGCTGTTGGCTGAATGGTTATATCGTGTCAGTCTTCATCATAAAGACGTCTCTGCCTTTAATAAACGACTGAACGGACGGACTGACAATAATTAGAACTGACGCATGATCGTCTATGGTAGGTAAGGTGTGGTATTCAGTAAATAATAGAATCACTTACTGACTGAAGAAGTGGTGTAACCATGATCACATAGGTCCTTTGGTGTGGGTATAATGGGTTGGTTTCCATAATTAGGCTCGAGTCCGATTTTTCGGCCTGCCAGAGCCCAATATGGACGGAGTGCGTTGTTGTGGCTAATGTGAAGTCATCTGGTGACTTAGAATCAAAACGTCACATCCATCAAAATGCTGTGAATATGCATTGGAATAGAATGGGTAAGTGTTGGCATAAATTAGAATTAGCCATAGTTTGGTTAATAGGGTATGGAACAAGGCGACTTAATAGGAAGTCGACTGTAGAGGCAGGGGTATGGAGTGGTATGGGTAGGTGGAAGATTGGATCGTTGTTGGGCGGCGTCGCAACGATACTTTTAGCGCACGTCGCTTACTCAATGGTGATGTCCAAGTTGTCGTCTGAGTCCGATTGGTGGCCGCTGATTCTTTTAGTAACTGAATCAAAGTACTCCAAGAAACTTTGGCGGCTGTGCTCAGACTTGCACGACACTGGAAACTGAGCTCGCATGCGAAGTGCTAGGACTTTCTGGGCTAGGCGCATCTTGGTCAGCTCTCTCTGCACCTGATATTTCTCATCGGCCGTCAGCTGGTTGGTGACTGCGAAATCGTCTGCTATTTCACCAGCGCATCTGCAGAAATTCAGACTTGCGTTAGCAAGATGCATACTAGTCACCTTTTTGGTTCTTTTCCTCACGTGCTGCTTGGTTTCTGGAGCTCTGGGCACAGGTTCTGGGCTGGATAATTCGGCCTTCAGTTTACCAAATGGGTTGAGTGGTTTGCTGGGCCTGCATGGCTTTCGAAGTGGAATATGTATGTCAACGAGAGGAACTGGTGCAGGTATAGTCATCAATGAGGGGACTGGTGGAATGGCAGTCGAAGTGGATGGAGTTGGTTGATCTGCCGTGTTTTCTTCCTCAGATATGACAATGCTCTCGTGACAGGCTGCCACTATTTCAGGCACGCCAATTGTTGGATCCACGGACAACTCCTTGTCCTGGGGCTTCTGAGCCGTTGCTTCAGCCTCGTCAGACGAGGGTTCCACATCGGACAGTTTAGGCTGGTGAGCAGGTTTGACTTTAGTTTTACTGCCGTCGCAACTGGTATCTGAAGACAGTTCTAAGTCAACACGAAGTTGTGAGACACTACGTTCTTGGCCCACTAAGGCTTTATTGGCTTGATTTTGGGCCTCTTCGACGCTCACCTCAGCCGTCGATGTGATAGGGGTTTCGGGTATCGGGGTTAGCGTGCTGGTGGCGGTCTCAGATGGGCGGCCTTTGACCGACGTCAGTGTTGACGTGGTCACGTTGGCTTTCCCCTTCCCTGTTACTGTTGAGGCTCCTTTGACTTGGCCAGTCTTGGATCGTTTTGGCACAGTGCCGAATGTTGGCCTGTATACTTCTGGCTCTGGGAGTTGGAGTTCTTTCCTGTCTTTTAGGTTTTGTACAGCCTTTTTAGCCACTTCCACCATTTGGTCCAGTCATGGGGTTTCGACGACAAGGCGCTTCTTAAGCATTACTGCCTCAGCTTGAGCCTCGGTCATGGCCGAGCTCTTGGCGGCCTTTTTCTTGGTTGTGGCCGGCTTAGCAGCCGTATGGACATCTGACCAGACGGTGGCGGCTGGCTTTTTCGAACGCTGGGCTGTTGCTATTTTCCTGGGTGCTGGGGCTGGTATATCCAGTTCCATAAGTGCTGGAACTGTGCTGGGAACTTTGGAGGTTGACGGGGTTGGTTTGGCTGGGCGCTTACGAGCGCGACTGGGTTCTGTGTGTTCACGCACAGGCTCATTGAGCTCAAAACGGACTTTCCTGATTTTAGGAGGCGCTGACACGACGGGGGATGGCGATCTGGATGAAGACTCAGACGAACTGCGGTCTGTTCTTCTGTGCTGACGGGGAAGTGAACGAGTACTGCGTCGTGACGATGATGAGGACTCGGAGGTGTCACTATCATCGCTGTCCGAATCGCTAGACACGTATTCTTTGGACTTGAATTGTTGACTGCGGTCAACTCGTTCTTTGGAAGCCCATGCTCGCGCCTGGGCGAGATCCTCAGCTGTGGCTTCTGTCCCGTCAAGGCGACAGTTATGCTTCATTATCATGTGCCTCTTGTGATTCGTACGCTGCTTATTCACCTTTTTGCAGAAATAGCACACGTACTGGGGTGGCCTGGGAGAGTGGCGTCGTCGTCCCTTCTTACTGGACTCCGTTTTGCGGTGTTCAGTTGGACGGCGATCATTGTCACTGTCCTGTTCTTTTTCACGTTCTCTTTCACGCTCTTTTTCACGCTGCACCGACCCTTTAGTGCATGCCAGTTATACCTTTGGCCGTCTTTCAAACGAATGAATGTAACTTTGCAACATACTTTCTCTATTTCTAGCTCTACTATACAGTGTGTTCAAACCAACGTTCTGTAACAAACTGACAGTATATAGAGCATTTGTTGCAGCAACATCCCATTCGATTTCCGGCAGATATGCCGTCGTGGGAGAGGACGACGTGGTGCCATGCTGCTGGGCAAGCGAGCATGTTGACATAGCTGGAAATGCGCGGCGTGCATGTACGCGCGCGGACGTGATAGAGGTGCCATTGTGAGCTGTTGCCGGTACCGTTACAGGCGTCGGCGTATACTGCTGCATTCGGTCATACAAATCGGCATTAGAATGAGATTGTCTTTGCGATTTTCTCTGCACAACGCAAAGAGATTCAACTTGGCCATTGCCCATGCAAAGGCTCCGTTGATTATTGTTGGAAATCCATTCTACTGACAATTTTCGTTTGCTCCGCATGCAACCAGTAAACTTACAGTTATACTTTGGTTTACGCATGCCTCTCTGGCGGGTTTTTGGCGACATGGGGTAGCATCCTTTAGTCGAATGCTGATGGAAACTCGCAATGAACTTTCCCGAAGTCTCTGGGAATGCACTGTATACAACCTCGTCGTTGGCACTCTGGCCGTACGAAGACAAGGAAGATACATCCTGTAGATTGTCCAAATGTCCATCGCAGTTGGTACCGGGCGTGGCATCATGCTCGGGCTGTGCTGGCTGGGAGCAGGGTGTCGATGTGCAGGGTGTCGATGTGCGGCGAATGGCTGGACAATCGTGACACTCCAGGGATGTAGGCGAATTGTTTGATGATGACGTTGTTATCATCTGCAACTTCTGGAGTTTTTCATGCAGGCTCGAACCCGCGACCCTGTGATCAAGAGTCTCAGGCTCTGCTGACTGGGCAATCTGGGCGAGTCTCTCATTCATGATTCTCTCTTCCCATTCGCTGATGGGCGTAAGCTGGGGACGGACAGTTTGCCAATGGACGTACTGTAGTAAATACCGTACGCCATTATATTGCCTTGTCCACTGGGCGTGACGGCCGATCGTGTGACTGCGATCACACCACTTCAGGGCCTCGCAGGCGCGGCGTATTAATGACCGTTTATTACCGCTCGGCGGGGCTCGCGCTTCACACCTTTACCGGGGGAAGGCGCGGTCTGCACCGGCTGTGGCTGCTGACCGTTACTTTTGGATGTTCCTGCCACTTGGCTTTGCATTTGATTCTGGGCGCCAGTCAAATGTAGAGCACTCGACAACTCGTGACTTATGACCGTGCTTACTGGGTCATAATTATTTCGAAGCATTTCTTCTCTGCATTTGGCAATTATCTGCGATCCATCAAACTGGTGAGGATGCAGGGTTACTGCCTGAATATTCGTATGAATGCGGGGATAGTCATGGACTGGATGTGGTTGGAGATGGAGCATACTCGACACAAATTGAGCGGAACTGCTTCGATTCAACGTTCTGACTCGGAAAGTTCCCTCATACAATGGGTCTTTCGATGCTGTGTCTCTGGACCGAAGCAACGATTGTTGCTTTTTACGTGACATGGGTTGTGGCTGGTAGTGCGTTCTGAATCATATGACACGGCGTCGATTCAACATTCTGACTCGGTACGTGTCTCGACTCAACTTGCAACTACCTGTGGGTGGCTTGAATCGAATGGAATGTCGACTCTACGTTCTGAATCGGGATTTCCATCGACTCTGCGCGTGAGACTTGAATCGAATTTTGGGCCAGGTCGGCCAGCCGAGCCTGCATCCATTCTTTCGAAGCAAGTGATGATGGTCACTGGGGGATTGGATCAACGAATTGCTAATTGGTCCGACCTGTTTAGAATTACGACACTGGGTAATTGTATTTGACTCTCCCTTTCCGAGAGTCTGGCACCCCTGTCTTGCTGGTGCCTATTGCTCTGTGTGGGGCTGCTTCTTCTTTACAGCCGTGGATTCTCCCTTTCCGGGATTGAAGTGCACCTGTCGCACTTTATTCTTTCTGGGTCCAGGACGAAACTCGGTCTCGAACTGGTCATCTCTGAATCGAGATGGTCAGGCCGTTGTACGGGCAGGCCTTCTGGGTGTATCATCGGGCTGAATTCCACTCTGTGGCAATTCAGTTGATGTGGGGTCGGTGTACAGAATTTCTTCCCTGTTCACACCTGTCACGTTTTCCATGCTTTCATTACTGTCTCTGGGCACACTGAGGCCCTGTTCAACTGCACCTTCAAACTGTTCACAGTCCGTTTTGTCGTGTTGAACTATACTGGATTCCGTGTCGTTCAAAGCGAGTGGTACCAATGCACCACCTTTACCGCAACTTTGATTCACCTCATGTCCAGTTTCTGCCGTCGATTTTACCGGCAATTCACACACAATGCGATCCGCATTTTCCACACTAATACTGACTGCTGGTCCAAGCGACGACATCCCGTCCCCGCTCAAGATCGAACCGTCAAGAGTTGGACAACAGTCACTCAACTTTTCCACACTGACTGTCGGTCCAAGCAACAACATCCCGTCCTTGCTTGAGATCGAGCCTCTACGGGCTGTGCTACAGTCATTCAGATTTTCCATATCAGGGAGCTTCCTCTGTTCATGGCAGCAGCTTTGCCTGTCCTCTAGACTAGGGAGCTTCCTCTGCTCATAACAGCAGCTTTGCCTGTTTTGATTTTCCACGCAAGAGGTCTCATCACACACATTAACAGCCGCGTTTTCGTAAGAACTACTGGCCCTCTGTCCTGTCCAAACTTCTTGTTCAGTACCAGCCACAGGGGTGGTGACATTCGTGTCCCCGTTGCCTCCTTGATCGCATATGGAGTCTCCTGCCACCGAGTCCATTACGGGGTACGGTGCACTCGTCTCGTTTATATCCGTAGTAATAATGGAACTGCCAAGACCAAGATTTGAGTATACTCCTGTCTGTTCCTCTGTACACGAGGCTACAGGAATCGTGGCTTCAGAATCATTCGAAACAAGGTTCGAATTATCTTCCACCGCGCTTGATTCAGTGACAGCTGGGGGACCAAACACACAATTAGGACCAGGAGTTTCCGTCAGTATGTGGACTTGGGAGGCCGACCCATCGATCGACGCCAGAGGCCCCAGTGGCTGAGTCCATTTGGGACATAGCAGCTCTTGCACGTTCCCGCTCTCCTGCGTCAAAGGTGGGGCTGTCAACCCGTCGGCCTACTCCCTGCCTTCAAAAAGGTGGGCTTCCCCCGAAGCCCTGGCACTCTCTGCCTCAGACCTCTCTTTGCCGAGGAGGACGGCATACGGGTCCGTCACCCCCTTTTGGTCTCCGTCTTGCTGGGCGCCCACAGCGACTATGGCGGTAGACCACATCGTCGGTGCTACACCTTCGTACTTCTTGAGTTTATCAATGTGGATGATCTTTGGCTTATGCCGACTTGACTGCTGTATCTTCGCTACCAGAGGCGACAGCATCTTGAGTACGAGGTAGGGTCCCTCGTACTGCTGGGTCCACTTCATTTGTCTGTCAGGATACTTGCGTGGGTTGTAATACCATACCCACTGTCCTGCTTCGAATCGACTCGGCCTCACGCCGATGTCGTAATACCTTTTATTGTAGCCGGCACTCCGGCGAAGCTGCTGACGCACCTCAGCATATGCTTCTAGCAATCGACCGCGGAGTTGTTCAACGAACGAGTCATACTCGTCGCCGTCCTCCACATGCCCATGCACAAGATCAGGAGGGTCTCGCACTTCTCGGCCAAGGACAAGGAAATTCGGTGAGTATCCAGTGCCTCTGTGTCGTGTGGCTCTGTAGGCGGATAGGGCGAACACCAGACGGGTGTCCCAGTCTTTTTGGTGATCGGCCACAGTCTTGCCCAATATGCTATTGAGCGTTCGGTGAAACCTTTCTACTTGATTCGTAGAAGGTTTGTATGGTGTGGTTCGAAGTTTTTCCACTCCAAATAATCGGCATACTTCTCTCATTATCCTTCCATCGACCTCTTTACCTTGGTCGCTGAGGATAGAGAGGGGGATTCCGAATTGGCTAAAGACCTGTTCTACCAGGATCTTAGTGATGGGCTTAGCCTCCTTGCTTCGGAGCGGGAAGGCTTCTGCCCATTTAGTAAACGAATCCATACAGGTTAGTATCCATATGTGTCCGTTGGTGGACTTTGGGTGTGGACCAGTGAGATCGATATACCATCGCTCGAATGGTGCTCCGGGTATGACCGGCTGCAGAGGCCCTTGCTTCCACGGTTTGCCCCGATGGTATCGACTGCACTGTGGGCACTGTCGGCAGAAACGAGCGACGTCCTGTTGCCAGTGGTTCCAATAGAAACGTCGACCCACCTGATCCAACGTTTTCTGTTCGGCAAAGTGTTTGCCAACTGCACCTTCGTGGCACAGCCGGAGAGTTTCGGGCATGTCAGCTCGGGGAAGTAGCAATTGGAGGTAGTCGCCTTCGCCTTTGGGCGTATTATGATATCTTCGGTAAACGAGGCCAGTATGGATCTCGAACCGTTCCCAGTTGCTAATGAGTTGTTTCGTAAACTCGGACTCTGGCTGGATTTCAGTCTTCTCAGGCGGTTGTTCCCGAGTGAGTCGTAATGACACGAACGTACCAATCTCAGCATCCCTGAGCTGTCATTCAGCCATAGTTTCAGCAATCTGGGTTGGAGTGGCTGTCTCCTCTTTGTTTACTACTCGCACGCTGGGTGTCACCTTTCGGCTCAACCCGTCGGCATTACCATGTTTGGTGCCTGGCCGATGCTCTATTTCATAATCGAATTGCTCGATAAAGGTTAGCTATTGGGCCAGCTGTGGCATGGGTTCTGCCGTTCGACGAAGCCAGGTGAGGGCGGCATGGTCGGTTCGAATGACAAAGTGTCTTCCGAGTAAATACTGCCGGAACTGTTTTAGCCCTGTCACAATGGCCAACAGTTCTTTCCTGGTGGTTTCGTACTTTTGTTCAGACTTCCCCAATGTCCGAGACGCATATGCGATTACCTTTTCCTGACCGTTCTGGTCTTGAGACAAGATTGCCCCAAGACAGAAGTCCGATGCGTCTGTATCCAAGACATAGGTTCCGTCATTGGTTGGCAAGGCTAGGATTGGTTCAGAGGTCAATCGACGTTTCAGTTCGTCAAAGGCCTCCTGGCATTCAATTGTCCAGCAGAATTCAGCCCCTTTTTGAGTCAGGCCGTACAGAGGCGAGGCGATACTTGAAAAATCCTTAACGAATCTTCTGTAATAGCAGCTGAGGCCCATGAAGGCACGGACCTCACTGACATCCTTGCAGGCTGTCCAGTCATTGATGGCTTCGATTTTGCTGGACTGCACGGTACGTCCTTTTTCTGACACAACATGTCCCAGGAATTCCACGCTTCGTTGACAGAGGAAACATTTCGAGGGCTTAAGCTTGAGGTTTGCAGATCTCAGGCGCTTAAACACCTCCTATTATGTCATCAAGGTATACCAGACAGATTTGGTATGATAGTCTGCACAGCACCACGTCCATTAGGCATTGGAAGACCGAGGGGGCGCATGTGAGTCCGAATGGCATAACCGTGAAACAGAAACACCCTTGGCACGTGATGAAGACGGATTTGTCACGGTCAGATTCGGCTATAGGGATATTGTAATATCTTGAGCGGAGATCCAGGGTGCTGTACCATGACGAGCCGGCTAGAGCGTTTAGACAGTTATCAATTAAGGGTAAGGGGTAACTGTCCTTGTACGTAATGGAGTTGAGTCTCCGATAGTCCACACAAAATCGAAGAGACCCGTCTTTCTTGGTGACAAGTACCACATTCGAAGCCCACGGGCTGGCAGCTGGCTCGATAATTCCATACTCGAGCATTCGATTCGTTTCTTGATCAATGTAATCTTGGTGTTGGAATGGCTGCCGCCTTAGTGGCTGTCGAATGGGTCTATGATCTCCGGTGTCAATGGTGTGTTCCACCAAGTGGGTTCGTCCCACATCATGGTCTCCGAGGGAAAGAATGGTACGGTATTGGATGAGCAATTCCCGCACTTTTTCACGTTGTTCAGGGGTTAATTCGGGTGGCAAACCGTCGACCATTCGTTGGATAACCTCCTCGTGTGCCGTGGAGATGCTTTCTCCTGCTTGTATTCGATGAACACGTCTCAGTGGGCTTTGCGTTGCTACTTTGGCTGTAAAGACCTTGCCTAGCAGGGTCCCTTGAGCAACAGTTATGTCCTGTGCTCTAGCGTTCAACACGGGGACCTGTAATTCGGTCATTGGAGTGGATAGCAACGTTCGTCCACTGTAGACATGCTCTATCTTTGAGAAAGGTTGGCTTTCCATGACACCATACGACGTGGGTTGCATAGTACAGGTCCAGGCATTATGTAGCATTCGCGCGGCTACATTTGCCTGTCCTTTTGCCGGGATAACAACGTCCTTGGTTGCGAATATCCGACAGACCTTTACGAAGGGTTCCCTGGAGTGTACCTGGATTTATTTACCAGTGCCGATCCGCATGCGGTCTTTCGGCATATCCCAGTCAAGTCGGCCCTGCTGGGTGATCCAGTCATATCCAAGGATGAGGCCTTCGAAGTCGGGTGAGATCAGAATTTCTGAGTGCGTTCGATAGTCTTCTATCCTCAAGGGGACTCGAACCACTCCACTGATTGTCATAACATTATTATTGGCAACGTTCACGGTTGGAGTGCGTGGAGCATGGATCTCCCATCCCATACGTCTGGCTATGTCTTCACTGGCGATGCTAACATCACTACCAGTGTCTATTAGAGCGCTGAGTCTGTACTGGCGGTATTTCACCCAGATACAGGTTTTGTCTGGCTTGTTCGACCGGTCTTTCAGCGGTCGTACGTCTGGCTGTGGCGGCTGTTGTGGAGGCGGTTGGAGAGGCTGTGGTGGGGGTTGGAAAGGCTGTGGCAGTGGTTGGAAAGGCTGTGGTGGTGAATGGAACTGACTTAGGTTTTGCTGGCGTGGTTGTCCTTGCTGTTCAGCAAGGAACACTGGGCAATTTCGCATGAAGTGAGTGGGATCTCCACAGTTGAAGCATCCCGCAAACTGGTTAGGTGGACGGGGAGAGTTGCCATGAGCTCCAGGGTTAACAGGTGGACGAACAAAAGTACCCGGATGATAGGTACCCGACTTGGCACCGTAATTCGTAGGATGTTGGCCACGCGAACTAGGCGGATACTGGCCGCTCTGGACCCCACCATAAGCGTTCGGTGAGGTATGCCTAAATGAATGGGATTGTCGGAAATTGTTCTGGCGTCCACTGTTTCCTGAGGCTCCTGGGTCTGGTTTATTCGGGATTTCTCGAATTTTCTTGCCTTCACCTTTTTCCCACTTTTGCACCTCTCGGCGCCTTTCTGAGTCAGCCGACCAGACTTCCAGCTGCAACGCAATATTCAATGCGGAGTCTAAGTCTGACGGTTGGCGTTCTCGTATTTTCAGCTCAAGGTCTGGATCCGCTATGGCATCCAGAAAGTGGTCACAGCTAATCACCTCTCGTGTCTTTGGCTGTGCTTCAGGGTAGGCCAATGCAGCAAGCCGGCGTACATCACTGTGTAGGCTCTGCAACGTCTCGTTCTTTCTGCGCCTTCGATTTCGAAGTTCTATCCGATGTTTGTCAGACACGGCCTGACCACCGAATCTAGACTCCAAAATTCGAGTGAGGCCAGATAATGACTCAGTCACCTCCGTGCCATAGTCCCACAGTATGTTGGCTGCTTCCTTATCCAAGGAATTGCGTAGATAGGCCAGTTTGTCAGCCCTGGTCCACTTGTTATGCTTTGCACAGTTCATGAACTGCGCCATGAACGTCTCAAACGACCCTTGGCCTCAAACTTAGGCGGTTTCAGTGTGTGTTTGGGTCTGTCATGAACGTCATCGTCGTCTTCAGACGTACTGCAATCTGAAGAACTTGGTGGGTCTGGATTTTTCCGCCGACGAGAGCCCTTCCGGCCTTCACGTTCTGAGTCGGTCGAAGCACTTCGTGATGTGCTTCTAGAGGCTCGTGTACGTTCTTTCTTTCGCCTGGGAGTATAGGGAGACGTGGTGTGTCTGGTACTAGGCGAGCGGTGGGACTTCTTGGCCGGGGAGTGTTGACTCTGGCCTTCTCTCGCGTCCGCTGGGTCCGCTGCCCTTTTGGACGTGCCATGGTGGCGGCGTGTCGAATGCTGGGTCCATTCCACTTTGCCATTCGACTTTGCCTTTGGGGTTGGCCGTGGTGGGGTATCAGACACATCATCGTCATCCTCTGTGTTCCCATTGGCGAACTGCAGAGTTTTTCTTTCCTTGGATCGTGGCTTGGGGTAGGACAAGGGGTCCTCCAGACAGTGTGCGTCTTCTCTCTGCATTCTGGCCGTATGGTAGACAGTTGCCAAAAGATGGCGAAGTTATGTCGAAAACAAAAGTGGCTTGTTTTTTTCTGGGACACCGTGTACATTTTGTTTTTCCATCACCTCAACATGCTTATCGTCAGCATCATTCATCGTCGACATCGGCGTCATCGTCGTCGTCGTCACCACCCATTTATGAACATAAGTGTATCCCATAAGTCAGTAGAAATAAAAAGGAAAAGTTAACGAATCGTAAAAGGAGGCTAAAACGATGAGTCTTTATAGCGTTAGGACGAGCTCGCCGAACTTGGTGCGTAAACGTGGTACCCGGTAACACATAATGTTGACTGACAACAAGAGTGCAGTCGCCTGTCACTAAGAGACTATATAGTGTTCCTGAGACAGATGCCATGGCCATTCCAAGCACGGTAATTTCAGCGGTCCGTTTTTACAGCGCGTCAGCATAGCCTGCTATGCAGAGCGCTGTACTAGCCATGATAGATTCCGTCCGTCCGTCTGACCGTCCGGCCGTCTGTCTGACCGTCCGTCTGTCACAACCGGTATCATGTCAAAACAAGATACATGTTCAAACGAACACGAAGTCTGTCCAATGCCTCTGCATAAATACGAAGCACAATAAAGTTCGTATAACTCAAAGTCAATGAACTTCCAGAAAACACGCTTACTGGCGTAGCCTACAGAGTCTGTCTGGTAAATGAAAATGAGGCCGTCAAATGGCGCGACCTTGAAAACCCCGTTGGCCATAACTCTTATACAAGCCACATTGT
>Ga0209788_1000201_pt1 | contig 15056 bp, 13 predicted proteins | sample WorMetLIZISLAND1_2_FD_187415 | JGI IMG/M metagenome (GOLD analysis project Ga0209788, IMG submission 187415) | Marine gutless worms symbiont microbial communities from Max Planck institute for Marine Microbiology, Germany - Olavius clavatus LIZARD... ...
GGCTCGCTATGATGCCCAAGGTCAGTCGATTCCGCTACAGCTATAGGTTGTCGCGTAGGTCCGCTGCAGGATCCAAAGCGGACAGTTTATGTGCTACGAAACCGGACAGTGCTATTTGTTGCCAACACTTCCGGTTAGATGCGGAAGCTACCGAGTTGGAAGTTTTTTGGTTGCTCTCCGGGGCCTGAATTGATAGTTTTCATCCCCGCTAAGAAAGTCGTAAACGGCCAGTATCGCGGGTTACCGCGGATGAGCCGGTAGTCCTTGCCGACTTGATGTCCGGCAATAGCTTTCCGGTCGGGAGTATCGGAGAGGCCTGGATATTGCCACGCTCGATTGGAAACCTTGGAGAAGTCCATTCTTGGAATGTTTGCAGGACGCGAAGCTGATTCGCTTTGTTCTTCAAGCGTTGATGGGCTTGGAAAATGACGGGGTACCCTTGGTTTCGTACGGGTACCTTAAGAATTTTCAAGTCGCAAGGTGAGAACGTTTCGCTGGGTTCTCACTCTCGTCAAGCACTTCCGTGCTCGAAGGCATGGCCGGGTATCTTTAGCCCCTGCGAGATCGGTAAGGTCAAGGTGTTGCGTGCCAAGTCATCCCGACTTCGAGCCTAGGGAAAAAATAGAGGAAGATCGATAGATGTCCGTAAAAATCCTCATAAAGCGCCATGTTCCAGCCAGTGACCATCATGAGCTCACGACCCTGCTACATGAAATGCGCAGCCTCACGTCGAAGCAGCCCGGCTATATCTCCGGCCAGACACTGCAACGTATGGACGATCAGACCGAGTGTATCGTCGATAGTAATTGGCGGTCGATAGATGATTGGAACCAATGGTTCCAAAGTTCGGAACGCATGGCCGTCCAAGCCAAAATCGACGACTTGCTCGGTCAGGAAACCCAGTATGCCGTTTACGAATATCTTTGACATAGAGTACCTTTGACATATCTTCGTTTTTCTCCGATCGAGCCTCCGTCTCGGACGCTCTGAACGGGAACCTGATGAGGCGATACACGAGATGCCAATCGACAAACTCAAAGATCTGAGAACCAAGAAGGAGAAACTCTCTCTCGGGGGGGGGGCTAAGAGGATAGAAAAACAACACGCGGCGGGAAAGCTCACGGCCCGAGAGCGGTTGACCCGTTTGTTCGACGACCAGACATTCGTCGAGCTGGATGCGTTCGTAAAGTGCCGCAGCACCAACTTCGGTCTGGACAAGATGGGGCTCGAAGGGGAGTCGGTGGTCACCGGTTATGGCCAAGTCGACGGTCGGTTGGTCTATGCCTTTTCACAGGATTTCACCGTTACCGGCGGTGCCCTCGGAGAGATGCATGCCAGTAAGATCGTGAAGGCGATGGAATCGGCGGCTAAGATCGGTGCCCCGCTGGTAGGCATAAACGATTCCGGTGGAGCCCGCATCCAGGAGGCCGTCGATGCCCTCTCCGGCTACGGCGATATCTTCTTCCGCAACTCCATCTATTCCGGGATCGTTCCCCAAATCTCCGCCATCATGGGGCCTTGTGCCGGTGGTGCGGTCTACTCGCCCGCATTGACCGATTTCATCTTCATGGTCGATCAGACCTCACAGATGTTCATCACGGGTCCACAGGTCATCAAGACGGTGACCGGGGAACAGGTGTCACCGGAAGACCTCGGGGGCGCCATGACCCACAACCGGACCAGTGGCAATGCCCATTTCATCGCCGAAACCGATGAGGCCTGTATCGAGCGTATCCGGCAGCTCCTCGGCTTCCTGCCATCGAACAATATGGGGAAGGCCCCGGCGGTGGAATGCACCGACGATGTCAACCGACAGATCGAGGCCTTCGATACCCTGATTCCGGAAGACCCCAACAAACCCTATGACATCCATGACGTGATCCTCCCCATTGTCGATAATGGTGTGTTCATGGAGTACCAGCCTTATTTCGCCACCAATTTGATCACGGGTTACGCCCGGATCAACGGTGAATCGGTCGGTATCATCGCCAACCAACCCAAGATCATGGCCGGTTGTCTCGACATCAACTCCGGCGACAAGGCCGCGCGCTTTATCCGCACCTGTGACGCCTTCAATGTCCCCTTGCTGACTCTGGTCGATGTGCCTGGTTTTCTGCCGGGGACCGCCCAGGAATACGGCGGCATCATCCGCCATGGGGCCAAAATCCTGTATGCCTACAGCGAGGCGACGGTACCCAAGGTTACCCTGATTACCAGGAAGGCCTACGGGGGCGCCTATGTGGCTATGTGTTCCAAGTCCCTCGGGGCGGACATCGTGCTGGCTTGGCCAACGGCGGAGATCGCTGTGATGGGATCGGAAGGTGCGGTCAATATCATTTTCAAGAAGCAGATCGAGGAGGCACAAGACAAGGTCGAGACGAAAAAGAAGATCCTCGACGAATACAACGCGGAATTCGCGACGCCCTACAAGGCGGCGGAGCGGGGGTTCGTGGACGATGTCATCGAGCCGCGCAACAGTCGCCTACGGATCGTCGATGCCTTCAACATGCTGGCAGGCAAGCGGGAGAAGCGGCCGGCCAAGAAACATGGCAACTTGCCGTTATAAGTCGAGGAGGGTGTGATGGAAGCCGTAGAGCTGTTGAAGATTTTTTCCGATCCCTCCACGATCGAAAACCTCACGACCACCCAGAAGCTGTGGGCGAGTCTCTTCACGACCATCCTCGGCATGGGGATCACCTTCGTGGTCCTCGTGGTCTTGCAGTTTGTCATCGGTCTATTCGAGAAGCTGTCCGGGACGGAGAAAAAGCCGCCGTCGGCCCCCTCCTCGAAGCCCCCGAAGCCGGCGGCGAAGGATCCAGGTGCCGGTGTCGAACGTGTTGCGCAAGCTGCCGACGAGCTGGTGCCAGTCATCACGGCGTCCATCGCGATGTTGCTCGGTACGTCCGCTAGCAACATCAGAATCCGTAATATCACGCCGATGAGAGACACTCCTCCCCTATGGAGAAGGGCCGGTATCGCCGAGCAAATGCAAAACAGAGTCTAAGGCGGTTTCTGTTGAATGAAATACCATCTTGCTGGTCTTTTCGTCCATCTTCCTTGTTGCGGCAACCCTTACAGAGCCTACTGGGCGCTGGTTGCCACGCCTTGAATACGAACGAGAATCCGGCCCAATCCGGTACATCATTTTCCGTCAATCGCCTAAAGTTTTTGGGAGTATCGAGTAATGAAGAAAGCGTTCAAAGTGGTCGTAAACGGCAATCAATACGATGTCGAAATCGAGGAGGTAGCCGGGCAGACGGGTGCAACCCCGACGACGACCCGGGCAGCCCCCGCACCGGCCCCGAAGCCCGCTCCGACCGCCGCACCGGCGAGCCCCACGCCGGCACCGATCTCCGGAGGTTCGGGTGAAGGCACGGTCACCGCTCAGATGCCCGGAACCATCGTGGATATCGATGTGAATGTGGGAGACAGGGTGACGCGCGGCCAGAAGCTGCTCGTTTTGGAAGCCATGAAGATGGAAAATGAGATCGTGGCCCCCCGAGATGGGACTGTCAGCGAGATTCCCGTGTCTGCTGGGGCCTTGGTCAATGCAGGAGACGTTCTAGTCGTTCTGAGCTGACAGAGGAAAACGCCACTATGTTTGAAGCGTTATTGGAGTTCGGCAGATCCACGGGATTCGCCGGACTGACCGACTATCGAATCTTCGTGATGATCGCCATCGCCTGCCTGCTGTTGTATCTGGCGATCGTCAAGGGCTTCGAACCCTTGTTGTTGGTCCCCATCGCATTCGGCGTGCTCCTGACCAATCTGCCGTTTGCGAACCTGATGCATCATGCGGTCGTGGAGGTCGCCCCCCACTCCGGCGATGTGCCCTTCGGTGCGACCCTGCTCCATCATTTCAAGGAAGAGGTTGCCGGGCATACTGAGTATATGGTGCATACCAAGGAGGTGGGAGGACTCCTATCCTATCTGTTCCAGGGTGATCACCTGGGTATCTTTCCGCCCCTGATATTCATGGGTGTCGGGGCCATGACGGACTTCGGACCGCTCATCGCTAATCCCAAGTCGCTGTTACTCGGGGCAGCTGCCCAGTTCGGGATCTTCATCACCTTCATCGGGGCCATCGCCTCCGGTTTGTTCACCGCTCAGGAAGCCGCATCCGTCGCCATCATCGGCGGTGCGGACGGCCCGACGGCCATCTTCCTCTCTTCCAAGCTGGCACCTCACCTGTTGGGAGCCATCGCTATCGCGGCCTATTCCTACATGGCCCTGGTACCCATCATCCAGCCGCCGATCATGAAGCTGCTCACCACGGAGAAGGAACGTACGATCAAAATGAGCCAGCTTCGCACGGTTACCAAGCGGGAGAAGATCCTGTTCCCGATCATTGTCACCATCATCGTATCCCTGATCGTGCCGGCGGCCGCGACCCTGGTCGGTATGCTGATGCTCGGCAATCTCTTCCGGGAGTGCGGTGTGGTCGGCAGGCTCGAAGATACCGCCAAGAATGCCCTGATCAACATTATTACGATCTTCTTGGGGATTACGGTCGGTGCCACCGCTACGGCCGATAAGTTCCTCACGACCCAAACGTTGGCGATTCTGGGCCTGGGTATTGTCGCCTTCGGCATCGGGACCGCTTCGGGTGTGCTCCTGGCCAAGCTCATGAACAAGCTCTCGAAGACCGGCATCAACCCCTTGATCGGATCCGCCGGGGTCTCGGCAGTGCCCATGGCCGCTCGGGTTTCGCAGACTGTGGGGAGCAAGTTCGATCCGACGAACTTCCTTTTGATGCATGCCATGGGGCCGAACGTCGCCGGGGTCATCGGGTCGGCCGTAGCCGCCGGGGTCATGCTCTCCCTATTCGGCGGTCAATGAGAACCTTGCAAAATTCCATCTTTGGAATTTTCCAAAGCACCCACGTGCTTGAAAAAAAGCGCCCTAACGAAAACCTTGAAAGATTCCAAGGACGGAATTTTTCAATACCTCTAATCGGAGGGTTGAAAATGCGGATACTCAAGATCGACCATCTCGGCATCGCCGTTAACAGTATGGATGAGGGTAAGAGCTTTTGGACCGATGTCCTCGGCCTCGAGTTCGCGGGGGACGAGGTCGTCACCGAGCAAAAGGTGAACACCGGCTTTTTCCCCGTCGGGGAGAGCGAGGTCGAGCTACTGGAGTCCACAGCGCCCGATGGCCCGGTGGCCAAGTTCATCGAGAAGAAGGGACCGGGATTCCAACATGTGGCCTTTCGCGTGCCCAATATCGATGAGGCACTCGACGAGCTCAAGGCCAAGGGCATCAAGCTCATCGACGAGAAGCCGCGTATCGGTGCCGGGGGGGGGCGTATCGCCTTTCTGCATCCCAAAGCCACGGGAGGGGTCCTGGTGGAATTGTGCGAACGGGCTTGAAAGAAGTGAGGGTGGGTGCCTGCGCGTCGACCCTTTTTTGACCGTAAAGAAACGCAAATGCGGAAGCGATCCCATTTGCGTTTCTTTATGTTCGTTCGTGAAAAAAAGTGGCTTGGTAGCTCGAACGGTTCTCACGAAGCGCTCATGTCGACTCATAACTGCCAGGAAATCATCGATCGCCTGCAATTGATCCCGCATCCTGAGGGTGGCTTCTACAGAAGGATCTATTGCTCCTCCTTCACTTCGGATGTTCAGGGAAGGTCCCCCCTATTCCACCGGGATCTATTACCTGCTTCCACAAGGGGAAAAGTCTCACTTTCACCGACTCGAATCCGATGAAATGTGGCACTTTTATCGAGGTGAATCACTTACACTCCTGGAGATCACGCTGAACGGGCAGCTGAAGAAAACCCGAATAGGCCCCGATCTGTTTGCCGGTGAGCCTCTTCAATACGTAATTTCCGCCGGTCATTGGTTTGCCGCTTACCCGAACGGACGATATAGCTTGGTGGGATGTACCATAGCCCCTGGATTCGAACTCGAGGGCCTCGAGTTCGGGAAGAAGGCGGACCACCTTCGGGAATATCCCCATTACGGCCCGGAAATCGGGAGGCTCTGTCTCGACGAGACCGGCTAGTACATAGTTCTGATTTGATATTGCTGGTTTCTATCCTAGAGCATGAAGGTCAGCAGAGGCCATAAATTTGCAATATCAGTCAAAACTGGGCACTAGGCACGAGAACTACAAACAAGCGAGTCGACAGTCGGAAGCCGGCGTGGGGAAATGAGCCTTTGAGTACAACCGATTCAATGTCGCAAGCCTTCTGGGGCCTCGACATCACGCCTTTGGTACCGGAGGTCTACGCCGACTATCGGCCATTGGTCGCGGACGCCATGGCCTTTTTTCTGCAACGTCTGTCCGCCCCCCGATTGGCGGCCATCCTGGCCGAGCAGAAGGCCCTTCCCGGTGACGCCGGCATCGCGCAACGGTTGACCTCACTCTTGTTCCACTGCCCGACCCTCCAGAAACTCGGGCAGGTAGTAGCCCGTAACCGCAAGCTCGACCGTGAGCTGCGCAGCCGCCTGCAAATGCTCGAGACCGTACCTGGAACCCGGTATGGAGAGGCCATCGAGCAGGTTATCCGCAGTGAGCTGAGGGATATCCCGGAAGATGTTCTCGAGCTCGATTCCACCGCGCTGGCCGAGGCCAGCGTATCCGTGGTGGTGCCGTTCTCATTGTCCGACACGGCCGCTGCTGGCCCGAACCGAGGGGTGCTCAAGGTCCTCAAGCCGGGGATCGAGGAGGCTTTGGAGGAAGAGCTAGCCATCTGGTCGGAACTCGGTCGGTTTATCGACGAACGTTGCGAGTACTACAAGGTTCCCTCGCTGAATTACGCCGAATCCCTGGCGACCATTCGCGATCTGCTGGCGCAGGAGATCCGACTCGACCGTGAGCAACGGCACTTGGCGGAGGCCGCCGAATTCTATAAGGATGCCGCACGGGTTCGGATTCCCGCCCTGTTTCCGTTCTGCACCCCACGCATCACGGCCATGGAGCATGTGTATGGTCGGAAAGTGACCGACGTGGACACGCTCTCGGAGCACCAACGCCACAAGCTGGCAAATGCGGTGGTCGATGCACTGATCGCACGTCCGGTGTGGGCACCAAAAGAGATCGCCCCATTCCACGCCGACCCCCATGCCGGAAATCTCTTGTTCACCGAGGATGAACGACTGGCCATCCTGGACTGGAGCCTGACCGGCTATTTGGGAAAGAACGAGCGCGTTCACATGATGCAGCTGCTGCTGGGTGCCTTGACCCTGGACCCCGAGCGCATCGCCCGTGAGATCGAGGCCCTGGCCCAAGTCCCGGTCAACGCATCGGCACTACGTAGGGTTGTGGATAAAGCGCTCGCTAAGCTCTACGCAGGCGAATTTCCCGGCTTCCACTGGTCGCAGTCCCTGTTGGACATGGCCTCGTTATCGGCCGGCGTGCAATTCAGCTGCGAGCTCCTGCTATACCGCAAGAGTGTCTTGACGATCGAGGGCGTCGTTACAGATATCTCCGGTGATAGCTCGATCGGCCGGGTGTTGCCGATCTCGGCTATCCGGCAGTTTCTGTGCGAGCTGACGGCGCGCGCGATTGCCCCGCCCACCTCGCGGCATTTCGGCACCCACCTGTCGAATCTGGACCTGCTTTTCCTCTACTGGGGAGGATCGGCCGCCACGGCCAAGTTTTTGGCCCATCACTGGCGGAACCGGCTCACAACCTTGGTCGGCGGCCCGTGGGAGCCGTAAAGGCCGAAAACTGATGAATCCAAACTATAAGGACCGAGAAAATGGCTTATCAAGATATTCTCTATGAGGTCGACCGGGGCATCGCCCGGATCACCATCGATCGGCCTGACAAGTTCAACTCGTTTCGGGGCATCACCTGTGAAGAGCTGATCAATGCCTTCGACCGTGCGGGCTGGGATCGCAAGGTCGGCGTCGTGGTCTTGACCGGAGCCGGCGACAAGGCGTTCTGTACCGGCGGGGACCTATCGTCCCACGAAGGCGCCTACGATGGTCGCGGAACCATCGGGCTGCCGCTGGAGGCGCTGCAAAGTGTCATTCGCGATATCCCGAAACCCGTCATCGCGCGGGTGCAGGGCTATTCCATTGGCGGTGGCAATGTGCTCTCGCTCTTGTGTGATCTCACGATCGCCTCCGAAAAGGCGATCTTCGGGCAGGTCGGACCCAAGATGGGCTCCGTGGACCCCGGATTCGGCTGTGCCTTCCTGGCCCGCACCATCGGGGAAAAGCGGGCCCGCGAGATGTGGTACATGTGTCGGCGCTACACGGCCGAAGAGGCCCTGCGGATGGGCTTGGCCAATTGCGTGGTTCCCCACGAGCAGTTGGATGAAGAGGTACAGCGCTGGTGCGACGAGCTCATGGAACGCAGCCCCACCGCCTTGGCGATCGCCAAGCGGGCGTTCAATGCGGATACCGAACACCAGCGTGGCATCTCCGCCCTGGGCCTACAGGCTGTCGGCTTGTATTATGATACCGACGAATCGAAAGAGGGCGTTGCGGCATTCAAGGAGAGGCGCAAGCCCCAATTCCGTAAGTTCGTTCGAGGCGCGGAGGACAATTGAAACCACGGGGAACACCAAAGAACGGATTAACCGTATTCGTCGGAACTGCTATGCATCCGAAAGTCATCAGCCGCTCTCCTCGGCATCTGGGTCCCAACCGGTGCGCGCCATTGCTCTTTGTCCATGGGGCTTTCGGTAATGCCCGGATATGGGACCAGCATTGGAGGAGCACAGGAAAGCGAGGGAGCGCAAGCGACGAGCGGAGAGCGACGCCCCCCGCGTAGGCGTAGGGTCGTGCGTTTCGTCGGAGTGCGGCGCGTGAGCGCCGGCGAGACGAAAGGCCAAGCCATGCGACACGGCGTCCAGTCAGAGCCCATTTCGGGTTTCACGAACAATGGCGACGCTCCGGTCCTCCCTTACTTCGCTGAGCAGGGTTATGCCGCCCATGCACTCAGTCTCCGCGGACACGGGGAGAGCGAGCTCAAGAGCTCCATTCATCCGACAGGTCTGGCGGATGACGTCGATGATTTGCACCAAGCCATTCACCGTCTCGGCGTTACTCCGGTCCTCATCGGAAATTCGCTCGGCGGCATGGTCGTTCAGAAATGGCTGAAGCACCATGAGGCGCTTGGTGTGGTCCTCATGGGCTCCGGTCCTCCTCACGGGATGTTGCTCTCATCGGTCGGTATGCTGTTGCGTAACCCCGTCCTGGTCATGCAATTAGCGTTGGCACAAATGTTCAGCTCCGGGACCCTATCGGCGGAGGCCACCCGAAAAATGCTGTTTTCCGATGACCTGTCGGCAACAGTGATGAAACGGCATTTTTCCTGCAGCACGGTGGAATCCTTGCGGGTCGGGCTCGAGCTGATCTGGCCGAATTTCCCCGGACCGACTTGGAATCCTGAACAGCCGATCCGGGTGCTCGGCGCAGAGAAGGATTTCTTCATATCGCCGACAATGGCCAAGGCGACGGCCCGGGTCTACGGCACCCGGGCGGAAATTATTCCGGACCTAGCCAGCCCATGCCATGATGCTAGAGTCCTGCTGGCAAGTCGTCGCTGACCGCATTCTGTGCTGGCTCGAGCAAAGCGTGGCACCCGGATATCCCTGAGCGATTCCGCGCCCGAACGCAGGCTTTACGTTTCGGTACCGAATATGATTCACTCACGGGCCATGGGTTGGTCGGGAGTGGCCTCCTGTGACTGAGGCGATTTCTGTCAAATGAAATACCATCTTGCTGGTCTTTCTGTCCGTCTTCCGTGTTGCGGTAACCCTTACGTAGTCCACTAGGCACCGGTTGCCGCGCCTTGAATACGAACGGAAATCCGGACCAATCCGGTACATCATTTTCCGGCAATCGCCTGAATCCGTGAATCTGGTGGTCTGCGAAACAACGAAACAGGGGTGGGCAATGAGCCAAGAAACGCAAAATTCGGGCGTTGAAAAGACCCGGCAAGCGGTAACAGAGACCGATACCGAGGATCGAACCGATCAGGCACAGGAGCAGCCCGTCGATGCCCCCAAGGGCTTGCCGCTCGATGGTGTCCGTGTCGTCGATGTGGGTAACTTCATCGCCGGACCCTATGCCGCCTCGATCCTGAGCGAGTTCGGGGCTGAGGTCTACAAGGTCGAATACCCGATTGCTGGTGATCCGATGCGGACCTTGGGTACCCCTTCCCATCGCCAGGACTCGACCCTGTTTTGGTTGAGCGAGGCCCGCAACCGCAAATCCGTGACCATCAATCTGCGCCAGCCCACCGGGGCCAAGCTGTTTCGGAGGCTGGTGGCCAAATGCGATGTGGTGGTGGAAAGCTTCCGACCGGGTACCCTGGAGAGCTGGGGCGTCGGTTGGGAGGACCTGAGGAAGGACAATCCGGGCTTGGTCATGCTGCGGGTCACTGGCTATGGTCAGACCGGTCCGTTCAAGGACCACCGCGGCTTTGCGCATCTCGCCCACGCCTTCGGCGGTCTCGCCTATCTGTGCGGATTTCCCGGTCAGACACCGACGATTCCGGGGCCCAATCCGCTGGCCGACTATATGGTGAGTCTATACGGGGCCATCGGAATCATGTTGGCACTCCGCCACCGGGAGCAGACCGGGCGGGGCCAATACATCGATATCGGGACCTACGAGGCGGTATTTCGCCAGCTAGACGAGATGGCCACGGCCTACGGGGTCCACGGCAAGATCCGCGAACGCGAGGGTGCGGGCACCATCATTGCCTGTCCCCATGGCCACTTTCGGACCAAGGACGACAAGTGGGTGGCGATCGCCTGCACCAACGACAAGATGTTCGCCCGGTTGGCCGAGGATGCCATGCAACGACCGGAATTGGCCGCCGAGGGGACCTTCGGTCTCAAGCACAAACGGTTGGCGGCCCACGAGGAAGTCGACCGCATTGTGGGTGATTGGACGGCCTCCATGACCCGTGACGAGTTGATGGAAAAGTGTCTTGTCGCGCAGGTGCCCATCGGCGCACTCAACAGCATCGCCGATATCTTCGCCGACCCCCATTACCAAGTCCGCGGCAACCTAGTCACGATCAACGACTCGGATGTGGGTGAGATCACGGTACCGGGTGTGATCCCGAGGCTGTCGGAGACCCCCGGACGGATCGAGCACCTGGGGCCAACGCTGGGGAATATGACCGATAAGGTGCTTGGAGATCTGCTCGGGATGACCGCCGCCGAGCTAGCCGAGCTGCACAAAAATCATGTGGTCTAAAGGGGGCATCCCAATGTCTGTTCAGCACAAACAGAAAGGCAAGGCCGCTGCGCACGGCGAGTCGAAAGCGGCCGAAAATTCGCGCCTGCCGCTGTCCGGGGTGCGGGTCATCGATGTGGCGACCTTCATCGCAGCACCCTATGCCGCCGGCATCATGGGTGAATTCGGCGCCGAGGTGTTGAAGGTTGAACACCCGTTCGGCGGCGATCCTTGCCGCAATTTCGGTACCGCAACCAAACGTGGCGATACCCTCGCTTGGCTCAGCGAGGCCCGTAACAAGAAATCGGTCACCGTCGATCTGCGCACCCCCGAAGGGGCTGAGATCTTTAAAGATCTGGTCAGCAAATCCGATGTCCTATGCGAAAATTTCCGTCCCGGAACCCTCGAAAAGTGGGGCTTGGGCTGGGAGGTGTTGAGCAAGCTCAACCCAGGGCTGGTGATGCTGCGCATCTCCGGCTACGGCCAGACCGGTCCCTACCGGGATCGGCCGGGCTTTGCTCGCATCGCCCATGCCGTCGGCGGTCTCGCCTATCTTGCAGGTATGCCCCGAGAGACCCCGGTAACGCCAGGCTCCACGACCCTGGCCGATTACCTGACCGGCCTCTATGGCATCATCGGTATCCTCCTGGCGCTGCGCTACAAAGAGAAGACAGGCAAGGGACAATATATCGATGCCGCTCTGTACGAATCGGTGTTTCGGCTCTCGGACGAAATGGCACCGGCCTATGCCCTGTACGGGACAGTGCGCGAGCGTACCGGTCCCCATAATCCCATCGCCTGTCCGCTCGGTCACTTCCGCACCAAAGACGACAAGTGGGTGGCTTTTGCCTGCACCACCAACAAGCTGTTCGAGGCTTTGGCCAATGCCATGGACCGTCCGGAATTGGCCTCTTACGCCCTCTATGGACGGCACCAAAAGCGCTTGGAGGCGCGGCACGATGTGAACGATGTGGTGAGCGCTTGGTGCGGCTCGCTGACGCGCGACGAGGTGGAGAAGAAATGCAACGAGGCTGGTGCCCCCTATGCCCCGCTCGCCAATGTTGCGGATATCTTCGGTAACCGACAATTCCATGCCCGCCGCAACCTAGTGGCCGTGGAAGACCCCGATGTGGAAGAGACGCTGATCGTCCCCTGCTCACTGCCGCGTCTGTCGGAGACGCCGGGGGAGATCAACAGCCTGGGACCCAGCCTCGGGCAACACACCGACGAGGTGCTGGAAGACCTCTTGGGCATGAGTCCCAACGAGATCAAGCGGCTGCATGAAAACCGGGTGATCTGACTGACCCATTCCGGGTTGTCGGGCACCGGAGAGGTATGCCCGTTTGAACGGGAAAATTCTTTCCCTGAAATTTTCCCTTTACGCCAAGTCGAAATGTGATTTCGACTTGGCTTCCTTCCGGAGTGGTGAATCGATTAGATTCGAGTCTGTCACCTGGGTTTGCCCCCACACCCTATTCCGGGTATCGATCGAGCTCGGCCGGACTGCTCCCGGAACAACACCGAGGTTGGGAAACAGGACGAGGAAACCACGCGCTGTAGAGGTGGTGTTATTGATTTGTTGGTTCTAGGATTCGATGTCAGAGATGTCTCTAGATCATGGATACCTGGAGGCAACCGAGTTGTAGCACGACTAATTCTTCGAGGTACCTTATCTTCCCAGCCCCTCTCCCGCCAGGGGAGAGGGGCTTTCGGTCGCGGTATTCCGAGGCCGCTATTGCATCATCACTACAGGGGACCTTGATTTTTAATAGTGCTCATAGTACAGGGTAAAAACCGCAATATATTGATTTAGAATAAGTTTCTACAGTCTCGCCGATAGAGAATTCATCGGTACGGAACTTGTTCTCTATCTCATTAAAAATGAAATAAAACTCAGGATTCGCATTCAGCATAACACACGCGTCGCTCGGTGCCGGAATGGCACGGCACTGGCTCGCAATTTCTTTCGTAACTTGGCACGCGGCGAAGTCATCCAACTGAGGGGACAACGGGTTGTTTGGGGCCAGAAGCTCTCGGTCACGGGAACGCGCTTGATGAGTGGTGAATCCCTCATCATTCTCAGTCCGGATGCCTCTCGGATCACCGCCATCCTGGGCGACGATAAACGGCGTTGGGAGATCAAAACCTTATTCAAGACCTTGAAGAGCCAAGGATTCGATTTTGAAGCAACCCGTCTGACCAGGTTGGATCGTATTGAAAGGCTTCTGGCCTTGTTAACGATCATCTTCTGCTGGGCGCATCTCCTCGGGGAATGGTTACACGAGCAAAAACCGATCCCAATCAAGAGTCATCACCGTCCGGCCATCAGTATTTTCAGGTATGGTTTGGGCTGGCTGAGAGAGGTTTTATTCAATACAACGGAAAAACCTGAGGCGTTTTACTAGGCGGTCGCTTTATTCGAAGAACCACGAAGATCAACCTAGCCATCTGATTTTAATGGGAAAGTTATTTCCTGTACTGTGAATAGTGCTATAAATTTTGTCGTTGCCGGTAACTATTCAGGACCTCTTGCCAAGCAGTAGGCTACGCGCGTACCCATGGAACCATGCCTGAACAGCACGCCCTAACCCATTCTCCGGAAAGCCCTGACGACGAGCTTAAGCGGCTGCGTGAACGGGTGGCGGAGCAGGCTGCGATCATTGAGGGGCAAACTGCGACCATTGAGCAGATGCATGAGCGCATTCAGGAACTCGAAGCACGTCTGGCTAAGGATAGCCACAACTCCAGCCGGCCACCATCCTCGGACTCACCGTTCCAAGAAGCCGCCACCACGCTCGCAACGCCAACCCAGCGGGCGCAAGCCCGGTGGACAACCGGGTCGGCGCGGCGTCACCCGCTCCCTGGTCGAGGCCCCCGATCAGTACGTGATCATCCCGCTGCCGGGGACCTGTGCCGGGCGGGCGCGGCGGCACCGGGATCGCCACTACGGGGCTCGCAGAACGACGCCAAGTGGTCGAGGTGGTGATCCAACGTGAGGTCATCGAGTACCGCATTGTCAGCGGGACTTGTGCCTGCGGGCGCGTGCAACGCAGCACGTTTCCCGCGGGGATCGAGGCCCCGGTGCAATACGGACCGGGCGGGTCGGCCTTTGCGGTGTACATGACTCCATATCCGCTGCGGCCCTACCAGCGCACCGCCGAGGTGCTCAATGAGCGGGCCGGCCTGGCGATCTCACCGGGGACCCTCCAGCGCACCGTACGGGTGGTCGCCGCTCGCCCGGAGGCGCCAGTCACCGCGATTCGCGACGCACTCGTCGCCGCGCCGGTGGCCCATGCCGATGAAACCAGCCGGCGCGTGAACGGCAACCTGTACCGGCTACACGTACTCAGCACCAACCGGCTTACGGCCTGCTTCCCTCATCCCAAACGCGGGGCCGAGGCCCTGGATGCATTCGGCCTTTTGTCCCAATTCGTGGGCGTACTGGGGCATCACCACCGGTCAGCCTACGAGCACTACCAATGTCTGCATGCCTTCTGCAAGATCCATCATCTGCGCCAGCTGATCGCCATCGCTGAGAGGTCCCCGAGCCGGCCGTGGGCAACCGATATGATCACGCTGTTAGGCCAAGCCAATGCCCTGTCGGCGAGGTCCAGGACCAGGACCTTGAGACGCTGCCCGCCGGCAACGGCGAGCACTTGCGGACCCGCTACGACACCATCCTCAGCACAGCCGAAGCCGGCAATCCTCCCCGTCCCCGCCGTCCCGGCACCCGCGGGCGGGTCACACAATCCCCGGCCGGCAACCTCATTCGGCGGCTACGCGAGCGCCGCAACGAGGTCCTGCGCTTCCTCACCGACCTGCGTTCCCTTCGACAACAACCATGCCGAACGTGACCTTCGCATGCTCAAGCTCAAACAGAAAGTCTCTGGCTGCTTCCGCTCC
>Ga0209788_1000202_pt1 | contig 15000 bp, 6 predicted proteins | sample WorMetLIZISLAND1_2_FD_187415 | JGI IMG/M metagenome (GOLD analysis project Ga0209788, IMG submission 187415) | Marine gutless worms symbiont microbial communities from Max Planck institute for Marine Microbiology, Germany - Olavius clavatus LIZARD... ...
ACACTGACTGTTGTGAATTCCGTGCATCAGACAAAAAGTCCCAGTCCTTGGTCTAGTCCTTGAAGTTATAGACTGTTGACCTTTAGCATAGAGTCTTTGTTAACATTGCTGGTAATCAGCACTGATGTTGTGTGGTATTTATTCCTAACAGAGAGTCTTTCACAACAGCCATCTGGTCGGCAGTCAACACCGACATCGCGTGGTCAGTCCGACATTGTCGGTCTGCAGCACATTCCCGAAAACCAGTTTCCGTCTTATGCCACGATATCAAAAGGTATACACTGTTGATCTCTCTTTGTGTGTAATTGTGTGTGTTTCCTGGCCATCTTAACATTATTTGTATTGTTATTATTATCATTAATGTTACCCTCACTGTCCTTAGAAAGGCTAATTTTTACGGACACCTGTTCACCATGGAAAACTGAAAATCATGTAGTTTGATGTGTTTTGACATGTATTTGTCTGGTTGTGATCAGGTGCTTACCAGTGTATAAATTGCCCTGCCTGTAAGTCCAAGGTACTTCTGGGGACTTGTAGGCCACCATGGCGGCAATCATAGGATACCGCGAGGCGGACAGGTGTGACTTATTGTTTGCTGAATACAGAACCTCCTCCCTCCCTGTTGTCACTGCTACTCCTCCCCGTCCACTGCACTCCATTCATGCATGCTGGTGACAAATGGCGACCATGTTTGATGACTATGGGATATGGTTGCCTCCTTGTGATGTCAGATTATGCAAAGACCGATACATATAATTAGGTCTTACATCTGTCAGCTAATGGTAAGTGACATCCCTTAGCTCTGAGATGGAGTTCCATTAAGAGCTCTATTCCTCTTAACTTAACTTAACCATTGTTCTGTTTGTAGGTTGCATATTAGAAGTGTTTTTTGCAGACATAACTATATGGCTTGCTATACATCTAATTGCAGCATACGGCAGTAAGGTGGGTCCACGGTTGAACCCTGAAGATGGCAGTACAAGTCCACACAGCAGCAGCAGTGCTCACACGTCACCGACGACACGGATGAGGCAACGCATCCGGTCTGCAGACGCCGACAACAAAAAGCTGGTGCATCTCTCACCGTTCTGTCTTGAATGAATGAGTACATATATTTATAAAGTGCCAATTAGACAGAGTCCTTAGAGTGTTGATGGTAAACTTGCCAGTTGTTTATACATGTGTATGTGTGATACATACATACATATGTGCGTAAAATTTTAAGCCAATAATGCAACAGCATTTCAGCCACTTTACAGTCACATATCAGGAAAAAGATAGACAAAAAAGTGGATTTTAAGTTTACATATGAAAGTTGATGTACATACATATGTGCATAAAATTTTAAGTAAAATAATAGAAAAGCACTTCAGCCACTTTACAGTTACACCTGAGGAAAAGATATAGAAAACAGGAAAGTTTTAAGCTTAGAGTTGAAAATTGACAAGGTTACTGATGACATCATGACTGGCTATGATCTGTTCCGCATTCTGTTCACAGCTGTGATGCATGAACACAGCTTGAGTGTGAAGTTTTTTTGTACATTTGGTTAATGCTTATTTTGTCGCCACTTGATAATATAATTCCAGCTACAAGCTTGATTTTGTGTGACAGAGGTCGCGTCGGGATTCAAATGAAGACTGGGAAATTCCAAATGACGAACTTGTAGTTGGACCACGAATCGGTTCCGGATCATTTGGAACTGTTTATAAGGGCCAGTGGCACGGCCCGGTCGCAATTAAGCGACTGAATGTCCGAGAGCCGAACCCTGCACAGCTTGAAGCATTCAAGAATGAAGTTGCAGTGTTACGGTATGAAATGACTTCTTGATGGACATTTCTTTCTAGTGTTTGTTGAATGTTTAATTAGCACAGCTGAATCCATTCACTAGTTGACTGTTGACCCTTACCTATTAGCAAACTATAGAATGTGTGAACTCTGCTGTGTGATTGGCGGCCATTGTAATTTGAGATAATTATAGCGTCGTAGGCGACCTATGCAACTACAAGGGCGCTTTACACAGTCAATTTGTGCTCTAAATGATGAACTAAATAAATAATTCTTTGTTCTTGAGGTATTTCTTGAATGTGAGGCAACGGGCAGTCAGTGACGAACTCAGGTAAACTGTTCCATGTTCTGTGTGAGTACAGGAAGACTCGGCATGTTCACATATTGCTGTTCATGGGCTGCACGTCAAAGCCGTTCCTTGCAATCATTACACAGTGGTGTGATGGATCAAGCTTGTACAAACACCTTCACGTTGAGGAGGTCAAGTTTCCAATGTACACACTGATAGATATTGCACGACAGACTGCGCAGGGCATGGAGTGAGTTGCTTTTGTTGACTTGCTGGAGTAGCTGGACTTGTTCGCTTGATGATATTCGCCACCTTGTTTCGTATTAAATTAAGTTGGGTTGGTGAATCTTGAGTATTTGTTTTCTACAAAAATCTTGTATCATAAGGTTGCGCAAGTTTCTTGTGTCAAAAGTTTAATGCATGTTCAATGTGTTCATGCAAGTTTCTTCTATAAGAAACGTTGTACAACAAATATGGCTGAAGGTTGGCTCTGGGCAGGGGCTGTTCCCCTCTTCACTATGGGTATAGAGATGCGTCAATTTACGTGATTTTGCCAACACCGTAAAGACATTTAACCTGAGCACTTTACAGAAACAGCTGAAACTGGTTGCAGTAAGTAACTGGGAGTGGTAACTACTGCTTGAAGACAGCTCAGTTAGAATTAGTAATAATTTGGTTTATTATTGATGTGTACTGACGTCAGTGACTTAAACAGACTTGTGCTAGTTTCTGAGAAGTACTGTATAGACCATGTAGTGCACCTGTTGTATTTCAGTAAGTCCCAACCTCGACTACACGAACATTGTTGCCAACATTGGCAACAGTGTTGGCATGTCGTCCGTTTCAGTATTCCGCAGCTCTGGCTTATTACGGAAACATTTGTCACGTTTTTGTTCAAAAATTGAAGCGCCATTGTCTGTTGCTGACACACATCAATTGCGTCTCTGGTCACGATGCCGATCACGTGGTCAAAACCGTCATTCCTATTGGATGCTGCTCTACAACATTGTTGTGCTATGGCAGTGCCAAAGCCCAACCTCTTGACATGTCAAGATGTTGTGATGTGGCAAACGTTGTCCGCTGGTGGTGAAATTGTTGCCAACTTGTTGTAGAATTGTTGGAGTCTTGTCTGGCAACATGTTGCCAACAATTTTCGTGTAGTGGAGTTTGAGACTTACAGTAGCAACTTGGTCGTTTTCATTAGTCATATGATATAATAAATTAGTTTGATCTGTTACATTGCTGTACATAAGTTCTCGATTATGTTTTGTGACACTTTAGTTAAAGCACAGCAGAATTGTGCACATTGTGAGAGTTGTGTGCGATGTAGTGTTATACATGCCACATTGTGTATTGTTACAGCTATTTACATGCGAAGCAGATCATCCACCGAGACCTCAAGTCTAACAGTATCTTTTTATCTTTTTCATTAATTGTGGCAGAGTTAACATTTTCGTATTTTAGATGTCAGAGGTTGTCGGTCTGTTCTTGTATTTACTGGTTATGTAAATAATAATACTACATACCAGTCTCTGCAACCACTTGAAGGCAGCATCTTTCTTTAGCTATCGTGATGCCGAGTTAAGCTATGTATTTTTGTACATATGTTGTTATAAACGAACCAAGTGCTATACTTCACTTTTCTCTCTCGATGTGGTTTATGTTCTTTAACTGAGCTTCTTTGTCAGACATATTTCTGACGGACAATTTCACGGTGAAGATCGGTGACTTCGGCCTGGCAACAGTCAAAGTACGATGGAGTGGTTCACATCAGTTCCAGCAACCCACCGGCTCAATATTGTGGATGGTAATGCTGCTTGTTTGCCGTTAATTACGGATTTGTTGTTAACTGCCAATTTGTTCTCTTTCATCGTAAATGGTGTATCCCATTTGTGTTGTAGAATTTTTTTAAAATGTCAATGGTAACCCATTCGGTGCCAGACTGCATATGACTGCTAGGTGGATACAAGTGAATCATGCAGCTGTATGTAGATAAGACAAGATGGCTCATCCCTGGTGCAGCAGTGACTGTATTTAGTACGAGATGTCTTATCCACTGCACTGAATGTGATGTGTTAAGTTCAAGTTGTGTGTTAAAAGTCCGATAAAATTATGTGCAAAAAAAAGTGCATTATTTATTGTTGAAATTTCACATTTGTATCTAATAATGTAAATAATATTATACTATATGCATGTATTAAAGTGATTTTAAAAATTATCACATCTGAAGTGTTATTTGATATGAATTAATTGTTATATAAATAATTATAACTGCATGTATTTATGCTTTAATAATTGTTATGTTTGTGTTCTGTGGAATTTCTATCCTAGCATTGCAGAATCTGTCTTCGTGCATACGTTACTGTCTCTAACATATTAACCTGTAGTTGTGTGGGAAAACACTGTTGGTTGTTGACAGAAAGTTCATTTAGGCTGTAAATACTCCTGCTGCAATAATTCCTGTTAGTAACTGTGTGGGCTTAGCATGTATATCTGAAATTCCAGATTCTCTTTGGAGACTTTGGCGCTATATCAAGCAGTTACTTTCTTACTGCTCAATGTGAACGCAAGACTTGAGTAGGAAATATATAGTAGTTTTGTAGGAAATATGTAGCAGTTTTGCAGCATTGATACTTATTTGAATATTTTCTTTGCAGTCGCCGGAGATAATTCGGATGAAGGACAAGAATCCGTACACCCCGCAGTCAGATATCTACGCATTTGGTATTGTACTGTTTGAGCTGGTCACAGGCCAGCTACCATACAGCAACATTAACAACAAAGACCAGGTACTGTAATCATACTAGCACTTTCATAATACAGTCATAAGCAGATATATATGATCAGTTCTTACAAATGTACTAGCGACTGCTGATTTAGGTTTTGTTTAGGATTTTTGTGTGTTTTTCTTGCCTAAGCCCAGTTTCTTATTTACTTCATGTTTTCGGTATATTTCTCTCATTTGTTTTGTGTTGTCAGCACCAGTGCAAGTGATTGCCTGGAAAGACTTGTCTCCTAAAAGACTGCTACTCACTCACTCACTCTGTCTGACAAACGTGTGCCGAGTATATAACATAACTGATAATTATTGATTTGATTGTAGAGTGATTCACATTGTAGTAAACTTGTCTTTAGAGCACTGGCGTTGAAGGTTGCAGAGTCCTTTGTCAAATTGTAGGTTCTGCTAAATTTCAACTGGCTGAAAATAAACTTTTATCTAAATGTCATGAGAAGCAAATGATAGCTACAAAATTTAGCTAAAATTTGGGTATGAGACTTAACTAAATGAGGCACTGAAGATGATGCTGTTACAATGTCGTCAGTTAGTTAATTGTAATTTTCCTGTATGATTTAAATGTTTATGCCAAAAAAGCTGAAAATCTTGGTTTTCTGTTACAATTGGCCTTAAAATGTTTAATTGTTTATTGGCTTTTATTTTTTGACAGTTACAATTACAATTACAGCAAGAATTTGTATAGTGCCACTGTCACGAGCCGGAACTCGAGTGTACATCACATGCAGTTTCATAACAATATTTTTAATGAAACGATAACACACAATTCATGTCCACGCTCTCCAGCTCGTGCTCTATCCACTACTGCCAGCCAGTGCGCTATAGGCTGAGCTCACTGGTCCGTGACGACTCATCTAAGTATCAGAAAGTCCTCAGCCGTCACAGCCACCTACAGCGCTTCTCAAGCACAAACCTAAAATACAGCAGCCGAAATATATTGAGCAAATGTGTGGCTATATTGACCACAAGCAATCTTTCTGATGGCTTACGCTGGTGAATTGTGTTTGGACAGATACTTTTCATGGTCGGCAAAGGTTACCTGAAGCCTGACATCTCTCTTGCACGCAGCGACACACCAAAAGAGCTGAAGCAACTTCTTCTTGACTGCATCAAGTTTGACGTCGATGGACGACCACTTTTTCATCATGTACGTTGTCCGTCATTTCCATCATAGTCATGTCCTTTGTATGGTACATTTTAGTCCCAGCTGCTTGTTTTTCAGTCAGAATTTGTGAGATTAAGTGTCACTAACTCAAACAAGCCGGAGGCCTTCAATCTTAGTCTCAGTGTGTTAGAGATCTTTTGATAGTGCACTGTATAAATTGACACTGTACTTACTAGTGTTAATGCTGAACTAAAAACTGAGCTTTTCTTTAATTGGGTAATTTGGTATTTTGACTCTGGACTATGCATTAGAAGGGTTTGAGACTTCTTTCCTGTTTTAACTGGAAAGGGCTTTTCATTAAAACTGAAACATAAAGTAGAAGTTGTTTTGATTTATGACCGTTGAAAGTGGAACATAAGTAAGGTTTAGACATATGTGAATGAGTATGATCGGATGAATGCATGAGTTTACACATTGATACAAGAAGTTGAAGTAAGATCCCAAAATTGTCTTCTCAAGATCATCTGTGAATCTGGCCCTTTGTGGATTTGTGTCAAGGAAGAATGAAGAGTTCTGAACTGTCCTGAAATGTGCTCAGGATAGGGCCGGTGAAAATGAGAATGACCGGTACAGCCGACTGACATAGGTTTATATGGAAAATGACTTTTGTTTGAATTGCTGATTGCTGGTGCTGTTTGTAGGTGTTGGCCAAGTTAGAGAACTTGGTGAGGTCATTGCCGAAGATCCAGCGATGTCAGTCGGAGCCTACTCTCGGTCATGACTATATGCAGTACACTACCGATAGCAGTGACTTTGCATTCACCGCTGCGCCGGTCACGTCACCCAGGACTCCTCTCAACACCCAGCAGTGGGGCCCAATGTTCTCCGTGTCATTTAAAACCCAGTAAGTAGGCTGGCTCGTTGCGCACCTGACAGTGGCTAGTCACCGGGAATGGGGGGGGGGGCGTTGATGCTACGTCGGCTAATTGTTGTAAATATATTTTCCGAGTGCATCAGTCGACGTGCTATTAATACTCGCCACTTCGCCAGCCTAGCATTTTGGTAAAGATGTGGACCGAACTTTGCCACAGTCATATGCCATATTGTAGCTAGGTAAATTCTGTTGCGGCAGACTGGCAGTCTGTGTGAATGTATAACATCATACGTTACTCTGTCTCCCGAGCACAATTCCTACTATTGTTGCAGCCGATCAGACACTGTTGTTGTCTTTTAGCAGATTTGACAATGATGCTGACTGCTGAGTAATACTGCAAAGCATGTTATTTTCGCTGCATCATAATTTTACGACTTTGGAATGTAGAAATTTTGCTGCATTTAATTTTGCATTTTCCCAGTGTTCTGCTGGTATATATACCAGGCTGAGCAAACTGAATATTGACATTTAATTTTAACATTTGCATTTAATTTTGCGATTTTACCTACTTGCTAAATTTGCAGAAATTTCATGCGCGAAAATAGCATGATTTACAGTATTTTTGTGGTCGATTCGCTTTGCTGCACCACTGCCTGCAGTGCGATCAACTACCGTAGTCCAGAGGCAGAAAAGTCAGATGTATGTCTTGCAGTCAATAGATTCTGGACACGGTTGTCGACTTTCTCTGCTTACGTGTTTGACGGCTGTGTGGCTGTCTGTTATTTTCTACCATTAACGGGTGACTGGTTGGTCACTACACTTATATCCGTGACACGCTCCAGAAACCGGAGTCATAAATCGACTCTGTTTTTCTGGTACCTGTTTCCAGTATGTGTGTAATCAAATCTCCTAGCAGATTTGTCTGGTACCAGATTCTGGCACCGATTATAACACTGTTCTTTTCCAAGCCAGTAAGTGGCGTGCACATGACTGAAATGATCATTCGGGGTTCATTCACTTTCAACTTACCTTTCGCAGCAGTACCAGCGATAATAATAGCTGCTGCCTCAGAGAATTCATCGTCTATGTCGCTTTCAGCCATGTTTATTTTCAGTGCCAGAAATTTTTTTCCAACGTATATTGTACGAAAAACCGGAGCCAGAAAATGGAGTCGTTTTATGGCACCACTTTCTAGAGAGTGTGTCATAGGTGTTATGTTTGTCCTGATCTCTGGATCATTTCCACACACTACCTCCAAATGAGTCTCACTTCTTTGTGAGAACATCGGCATGGTTCAGCAGCCTGGATGGGAACAGTTATAAAGGCAGGGTTCGTAAGCCATATGTAGGTTGAATAGTTATGAGAACTTTATATAATTAGGCTGGAAATCTGTGCTATTACAGATAGTTGCCGACGTTATGGGGCCCGTGGAGCTCAAGTCCCATCAATATTTCGGCCTTGCCCTTGGGGCTCATCCGGCATTTCATTGTGCCACAAAAAATGTGAGTGGACTCTATGGATGAGCTGACGACGATCCCCAAGACCCCTAGTTAGCTGAGGATGGACAATCCCACAGACCCCCACCCCTTTATCGCCTTGATCATCATGCCTTCAGTGCTTAAGGTGGATGAGCCCCCTCAATATTTTCTGCAAGTCATTGCGTATCTTATTACATCTGTACACTAAATTGTTATGGTTGATTGGCTTTATCAGCTGTCATTCTGTGTTAACTCTGTTTGAGTAGAAGTAAGTCATGTTGCCGTTTAATTGCACTTGTTCATTTTACATTGTCGGCTCTGTGGGAGGTCCAAACAGCCTGCTAATGGTCAGCTTTACACAGTTACGTAAGTTCAATTGGCATCCACTGTTTGTTATCGTCATTTCCACCATTGTGTACGTGTGATAATTGGGGGAGATTACTCAACTGTATATTGGATAAGGTCTATGCATGTGTGCACAGTTGGAGTACAGTGGCACATTATTTTTAGACCAGGAACTGATTTCATATCGCTGCTCATCGTGTTCTTGTTCTTCTTGTTGAGTCTCGTCTCCGAAATGACCTACTATGTATTATGTCGAGCGGGACGTAAAACTCTACTCACTCACTCTTGTTGAGGCAACCTCTTCAAAAAATGCCTAAGGCTGTGTTGTTTCAAATTGGACCGCAATGAAATTTGACAGGATTGTCCTTCAAGTCCTTCACATCAATTGACGGGAGTCAGATTTTCAATTTGACGTCATAATTTTAAGATGGTGGCCATGACGTTATTTCATGCAGAAAAGTGCCACCTCCTACTGTGTAAAAATGAAGAGTCTGCCAGCCTATGCAGCAGCACCTGCCAGTTCCTGATCTATAGCGTGAGTGAGTGAGCGAGCAGTTTCTTAACGGCACTATAGCACTTTCGTACTTGTTTGATAAACTAAGTGGAATTGTTGAACAGAAACACTGCTGCATAATCATAGGATCATGTACAGATGTGTATGCGTGTCTCATCTAATGGTAGTTTTAATTGTAATTAGAGAAATATGAGGTTAGTTTTTATTGGATATTTGTCTCACTGGAGATTATATGGCATTGTGCCCATTGTGATAATCTACACACAGATAAAACTACTGTGAACGTGTTATCCAGCATGCTACTGAGTTGAGTTTACTGACCAGAAGAACTTGTACTACGTATGGGTGGAACATGAGTTTGCATTTAAGTCTGCTATGACGGGAGCCCCATTGTAAGGTCTGGAATTAGAACAGAACCATTAGAACATAGAACAGTATCCACTAGCTTAGAACAGGAAGTGATAAACCTACTACTAGTGAGAATTAAAGGCCGTTTATTTTCTCGGTCCATAGGCACGCAGCCATAGATATGGCTGGTATATCATTGGCAGAATTTTATCAATTTTATTGACGTTTTTTGTGTTTGTTATCGGAGTGCGGAGATAATGCTGAGGTTGTGGCACTGCTGCTAAGTGCATTGTATTGTTTATATGTTGTTGTTTAATTGAGGCGTTGTTACATTATCATGTGTTACGTTCCATCAATCATACTGCGAGATTAAAACTGTTTATTTGATAGAAACACAGCTGCACTCTGTATTTGATAATCAGTTTCACTTAATAATGCATTAGACTGACAGGCTATATCGGATTATCGGGTTGATTTTTGGACTAACTGACTATCGGGCTAATGGATGAACGGGCTAGGATTAAGGTTAGGGTTCCGATATAGCCCGTTAGTCCGATGCAACTCTTTAGTGATCGGTAGATTCTGGATTATTTGTATTCCGCAGAATAACCGAGCAGTGTCAAGAGTCAGTGCAGTTGTGTCGGTGTTCAGTAACTGTTCATTGCAAAAGCAAAGATTGATACGGGAATATCATCTTACCGTGTGCTTAGCTTTAGAAACTTTAAGCTCTTTATCTTATCTTTCCTTTGGGGCGGGCAGTTGTTACGCTGCTTAGCACTGAGGCAGAATGCATTTGGCCCATTGTGCAGCCACGATACACCCATATGTTGCAGAAACCTCTTTGAGGTTCTAGCAAACTGTAGAAGAGTTAGCGACTTGTCCTTTGTCAGGTCCTCAACCTTCAGCAGGTAAGATCAAAGAATGGACCGTCTTTGTAGCATCCTGGCAGAACACCTATGCAGAAGACTTCATGCCCATTTGCTCTTATTTAATTCAGGACAAAGTGCATTCTGATTATCAGGTGATGTAGTGTAGAGCATTATTCCAGCATCTCTTCAACAAGTGTATAAAACATACAAATAGTCCCAGACTCGGGACGAGTAAGTTTGGAGCCAGAGCTGATTCCCTTATGCAGGCTGTGTGTTCACGGGTGACGTACGTGGCAGCATAATCAACGCTTGTCTGTCATAACTTTTGTCTAGTATGATGAAGGCATGGGCAACATGGGGTACTTGCCGCTCCCTGGAAAAGGCAAAAATGGATGAACAATACCACGTTGTTCCTTAGAGCTATCTTGATATCATGCGGACTTTTGATAACCTTCAATAAAATACGGCTTGACTTCAAATGTAAGAATCTTATTGTCGCATGAAAGTGAAAAAAATAATCGATTAGAACAAGGCAAAGAAGCTTTGTCCCACCTGGAAAATTTTCTGTGGCCGCATACATTAATGTAGTTAATTAACTTGTGATATTATGATTATTTAACAGACGGCGTACTTACTTACCTGCAGTTTATAGTTACTCGATTGCAACTTGTGCAGTGCGTTTTTGTTCTGTTAGCCTAACAGATGCATAGTCATTGAATCGTTAACTGTACAGTAAATGCAGTTGATAAATATCATTGTACATTATCACTCAGTTTGAATGTGTCTTGTGAGACACGAATCATGTCGAATCATTGCAAGTATAAATCATGTTGGTTGGCAACATCGCATCAATTAAAGTTTGATGGTTGGTTGGTGTTACATGTCGGTACATGTCTATTGTTGTTCGTTCGTTACCCTGCTTACTCGTTTGGCTCTTGTATATAAACGTTCAGTGGCGGATATAGGATATTATTTTTTATTCAAGTCGGGATGACTAAATAAAATGGGTGCTCAAGACATAAAACTTTTAACAGTTTAGGCAACATAAGATAATGTCATAATTAGTATATTTTTGATAGACCTAATCTGAATATAAAACCTCCAAATTTCATGCAATACATTTTGTTTACTCCATATTAGACAGAGTAGGCAATTAATATGCAGTAGGTGTGAACAGAAAGGCGTCTGAAGTATAAGTAGGCGCCGCTTAAAAAGGGGGTGACCAGACACCCTAGTCACCCCTCCAAATCCGCCACTGAAGTTGCTAGTCTGGCACTGGCAGTGGTGTTCAGCCAGTGGTTGGTAATTAATCGTTAACGTATTTTAACACTGAAAATATTTTTGGGTAATTTTAAGCTGTCATACTGCGGCATTAAAGGATACCTACTAAAATTGTCTATTCTTCCATAGACATTTCTATACTTTTCTGTTACATGACACTCAGAACTTCCCATTTACCTTGGTTTTCTAACCTTTAACTACATGAGCGGCGTAAACGTGTTAAAGTGTTCACGGCAGGACGTGAAACACTATGAATTGGTTAAACTGTTTTAAGGTCGTACACTTTTGTCTTTGTACGATTTGACATAAACTGCATTTTTGTTGAAATTGAATAAAATTAAATGACTGATTATTATAATTCTTACATTGTTATCAGCCATAGTTGTTAGCCACCATCAACTGTTGTTCCATCACTGTGAGTATTTGTGTGAGTATTTGTGTCAGTATGCATGTGATGCTTTGTTACTTACTTGCTAGTGATATACCTACCTTCATTCAGGTTTCCGTTGGATGTTGCTGTTGCTGCATCGGAATCCGTGAACAATGCAACAGTGATGAATTAAATTCGAACTTTTATTCTGTACAGTACTTGTCTGCGACTAATGAATCATTAGTAATGATTAAAGTTGAACTGATACTGGTTGAAGTTTTTCCACACTGCATTATATTTAGCGACTAAACAAGTACAAATGTATTGTAGCGCACTAGCGCGCATACAGCAAGCCACTGACGTCACACGCGCTCGGCAGGCTAGCGAGCAGCCGGTGGACGTTGCTGTAGTGAGTGGCGGGTGGAGTGTGACGTCGTGGCCGCCATGTTGAAAGAATGACGTTGTACCAAAAATCCGATTCCGTCAGTCAATGCGGAGTTTTGCGGATTAACTCGATGAACAATACTGTGAAGTTACATCCCAATCTGATTTGAAACGACGGAGCTTTAGGCTTACCAACCTGTCTATCTGCGCATGATCTCTGCTCATTGCCTCACAGCACTGTCAGAGTTGCAATGTTTTAATTGGTTCCAGACTAGGTCAAAATCAAAAAGTTCTCAGACATAAATGAGAACACAAATCACTCGGTTATTCGATGTAGTGTAGATCGCCGTGTCTTTCGAATCAGTCTGCAAAATATGACAAAACCATTAGTGTATGTAGGCCTAATTGAGTCGCAAACAATGGAAAACACATGGTTTAGATTTTGCACTTGCAACACTGAGTGCTTAATAATTTATTATTAGAAGCAGAACTCGGAGTCTACTTAGGTAGATAATAAAAATGCACTCTATTTCAGCGTATTGCATTTTTAGCCTATCGTGATGTTAGTCTGCCCGTCCGTGACACGCTGTGCCTTGTCCTTGTGGTGGATATAAATGATGATGACATCCTGCAGCAAGAGTATGTGAACAAGACAGTAGGAAATGCCCCCTAGCAACACCATTTTATTTACCATTTTTAACCACATACTCCGACCATATCCCTCAATCTCCCCAATCCCCACCTCTTGAACATTTTGCCATCTGGAGAAAGTGGAGAATAAATTAAAACCATATTGTGAACAAGTAAACTGCGCCGAATTTTCCACGTCTCCACAGCTATTCCAGACAAGACCGTACGATCGGCTCTTTCTCAGCAATAGCTGAGCTTGTTGTTCTTGTTCTACCGGAATATTATACGTCTTCCATTCTAGTTTGACTTGCTTCAGTCTTAGCCGGTCAATATTGCAGCGTCTATGAACCTTGCTCAGATGCGTCCATCAGCTGCTAATCAATCACCATTCACTTCATTGGCAATAATTTCTGTAACGATTCACAGCCTCTGCGGCACTGACAATTTCACCTTTCAGCATTACTGTTGTCGCCCAAACGTCCGTAAACCAATTTTACATACGTCGTATCTCTGTGCAGTGCTGTTTTACTCTATGTAAATAATCATGGCGGATAGTGATGCCGGGAAATCGAATACGGCCAAAGAAACATTAGATATTTTGATGGAAATATCGTCATTGCTGAATACAGGACTCGATGCTGATACACTCGCAATCTGTGTACGGCTGTGTGAAAGCGGAATAAATCCAGAAGCTCTGGCATTAGTGATACAGGAACTGAGACGCGCCGCTGCTTCTGTCCAGCCTCAGCAGTCTAGCCGTTGACAGTACTGATCGCATTTTATGACTGTTGCCGTTTGCACACAATTACTGTACGAGCGCTGTCGATTGCCGGAATATTTCGTTTCTGGATGCCATGAAATTGTTGAGTCAAATGCAGCGCTGACGTCTTTCTCATTATGTGACATGACAGTGAAGAATAATTTGTTGTTGGCAACTAATTCTCACAGAGCTCGCAGCAGTACAGGAATTGCTTCTGATACCTTCAAGCATTGTTCTTGTCACAAACACATATGTCGCCTCATATCAAGTCTGAGAGTTAAATGCATGACGACTGCCAAGTGTCACTCAGAGACATAAACACATCTTTCTGCGACACATGATCAGACATATTTTTTGTATGATGTTCTATGAAAACTACAAATTAAACATTTTCTGCTAAATGTAGCAGCAGCAATTAAGCTCAGTGTCTAAATACTACATCAGCCCCATCGGCGACTAAGTGACTGACGGGATGACGTTAGGCGTCAGCGGATCATGCTAAAATATGTAGGCAACCTAGTTATTGGGCGTTTTGGGTTAGGTTAAGGTTAGGATTAGGCTTAGGGTTAAATCATAGAAAATGAAGTGGCCAGTTGCCGATGGGTCCGATGTAGTAATTAAGCCATAATGATCGTTGTTTGGCATGACTGTCATGTACCAAACAGCAGATAAGGTGCATATTTTTATGTAAGTCGTAATTTCTGTGAACAGTAAATGAACTAACACATTTTTTGACATATAAGCTTGTGTATTTTTTGTGACAATGATGAACAATTCTTGCTCCGCTGTTGCTTAACTATAGAAGAACTAGAGTTTTGTGGTGTTATTGTGATAGCAGTTGTAGTTTTAACTGCCAGCTTAAATAACTGCTTTTAACAATGTACCGTATGGTACCGTGTGTTAGTGTTATAGCCTTATAGGCATGCTGGCTTTGTATTACCCTGAATTACAGCTCTACCCTTCATAGCACTGGTCTTGGTGTTTGAGAGATGCAGTGTGCTGATCTGTTGATTCATTTTCTGTTCTGTTAAATTTCTGATATTTCATTGAATTGTTTTATAACATGATTTTGTGTGAAATATAAATTTCAGTGAAATTATACATGGTCAGTTTCTACAGTGAATCAAAATACATGTTGTGCTTAAATTGAAAAGTCAGTTAGCAGTAACGT
>Ga0209788_1000203_pt1 | contig 14957 bp, 13 predicted proteins | sample WorMetLIZISLAND1_2_FD_187415 | JGI IMG/M metagenome (GOLD analysis project Ga0209788, IMG submission 187415) | Marine gutless worms symbiont microbial communities from Max Planck institute for Marine Microbiology, Germany - Olavius clavatus LIZARD... ...
ACATATAGCAGGGTGGGAAAACTGAAAACCAAAACCAGGGTGGGCAAATGGAGAAAATTTTTTCGGTGCTTTGCGCCAAATTTTATCAAACAAATGTTTGCCCATCCTGGCCTGAAACCTTGCCGGCGCCCCTGTTCAGCATTATAATCATGTAAATTTGTTAAGTGTAAGCAAGTTGAGATATAAGCAAGTCAACACTAAACATAAGTCGGTAAAACTTTAACATATAAACCTACTACATGTAAGCGTGTTAGTTAGTAAGTCTTTTGTGAGCCGTAAGCATTGTAAACTTACGCATGTAAGCATGTCTATAGCCTATTCTATATGTAAACTATGTTAGCCGTGACTATGTAACTCATGACGTACGCTTGTAATCGCTTGTATGCTTGTAAACCTGTGAGACTTGTAAGCCATGCCTATAGGCCTGTCCTAAACCAAGTGGATAGGAGCTTGTGTGTTATCTTGTTGATAATAATGCGTATGCTCCACCTTATAAGTCTAAACTGATGTAAGCCTCATGTGGGAGCGTGTACACTGAAAAAACCGCACTTAGGCAGTAAACCCGTTTAGTACACGTTTAGGTGCTAAACATGTGTAGGAATATGTGTAGTGTGTACAATCGGAATGTGTTTAGCTTACGAACGGCACATGACTTATTTTTATTACTTATTTATTTTTAGGAAGAGGATGATCGAAGGTGCCATTTTGTATTTGTGTCATGTAATAGTTTTGTACGGCGTAATTTGTTGTTTGGTTTATTAGTATGGCGGAATTCTTGTCAGAAAAGTCATCGGTAGATGATGTGTACTGCACACATGGTACGGTAACATAGTCAACTGTCTGGTGACCTAATCAACATCCATGGCCACGCTGTTTGGCTGGCCGCAGCATTCTCCCACTCTCCCCCGGATTTAACTGCCACACTACCCCGGCTGTCGCCACCAACGCCATGTCCATTGTGTTGCTGCTGGTGTCTTGTTTGCTAGCTGCCGACCCCTGCCTTCTCGGCAGGCGGGCGCCGTTTGTGGCTTGACCATCCAAGAGTGTGGCATGCCTGTTTGCGAACGGCCGTCTTCCTTATCAGCTCTGTACTGCTCACCACCAATTTACATGCATTATGCGGCAGTCGCGGCTTTGAACTATGCTCCTAGTGACGTCAACGTTACTGTTATTAGGTAGGCCTAGGCCTCTATATACAGTCCAACCATTGAATCATTATCATCATTATAACACAACGCTCTCGTGATATGATAAAAAACACGCACTTCTTTCTGTTGACGGAAGCTTTAGCCGACACCGGTGACATATCGGGCGTATCGTTCTTCTCTTAACAAAACTGCACAATTTAGGTGTTAGCGGCAGTCCAAGGGAACGTACAGAGGCTCAAGGTCTGGTTGCACAATTGTTATCATTTGAGACATTATTTGTGCTGCATCTTTTCGACAGAATCTTGCCACTGGTTAATTCACTGAGTACATTTCTGCAGAGCAAATCAGGTGAAGGTGAGGCTGCAAGAGTTTCTTCCCTGGTGGATGCAATGAAACATACACTAGTGGAAATGCAAACAGATGATGCATTCAAGAATATCTATGATACTGGCCCAGAGCACACAATGGCAGGTCATTCAGTGTATAGTAACGCCAGTCAGTCAGAACTCAGTTATGGTCGGTTTCCCAGTAGTTGTCCTTTAGTCGTTCTTTGGCCTGAGTAACGGGGATTTCACGGAACTGTAGGCGCGAACCAGAACGCATCAAAATGTACGCAGCGACCCGCTTTTCTAGGACGCGGACCATTCGTTGCGACCAATACAATCTGCCATGTCACTTGACTTCGCTGCCCAATAATCGCTGACAGACAAATGAGTTTGTACCAGCAACAGCAGAGAGACGAGTAAACATGGCCATTCCATCTCCCTGGAAGTGAGGGAACTGAACGCACGACCTTGTCACTTCTTTGTTTGAGTATAGCCTATATATACCCGCTGTCAGTTCACTCGAGAACAGTTCTGGGTGGAGAGAGAGTTGAGAGCGAAGTGTCAGCCGACTGTAACGTCAAAATTCATCCTGTGTATTCGTCAGTGTAAGTCAGTGTATCTTGCGTTCTCAGTTAACAAAAAAAAATTACGTTAGAATAGCGAGTTCTGTGTTTCCTCTCAAAGTTGTGGGAACACTGCTGATTCCCCAGAACAGAACAGAACAGGTGAGTGAGTGAGCAGTTTCTTAACGGCACTTCAGCACAATGTAGGCTATTTAGTGCAGAACAGAACGGAACAAGCTCCGCCATCCATGGGAGCTCTGGTTGAAGCAGCTAATGTCAATGACATTTCTGTACCACTGTCTGAATCCAGCCAGGCTAAACCTTTTTCAGACAAAAGGAAACGTGTTTTAGCTCATCGTCTTGACTGCAGTGTCGTTATGTGCAAAGTGAACATGTGATACGAATGGATCACCAGTGCACACCTCCAGCATCTGACCTGGCTGATATGGATTTACAGGATGGAGAAGAACAGCAGAATAATATAGATGGACCAGATCAACAAGAAGAGCCTTAGACTGATTGGTACGAACAAACATTACGTGAAGAGCAGCAACACATTGTTGCAGCAATTCCAATGACGATACGGTTCGTCAACAAGACACAAGGACATTTACAACGGCTCCTGTAACTTAAGAAGCACTTCAGTCTTGCTGGGAAAGTATAACAGAGAAGGTCAATGAGGTGGGCGTAGGTGAACTGAGAACGGAGAAATCAGTAAAGAAGAAGTGGATAGACTTGACAAGTCGTACAAAGAAGACCGAGGCCGAACGATGGCGTGAAATGTCTGCAACAGGACGGGGAGAGTGTAGCCTTAAGACAGCCAATGACACCAAGTTGAAAATCATTCACCTGATGGGCACTGAGGTGATTGAAGGCATCTTGCCTGGTATGGTTTTTTGGGCTACTGCAGCCAGAGCAGCTTGTTATGAGATGATTGGCGTACAGTGTTTGAGTGACAGTTGGAGTCTGCATTGATTGGTTGACGATGCTGCATGCAGTAGCCAGTAGCAGCAGCAGCAGTATGTAGCAGACGGATCAATAGTATATAATCAATAGCAGAGCGTCGGTCGTCGTCAGTCGTCGTACAACTATTGTTCAGTGTGGTTCAAATATATACATTCAAGCATCTTTCAGTAAATATTTTATTGGGTCGATCCTGGCCTACCCAAAAGCTAAATTTCTCTAATTACACCCAATAATTTAGATAACAATTGGCGGAGAATACGAATTACGTTTGGGGGGAAAAAATTAAACACACTGAACATTGCTTATTTGTGCTGCACGATCCTAGTACATGGCACGAGCTCGGCATCTGGCTCCGTCCTCACATTCTGACAACACAACTTCATCAGACAACGCAAGAAAGACCGCAAGGTACGATTTCTACACAATTTATGTATGTGTCTATTTTATTGCATGCCATGAATATTGCATGAATAAAGATGTGGCTATTGCTGAACTCAATGATGACGAAAAACCGGTATTAAAACAGAGGTGGCCCGCTTCAACTGCAGAAATTGCGGCTGCAAAGTGTTCTAGTCGTTCATCTAAACCTGAGGTTGTGTACCAGCCCGGGCCCGGTGATACAGTGATCACAGAACAAGTGAGAAGTCCATTTAAAGACACAGTTCAACCACAGCCACAGGCAGTAGCCGATAGGTCCAGTCAAGATTCTGACGTTGCCAGATCTTTAGATTTAGCTGCTGACCAACAGCCAACACAAGTTACACCCCCGCCACAACCAACAGCCCCACTGCCACAAATACCGCAAATACCCCCACCACCTCAGATACCTGAACAACAGCAATCAGTTCCCGAGCAGCCACCACCCCAGGCTGAGCAAAACATTATTGATCAAGGCGATCAGGGTGAGGACGAAGTCTTTTTTAGTGATACCTACGATAACAGTCGAAATTAAGACGTTAACTTTTCAATTTCCTCGCTGTGAGCATCAATTCAGCGTTCTCACCTCATTTTACGTTTTATTTCCATACCTCCACAGTTTAAACTGCTCTCAAATTTCAGTCCAAGCTTGGGAAACAGAATTTGAGTGCCACTTGAACCAGTTTGGCACGGACGGTGCCGCATTATTTCAAGAGGATTTGATCTCGTTGAACTTGACTCCTTCTAATTTTTTATCTGGATTACAGTCACTCCTACAAATTTTGCCACACATAATCACGACTTGGGCATGTTGAGTTAGTTTTACACCTTATTATTTCGTTGTTTTCTCGGTGTTTCTCATTTGCATTTATTTTACCCTCGGCCCTCCCCTCCCCTAAACGAGATCTACGTGAGACGACGACGCCATCAACACTCCACATCAATCTCGATGTCATCTGTTATGTCTATTGGTGCATTCAACATCACAACATCTATGCATACATGACCGTTGCTTGTCAGTTACTAAACGGTTACCTACTAACAATAAATGCGCTTCTACAGTCAACAGTCTACAGTCAACTTCGAACGCTACGTGTAACTATTGGCAGTTGTGATTTCTCCGCATATCGATGTTGTGTATTTAGTTTAGCACTACATATTTCTTGATCATTCGTTGACATTGCCGTATGCTCGTGCGTTGTGTTGTTGTTACAACACTGTGTCTTACGCATTCTTTGGATTTTTGGCTTAAGCCTACTATACTATCGTTTAGGAGTCTAGGCAAAGCGGAATTTCATTATTAGCTCAAATCATCGCTCCTACATATGAAAATTCACTTCGTTACGTAGTCGACGTTCCCTATATGACGAACATTAGATATGTTGCACTGCGAGTAACTTGATGTCCTTTAGCTACGGTCATTGTATGATAGTTTTGTAGACTTACTTGTTGACCGTCATACTTATATTATGCTGCCATAGTCATCATAGACTTCCTCTATACAATTCACGTTTACGTTATTTTGCCTCTTCTTAACGGAGAGGGCGGAACATTTTGACGATTCCAGACATCTACATAATGGAATGAACGACATTTTCCTTTATAGATCACTTGATGTTGTGAATTGATGTATCGAACATTACTTACTCTTACTTACTGGAGCGAACATTGTTGGATTCAACATTTAACAGCTTATAATGTAGTACTAGCCCCAAAGTGAAGTGGATGGAGTGTTATGAGATGATTGGTGTACAGTGTTTGAGTGACAGTTGGAGTCTGCATTGATTGGTTGACGATGCTGCATGCAGTAGCCAGTAGCAGCAGCAGCAGTATGTAGCAGACGGATCAATAGTATATAATCAATAGCAGAGCGTCGGTCGTCGTCAGTCGTCGTACAGCTATTGTTCAGTGTGGTTCAAATATATACATTCAAGCATCTTTCAGTAAATATTTTATTGGGTCGATCCTGGCCTACCCAAAAGCTAAATTCCTCTAATTACACCCAATAATTTAGATAACAAGCTGATGTCATTGGCTGACAGTGAAGGTATGCTGAATGAAGTGAAGCCTGTCAGCAATCAGCCAGTGTATGTGTCAGTCCCTGCTGATGTGCCAGAACAGTCGATCTCTGTTGCCACACAGACTGACATCCACTCACACACTGAAAGAAAGTGCATTAACTTGTGCTAACTATTTGTGTGCCACAGTGGCAGGAGCAGCAGCAGATGCTGCAGTCTCTCTTTGTTGTCAATGAACAAGGGAATACGCAACCTGCCTGCGACAGAGTAATTCATGAAGAGATCTCTATGTACTGCTTTGTGTCTGCTGGAGAATTGTTTAGTTTGTTCTCGGGACAGCAGTTGTAAACTTGCACACTTCTATTGCAGTATCAATCAAAAAAATTACACTTCAGGGCACAGTTAGTCATAGGTGTATGGGCCAGTATGTTTGTACATTTTCCGACCCATGTGTTTGAAAAAGAAAAACTTCGACATCACATGAAAGCAGTGTGAATATAAACTCACCAACTGATGGAAAGCATTTAAATTAATTCAGATATTTCTTTCCGTGAAATTTCTGACAACTGGCCCTCATATTGTGCATATGTCTGTATGCTTATTGCCAACATTACTTTTTAACCAGTGCAGTTGATTTGAAATTATTTTGTCCAACTCACCCAACCCAATAATTATGGTAAATACGCAATGTTGAAAAATTTATCCAGTGGGACTGCACTGATGTCATTTTTACACAAATAGAGCACATTTAGTTATTCTTTCACTTTTGGCTGCTGGCTGTTGTCCTGTAAATTTGGAGATTACCCATAAAAATTCCGTTTGCAATTTGGGGGTGCTGCAGCCCCCCATGGCTCGTACACCTATGCATTATCTTTGAAATGACAGCATTCACTGTGTAACTGAACGTCGACCGATAATGGTGTGAAATGTCATATTGCAGTTGTTGACATATTTTCACGTGCTGTATTAAATTAGATTACCATAAATTTATGTGCATGTAGTGGGTTGATAGCCTGGCGGAGCAAATTACCCGTAAACACTTGTGCGGGCTTGTGGCTTTCCACTGAATGTTCCCATTATCAGCTGAATGTAACTGTGTGACGTGTTTTTGTTAACAGCCGCAAAGCACCATGTCTTCAACTGATGTGACGGACGTGGAGGAGGAGTCACAACAGGAGACTGAACCACAGCCGCAGCCATCCACTCTGCAGAGCCCAATGTAACAGTGCCACCGACACCGGCGGCGGCACCAGTTCCTGCCACTAAAGCTCTGCCCAGTAAGAAGGCAAAATGTCCGTCGGACAGCACAGATACAGCACTCGAATTTCTGGCACAATATTTTGAAAAGAAAGTGCCTGAAAGTAAGGAAAAGATGTCGTCAACTAATGACGACGATCACATATTCGGCACATTTTTAGCAGTTGAGATGAAAAAAATCAAAAGCCAGAAACTCAAACGTGACCTAAAGCAGAAAATCACCAGTGCATTGTTTGAGACACAAGCCACTGACGAACAAGAACAGGAACAGGAGCAGCAGCAGCAGATGCTGCAGTCTCTCTTTGTTGTCGATGAACAAGGGAACACGCAACCACTGCTGCAGCCGTTTCAAATGCCTGCAACAGAGTAATTGATGAAGAGATCTCTGAGAGCAAGATAAACCTTGGTTAAGAAAGCTGTTTCGTGCAACGTTTAAACTTTGTAGAAATGTTGTTGTGGCTGCAAAGGATTGTGAGGTGGCTGCTCTGCTGCTGAAATGTCCACTTCTTGGAGTTGCAGAGTTTGTGAGTATTTGTTACGTTGCTTGCTTTTTGTGATTATTAGTCGTTATTATATGATTTGTTTTTCGTATCAACTCCATTGATTTATCACTGGTGTCTGTCACCATTTCTATAGTAACTCCATTTAATTCTCAATGAAATGGCAATGCTCCAAAACAATGAACTGATGTAATAGGCATCAGTAGTGACCTAGTGTGAGTGAATCACTTTTTCACAGTTATTGAGTTCTGTTGTTTGTTTTTTCCGGTGTTATTATTCTTGCTGTACTTTATGTATGATGCTATATATTAATGATAATAATAATAATAATAATAATAATAATAATAATAATAATAATAATAATAATAATGGATTTGACCATATTCTGTGCATTCTGCAGATTATGTTGGATTTCAGTAAGCTGTATGTATATGAACATGACACTCTGCGTGGACAATATCTCAGTATACTCACCAAGCTGCAGCATCACTTCAGTATTGCTGAATTTGATGTATGTTGTACGTCTGTTTTTTGGACCTAGAAGCCATAGAGCTTTGGGGTCTCAAATTTCCACTATGGTTCTTCTTCTTGTGATAGATTTATAAAAATGCATAAGGATCTGTGAAAATGCAAAACTTTGCATGGATATTTGCGATCAACGTCTACATTGATGTGCCATGTACGAGTTTTAAATTGAATCGTAATTAATTAAAGAATGTAATTTAAGCCAGATTTTGTGACTTGCATTTTTGTTCGCCAGATAGCGACTGCAACTCATTTCTGGGCCTATAATACGTTCTTGTTCGATTTTATTATCACAGTAACTTCAGTAAATCTGTACTAATTTTGTTGGTGAGTATATCATTTTAAATGATCACTCCAGTCCCATCTGAACTTATAATATTACATTAGTCTGTTGTAATTTTTAGAAGATTATACACAGGGTTATTACCAGAGCAGTTAATTTGAAATTATTTTGTCTGACTCACCCAACCCAATAATTATGGTAAATACCCAATGTTGAAAAAATTTATCCAGTGGGACTGCACTGATGTCATTTTTACACAAATAAAGAACATTTAGTTATTCTTTCACTTTTGGCTGCTGGCTGTTGTCCTGTAAATTTGGAGATTACCCATGAAAATTGCGTTTGCAATTTGGGGGTGCTGCAGCCCCATGTGGCTCGTACGCCTATGCATTATCTTTGAAATGACAGCATTCACAGTGTAACTGAACGTTGACAGATAATGGTGTGAAATGTCATATTGCAGTTGTTGACATATTTTCACGTGCTGTATTAAATTAGATTACCATAAATTTATGAACACTGACTTATGTGCATGTAGTGGTTTGATAGCCTGGCTGAGCAAATTACCCGTAAACACTTGTGCGGGCTTGTGGCTTTCCACTGAATGTTCCCATTATCAGCTGAACGTAACTGTGCGACGTGTTTTTGTTAACAGCAAAGCACCATGTCTTCAACTGATGTGACGGACGTGGAGGAGGAGTCACAACAGGAGACTGAACCACAGCCGCAGCCATCCACCTCTGCACAGCCAGATGTAACAGTGCCACCGACACCGGCGGCGGTGCATTGTTTGAGACACAAGCTATTGGTGAACAAGAACAGGAACGGGAGCAGGAGCAGCAGCAGCAGATGCTGCAGTCTCTCTTTGTTGTCGATGAACAAGGGAACACGCAACCACTGCTGCAGCCGTTTCAAATGCCTGCGACAGAGTAATTGATGAAGAGATCTCTATGTACTGCTTTGTGTCTGCTGGAGAATGCTTTCGTTTGTTCTCTGGACAACAGTTGTAAACTTGTGCACTTCTATTGCAGTTTTAATCCAAAAAAATACACTTCAGGACACAGTTAGTCATAGGCAACAAACCCCCTATGCACCAAAATTTACCCCCAAAATTTTGGGCCACTGAACTTTGTTTCCACAACTTGACTATACACAAAAATACTGGCCCAGGGCTCCTGTTGTTCACTAGTTGGGTCACTCAGTGCACAGAGACAATGCAGCAGCCGTGATTCAAGCAGGCCACGGTACACCGTACTAGGAAACTGCAGCAACAGCATCTCTGTAGTGGTTCTCAGAATAGCACTCCATCTATGGCTCTGACAGATAGGTTTACACCACCATAGATCCTCATGCCTCGTTAAGTTGTAGATTAGAACAGGCAACCAAGCCACCACACTAAATGCCTTTACACCAAGGAAATGGCTCTGCACTAGTTAATATCCAATAGAGATCCAAGCAACGAATAGATCTGCACTTGTAATGGCTTCACGTCCAGGAAGTCTCTGACTAACAGATAGGACCTGGACGTCCCCGGTCACGTAGGCACTGGCTCTCTTTGTCTGTCTGTCTTGCTATATAATGCTCGTCGTTTCATGATTAAGGACACACAATGCGCAGACCGAAAGTGAAAGACTTCTAATGTGTGTGAACGTCGGAACTTCGTGCATGTCAATGCGTGTATAGTGCGTTACTGATCAGAAGAAAGACTTACCTCGAAATTCAGCACTTGGTCTCCTAGTTTTCTTAGCTACAAACACCAGCGCTGTAGCAGTTTGGTGGAGAATTCGGCGCGATTTCGTTAGCCTACTACGAAGAACTACTTCTATGTTCGTCTATGGTCATCTCTGAAACAAGGTACGCTTCTGTTACTGCCGTAATTAACATTTTACTGCCAGCAAAATTAATCACAGACTTGACGGCGAAATGGACAGCACTACTGACGAAATTATAGACGACGTTACCGCTGCACTTTTCGCTCATAACGAAACAGCAATAGATGATGATTCTTCAGCAGCAGACCACGCAGTTGACGTTCTGCCAATTTTCACGGGACGATTTCCTGTATTTTTTGCTGCAGTCTCAGCTCCATTCACGCCTACTGGCGGCCTCGCCACAGCAGCAGCCGCAGCATAGATTGCTCCACACTGCACAGGCATATTAAACGAACAACCGCCATAGCAACTATTGATTCTGCACATGCTTGCGTCATTATTGATTCCTTCACTGCTAAACCTGGAAGTGACTAAGACCTGACGTGCGGCATTTCCAACTAGCCTTTCCAGCAACACTTTCACTTTCACCACGGCGCTGTCATCATCATCCATATCAAGAGATTTTGCCTATCAGTGACGCTTTGTTTTACAACAACCATTATAGTAGAAAACAATTGACCCTCCTGGGTCATTTCAGCTCATACTGATTCAGACTGCCAGTGACATTTTAACACCAATATACGTTATCAAGCACAGAAATTTCACTGCACGTCATTCCATTTTGAAACACTGCTGAGTGACAGTAGTACACTGCAGACATTCTGGCATCTGGCTCACACTTGCATATTCCAGTGAACAATCCACTGTCTGACACTCCAGCCTGTTCCACTCGTTATCATAACGTTCAGCAATTCTATCACTTGACATATCTACCTAAATCCAAAAGAACAATAAAGGAAGAAACTGCACCAGGTTTCGCCGCGACCTATCCATCAACCAGCATATCAGCTGCTACCTCAGACAGCTCACAGACGAGACAGACCACCACATCAACTTTAAGCCAATGCTTGCACAACTATGGACATGGCTTGTTGTAAACGTCATTCAGAGAAGGTACCCACAAGCCATCTTCTCTGGACAGCACCTATGCCCCTCCGATTTTCAAAGGGCACAGTTCAGAAGACGCCACAGAATTCTACTTGGACCGTTTCCTGGATTACAAGCAACTGGACAACAGCGAGAGAATTGATTTTGTTGGAATTCTGCTAAGCGACGCAGAGGGCGATTTCTTCGAAAACTTACCCAAATCAGACAAGACATCATGGAAAGCTTTCAAAGAAGCGTTCCTAGCTCGTTTTGGACGCTCTGAAGCAACCAAGTGGCGCGACGCCAGGGATATATGGAGCTCTCCACAGGGACTGGATGAACAAGCATCTGATTTCATCGCACGTATAATCCGTCTCTCCAAACGAGTCCCAGACATTGATGAGTCTACTTTGAGCTATGCCATTCACAATGGGCTACGTCCTGCTGTGAGAACTCATTTCTCCAGGCCGATGTCAAAACTCTGGATGAACTGATCAATGCAGCTCGTGTTGCCGATGCAGCTGTCTCGACATCTGACCCTGCTCTGTCTTCACTTCTCGAAGAAGTCAGAGCAAGCAACGCGCAACACGCAAAGCACAATGCTGCTTTCCAGGAGCTATCGTCGAGACTTGACAAGCTGCAGGTTACTTTGGTCCAAAGCGAAAGCAACTACAAACGCCGTCAAGTACACTTCGACGACCAACCTCCACGTTCACGTTCACCTTCTCCAAGTCGCTACCCACGTCAGTTTCAACAATGCTCGATCAACTACAGTCAAGGACAACGGACGTGGACTGGCAATGAAGGCATGAATGCGCCCAACAACTTCGCTCCTCGACAACAATGCTACCGTTGTGGTAAACAGCACTTTGGGAGTTGCCCAGCTCAGCATGCTGCATGTTTGTTGTGCAGTAAGATAGGACATTTCCATGTTGTCTGTCTTTCTGGCAGACGCACCAACAATGCCAAATAACGGTGCGCCCCCGCCCATCTTCGTCGGGACGGCAGCCTACAAGGCATACAAGTCTCACAAATGTTAGAGAATGAAAATTTGCCTCGTGGGACATTACTGATGCTGAATTGGATGCGTTCGTTGGTCTCCTCTAACTGTGGGGATACATGAATGCCAGGAACTTTCCCATAGACCTTCTGTGGTCGGAGAAGTACGGCTGCCAGGCATTCTGTCAAACGATGGATCGAGATCGTTTCACGACGATCAAGAAGTACATCAGATATGACTGCCGCACAACCTGTGGAGAATGACTGAAGCATGACAAATTTTGCCTAAAGAGTAATGGGTACATGGGTACTGTACCGGTTCGTGGACAACAACCAGAAGGCCTATATCCCAGACTACTCTCTAACAGTGGATGAACAGCTCTTTCCAACGAAAGCTCGCTGTAGGTTCACTTAGTTTATGCCAAACAAACCGGACAAATTTGGAATGAAATTTTGGATCCTTGCAGAAGTCAAATCCAAATACTGCCTCAACATCAAACCATACTTGGGCAAGGATGAGCAGCGAGTTGACTGCGTGGGGACTTGCATCATCATGAAGCTGATGGAACTGTACTTCAGTCGTGGCTACAATGTCACGACCGACAGCTTTTCCACAAGCTGGGACTTGGCGTTGAAACTGCTCGACAAACACTCATCATTGGTTGGAACCGTACGTCTCAACTGTAAAGAAGTCTGTCGTGTCATAAGCTGCCAACCCACGAGTCAGCGTTCTACATCAGCAACAACAATACATTCAACCTGGCGAACTACCAGGCTAAGCCCAGCAAGAACGTTGTTGTGCTGTTAACACTTCACAGAGGCGCCGTGTCGTTTCGATGCAGATATGGAGTCGTCCAGTTGAAGCTTTCGAAATAGCAGGTGAAATAAGTTGAAATAAGTAACAAAATATGTAAACATTGGGACGGTGACATTCTGAAAAAATAGACGAATGACTCCTGGTCTCTGTCATATATTTCAGTGAATAAATTATGTTCACCAACCTCTTGCCTTTTCATCAACATTTCACTGACCCAAAAACGATGTGTCCTACGCTTCTATGATGACGCCGATGAAAAAGTAGAAAAAGTAATAATATCTGTTTGCAGTTCCTGACAGTTAAATCACCTTTTCTATACGAAAATATTTTTAATAACTGGGGAATTTCCAGATATTAACGTGCATTACGTGAAACTATTTCCATGATACGCAAAAAATAAGCGGCATGGACGTTATGTGTGGCATGTATGTTCATTACATTACATACATTATATATGTTACGTACACTATGTGAGGACGGAAACCAGGAGTTCAGCAGTAGGGGCTACCAACGAAAGTCATCACCGTCATCCAGAAACTCTACGAAGAGAGCTACAATTCAGTCAGAATTGATGCGACACAAGCAGCTGGTTCCAGATGATATCGTTACGCCAAGGGTGCATTCTATCGTCACTGCTGTTTGCATTTGGTGGTAAGCAAGACCACAGAAAACAGTGCTGCAGGCATCACGTGAGAAGGAGAAGACCATTCAAAAATTCGTGTGATCTACATTTAGCAGATGACATTGCACTCATTGCCAACTCTTGGTCCAGTATGCAACCGATCACTACAGGTATAGTGCAACTGTATTTCTACTCTTAGAATCTATTTCCTTTTTAGTTTTAGTGAATATTGTTTTACTGTATCGCAGTAAAACACGTGGCTACATGCTCTTGTTATGGCCGCAGAAGAGTTTGTGTATGCGCCATTCCGGCAGACTCCGAAGATAGCAAAATGGATTCAGAAAGCGATAAGGAACCTGTGGTTGCGGACAATGGAGAGCAGCCACATAGTGGTCAAAGTTCTAAGGAAGACTCTGATGATGACAAGCCTCTTAGCATTCGGTTACAAGCAAAGTTGTCTAGTCCACGTAATAACACATGGAAAGAAGTTGATGCATCTACTGTTACAACTCCTGACATCCCTTTCATCGGGCATCAGAATGCACCTGATGACGATGTCAAGTTATCTATCGAGTACTTTCGAGATACAGCTTCTGAAGAAAATGGTAGAAGAATTGGTAGAAGAATCTAACAAATACTGTGTTCAGTCAAACCCAAACAAATCACTTGTACTCGGGCAGGCAGAACTTGAACAATTCATAGGAATTTTATTCACGATTCGCACTGTGAAGCTGCCAAAGGCACAAATGTATTGGAGTACAGACACACATTATGATAAAATTGCTAAAACCCTATCACACGAGTGTCGGAATGAGCCGGAATGCCGTCGGAATGAAAATTCTGACGGCATTCGTTGACATTCGAAGTGCATTCTAAACATTCTGACTGAATTCTGTGTGCATTCCGAATATTTGGGCACATGGTGAGTGGTGACCAGCCAGAGTGTTTTGCACATGTTCAAAACATTCACGGTGCATTCAAAGTGGAACGGGATTCGAAGTGTATTCTAACTACGTTCTTACTGCATTCTAAATAGTCTTACAGCATTCGATCAGCATTCGAAACATTCCAGTCTCATTCGAGGGAGAAGATCGACTTGACAAGCCACTTTAAATCCTTTCCGAATGTCCTGAATACGTTTCGAATGAACTGTAATGCACGTAGAATGCATTCCGATTGTTGCCGGAATCCACTTCAATATTAAAAGAATTCAGTCGAAATCCACTTCGAATGCCGTCGGAAATTTACGACAGCCGCCCAAATGCGGATCGAATGCAGCTAGAATGCAGTCGGAACATCACGATTTATAGTCTCGTCATTCACGACATAATGATAACACAAGCCAAGTCGTTGATTTCTCGGTGAACATCCTCAGTCTGGGCGACATCACGACATGCCGCCAAGAAAGAAGAAGGGAGAGAAGTCCACTACTGGCCGAGGTGCTGCAGCGGAAGATGCTCCTGAAGAGCCAGTTGCTGTTGTTGAAGTTGCGCCAGCACCGTCAGAGTTAGAAGCTGAAACCACAGGCCATCTTCCTCCTTCCCAGATGGACACAGCGGGTGAGGTAAATTTGCCACTTGCATTATTTCACTGTTGCATGTCATTACTTTCACGTTTTTATTTTGTACAACACTTCCGCTGAAATTTCAACTACTGTGTACATGTTTTAAGTTCTGTCGTTGTCTACAGAAGAACACCGTGGTTTTATTCTTCTTGTA
>Ga0209788_1000204_pt1 | contig 14900 bp, 8 predicted proteins | sample WorMetLIZISLAND1_2_FD_187415 | JGI IMG/M metagenome (GOLD analysis project Ga0209788, IMG submission 187415) | Marine gutless worms symbiont microbial communities from Max Planck institute for Marine Microbiology, Germany - Olavius clavatus LIZARD... ...
CACTCTTGTAGCAATGGAAAGGAATTAATACAATGAATTATTATACGGAATATTAACACTCTACATTGTTCTTACTTAGTAGTACTCTTACATCAGTTAGTGACCTCTGAAGTGTGTCACATTGCAACGAAAGTTTGCATTAGTTTTAATGAAATATTGTGAGATTTGAAGATGAAATTATTATTTTGATCAAAAACCTGTTATAATATAAAAGATTTTCTGCTAGAAGACTGCAAAAGGAATTTCCTAACATCTTCAAAAAGAGATCACTTGGTCCATACTCATTCTTGCTGTTGAGCAATAAAATACAGCGACAATTGACTTTAAAATGTGCCGTTTTATGTGTTTCTACTTATTATCCGGTAGTGTGCAGACACAGTTAAGGTAAAGTTGTAAGTTTTGTATATTTTTCTTTAAAGTGTTCACTCTTTTTTCAATTGGTATAAGTAGTGTAAAAATCTAAGAAGAATTATGAGAGTTATACTTCAAAAAGTAGCACGTTCGTATGGCCTCGTGACCATTTGAATTGGCATGGACGATTTTTTATAGGTGCTCCATTGATTTCGAGATGTTGAGGTTGAAATGTGTCTGGGTCATGGTCTTGACATTTCTTGGTTACGTGACGTCATCATTTACAGCCAAAACGGTTTTATTTTGTGCGCATGCGTGGCGCCATAGTATATTGATTATAGCCTACGAAATGTTAATGTGGGTCGTAGTTTTCTACTGGCTGTCAGTTGCAACTGCACAGATCTCACGGTTAACTATGCTTTAGCCTATGGTTTCCAATAACGTGTTTCACGTTATAAACAAAGGGACTATTAGGGACTATTTGTATTAGGGACTATTCGACTATTAGGGACTATTCGACCAAGGGACTATTCTATTAGGCCTACGTACCATTAGTCCTGTATTAATCTTGATTTTACTTGTGTTTTTCTAGGGCAACTGTTAGTGCATTTAACTGCCTTGTTGTCCTGCCACCACTGTTCATTATACTTGCGTTTGTCTTACTTGGCAAATAAATTGATTGATTGATTGATTGATTGGAATCATTCAGTGATTTAATGTTTGTGTGATAGACCTGTGTAAATTACTCAAGCCGTGTCACAAGAACGCCTATTGTCGCAACACCGCGACAGGTTACAAGTGCACGTGTAAGGAAGGATATTACGGCAACGGAAGGAGGTGCAGAAAGATCTGCACTACCACAACAGGTATTTTGTGTCTCGTCTGTGTTCTAAGCAATACGTGGAATAAGTTCGCGTGAAGCTTAAGGTTTCTAAACTGCATAATTATAATGCTGTTTATCATAATGTAGTGCAGACTTAGCAGACGCAGTGTTGAACTGCGTGAAAAACTCATTTTCAGTTGGCTATGCTTATCTGCAACGTATATTTATATTTATTTACATATTCATCGTCATCATTTATTTCGCTCAAGATACAATCAAACCATCCAACATGACACGAGCAGGACAGACAAGGCTACAATGCTCTTACAGCTGCCCTATAGAAACAAAGAACAAATCATGACAAACGCTATACTATGAAAGCGGTAAAAACAGATGAATGAAACGGTATGTGTCGAAGTAAATAAATAACAAAAGCATGATGTGAATGAAACATAGCTATCATATTTATATTCATGTTCATATCCGTAGGCCTAATATATTTGCTGCCGTTCTGACTGATATGACAGATTAACTGTAGCCTATAAGCTAACGGATACGTCGATACTGTAACAGAAAATCTTGAATTTTCGACCATGGCTTGATCGATTAAATACCCATCGAAAGATGCATATAATGTGACAAATGACACGAAATTACATGTATATGGAAACGTTTCACAGAAGTAACATTGTATTCTTTTTACTTAAATTATCATCTGCTTAGCCGTTTTCGACTTTTGTTTGGACCTATATGCGTTTTGCTGATTTTGCTTTTATAAGTAGTCTTAGTCTGTTTTTTTTATCTGAAATGCAAGCCTGTATTTATTTAACAAATTTATCACTAATAATACATGCATAGGAGCCAACACGCTATAGGCTGGTGTGGAATATCAAAACCACATGCAGTGATACAACTCCACGTCCAACTAAAACGATTGTAGCACTGTTTACGCCTGTTGGTCTTTATTTACTCTTATTAACTTCATTGTAATCAGCAACTAACGAGGGCAGCCAAGTAGTAGTGGTAGCAGCAGCAGCAGTGAACGGCTGATGTAGGTTGATGTTATTGTCTACATAAATGCATCTTTAAACGAACTGTTTGCAGAGGTTACAACGACCACTGAGTCTACAACTACTACTCCGACAACAAGTAAGCTTACGCAGTATAACCAGGGGTCGTTTACTAAAAAAAGAACTCTGGGAACGCCGAGTTTGAGCGCCGAAGGCGCGAAGATCGAGGCGCCGAAGGCGCCGAGGGGGGTGGAGTCTCGGGAGCCAGAAAATTTTTTTCGATTTTGGATCTTAAACAGGTGAATTTTGGTGCAAACTGAGTGCTTTTTGTACAGTTCATCTAAGGCTGGTTTAAATGCCGTATTAGGTGTTGGCGAAGGCAAAATGCCAAACGTTAGCAATTTGTATAGTATGCCCATGAATGTTCGTTTGCTTCTGTTATTAGGCCAACACATTACTGTTGTTATTAATGTATCAGACGTGCCTGCATAGTCTGATAGAATGTTTAAGCCTATTTTGTTAATTTACTGTTACTTACTTACCCAGCCTTACCGCTTGTGTATTATTAAATGTGAAGCTAAGAGAGGGAGGGCGGCGACCGTGTCTAAATTGTCCAGACTTTGCAGAATTAGACAGTTTAGAGTTAGGCTGATTATAGACAGCATAGTGAGTTACGAATTAGGCGTAAGTCGCGGCGTGTTCACAAAAGCGCAAGTGCAACGAATGACTAACGGACTATTGCGTTCCTGTGAACGCCGTTGGCTGTTCCCACTGCCAAAATAACTTTGGGAACGCCGTTCCCAGGCGTTCCCGCTGGAACCGAGCCCCGAGTATAACTTTTGTTGTGTCACAACTACATACTCCACTGACATTGTCTATTATTCTTACCGATACCAGTTCTGTTTTCTCTCAGCCAGTATTTTCACACGTGTAGCTCAGTGATTATTCTCGCACTGCCAAAACTCGCGAGCGAAAAAAAATGAAAAAAGAACTAGGACCGAAGCGCAAATAACCAAAACAACATCAGTAGAATATCATACCCGGATATTAACCACCCTGTTCCGGTTACCCAATCGTGCAATTAATCGTTGAGATTAATCATTTGGTTTTATCATCTGATTAATCTGAACGTGATACTATGCGTCGTAAGCCATAAAAACGTGCGACTTTTTGGCCTGTAACTTCCGTGTTTGATGAGGAATTTCAACACATTCTTGTACGAATGGAATGCTTTACATTGTACTTACTTTTTTATGGCTCACGATGTACAGAGAGAGAGCTTCGGCGCTGCCGGTCTGCGAATTTGGAACAGTCTACCAATGTGGCCTGCAAACACTTGACATCAGCTACAAACATTTTAAAACAGTACTGAAGACATGTATGTTTGACTAGGCCATGGCGCTTTGTGACATTTTATATAACCGCCTTAGAAATACTCTGACTTACTTACTTACTTACTTATTTACTTACTTAGAGGACCCAAACGTGATTTGTAAGCATTGTAATACGTAGCTTGTGTATTGCGAGTCACTGGATCACAGACAACGACCAGAGACCCACGTAACCCAACCCCTCCAAGTTGCTAATCCGTTTGACCCGTTGACTCACTGTCATCTTTGATCTGAAAGCTATCCAAGACTAACAACGATGTGTGAGCATGCACGTAGATTCTGCAACGCCAGGAAATGATCAATGCTTGAAGCCTCTATGTCCACCTCTATAGCCTACCATACTTTCAGCTGACAATATAACTCTTATTTACAACCGATCGGGATGATGGAGTAATAATGACGTGAACATACTTCTTTTTCAGAGTTAGTGAAATTATGAATATCGTACAGTCGTTAAGGGCAACGTCGTGGTTTGACTAATGTCGGTTATTTCAAACCAGGTATAGAATGAAATATTACTAGTTACAGTGTAGTGGCATCCAGTGTTCAGTCAATGATACTGATGATGACAATTATTTGTAACACTAACACAGCCTTGTCTGCAGGTTGTCCAACTACAGTGAGCATCACTCCATCTGCGGGACCGTTCTCAGCCGGTGATGTGTTGACGTGCAGTGCTAATGGTAACCCTGAGCCGAGTTACCAGTGGATTGACAGCAGTGGAGCGGTCGTCTCCTCTACAAGTACCGTGACTTTACCGGAAGGTTCATTCAGCTTGACGTGTACAGCAACCGGCGACGTGTACCCGCCATGCTCAGCATCTAGGTCCATCTCTGGAAACACCAACAGTAAATATCGAAAACAACAGTATTTATGCTAGTGACACTTTCTGTAGCTGTATATATAAGGTCTACTTTAGTAAGGACTGGCTTCGGTAAGATTTTGTAACTTCCAGGCAGATCTCACAGCTTATCAGTTGACGACCGTCATCTGACTCTTGGGAAATTTTAAAGCATCTTCTGAGTGGTGAGGGGGACATCTCCCCACATAGAGCCCTTTCCTATATTCCCATACTACACTCCCCTCGTCACCTCAGAAACTTTGTCATCTTTGTTGAGAAACCGCATCTTGCTACTGTGATGTACTGCAGGCATACACCGGAATTGTTAAAATGTTTGTGGCATGTTTTTCTACTTATTTGCAGAGCGTAAAACGGCCGTTCTTGTTGATAGTTTGTTTTATTGCTTGCTTGTCGGATGCAGTACTGCATTTGCAACCGGGTTGCAATTTTAGTAATTTCTACTCAGTTTTTAAAGAATGAAACAAGAAGCTCAGCTACCGCAGAGAAACAGCGCGTCAGCTGCCCACATGGAGGGCTCTAGGCCCTCCAGCCCACTCTCCCTCCGCCCCTCTGGCTACACCTATGCATTATGGTCGAATCCGAAACCCGCAACAAATTTTGTCAAGCGTGCCGTCCACTAAGCGCACTTTAAGATGAATCGGTCATTCAAGGTCATTCAAGGTCATCCTTATTGGTGCCAGCAGGAATCCAGAACGGTGTGTTGTCGTAATGTGCAATTCATGCCGACCTTATTCTGAAGCTTATGAAGATATGGCGACGGGAAAACGGCAAATTCGTCCATTTCAACGACCCCACTCAAGTTTGAAGACGTCCCAGCAAGAAACGCCTTCGAATGTCTACAAATGATTTATATTGCCAGAAACTAAAGTCATTGACCTATATTTTTGCCGCTGATAGTATGGATCTACGTTCATTAGTTTTAAAGTAATTATGCTTCAAAGTCAAACCCTCTAAATATACATTCTAGGTCATATTCATTTTGCAATCAGTCGCAGGTCAACAAGGGGCAGCATATCATCATATAATATTGCTGGCCTTATCTGTGAAGTTACCGAAGAAGTAGCCATTCAAATCGCCAAAAAATTGCTGTCGTCGACAACCCCACTCTCATTTGAGGCCCCCGCCAAGAGGAACCCCAACGAGTATCCGCATATACCTTATATTTCCAGAAACTAGAGTCATCGGCCTACATTTTTGTCGCTGCGTGTATGGGTCTATCTTCATTTTCATTCAATTTTGTGCAGTGGGCTCCAAAAGACGCATCTTTTCTGCACCAGAGTGCGTTTTGGCCGTTCAAGGTCGTTCAAGGTCATCCAAGGTCAATGATTTTGGTACCAATCGAAAGCGCGTATGCGACTTCCTATTAGTCCGCCATTGTTACTGTGGTGCTATCTTGCACCGTTTCTGAGATACGGCGACTTATTGGCTACAAAAAAATTGCCTATTTTTCCTACCCCTCTCTCATTCGGCGCCCTCGCTCCCTATGTTCCCTTTGGACTTTTGTGGTGAAGTTAAGCGTGAGGAAACTAGAATCATGGGGCTATCCTCCAGTGAAGACCCCATGATCGTAGCTTGAGTCATTTTGACTCAGTGCCAGCGTGTGACGGACAGACGGACGGACAGACAGACGGACGGATTTACTATAGCTAATACAGCGCTCTGCATAGCAAGCTATGCTGACGCGCTGTAAAATGCAAACATGAACAAAATTGACAACCAAGTACAATGTGAACAGGCATATTTTTGCGACATGCGTTACACATAGGGTAGGCTGGACATTAATGCATCGTTGCTGTGGGTCAAATTTAAACGTGATACTGACGACGATCACGGACAATACGACCTAAAATAAGATTGTCTAGATTTGAACAACACACTGTCTTGCATAAGCGAAAAACAATTAATTTTTCAACTGAAAAAGTTCAGAATTAGTGTTGGCTATACATCGAATGTTGCTCGGTTGTTACTGGCCACATTGAGGTTTCACTAATGGCCGTTATTTCAAAGAAGATTGAATGAAATATCAGTTTCAGTTAAAATGCTTTCATTTTAAAGTTAATGGTACGCATGACGGCAATGTTAACATCATGTTGTTAATTCAAGTTTAGTCAATAGATCTAAGAATAACTTAGGCAGTTTTTGGAATAATCAAGAAATGTACCATAACCTTAGATATGATCTTACCAGAACTGGATACGGACGTGTGAGTCAGAATTGACTTGTAATTGTACTGAATTATGTTATAGAGACGTGGACATAGAGGCTTCATGCCTGCGTCTTCAATACCGATACAATACCATACCATATGAAAACAGTTATTTGTAACACAGACACAACCTTGTCTGCAGGTTGTCCAACTACAGTGAGCATCACTCCGTCTGCTGGACCGTTCTCAGCCGGTGATGTGTTGACGTGTAGTTCTGATGGTAACCCGGAGCCGAGTTACCGGTGGACTGACAGTAGTGGAGCGGTCGTCTCCACTACAAGTATCGTGAAATTAGTGGATGGTCCATTCACCTTGACGTGTACAGCAACCGGCGACGTGTACCCACCGTGCTCAGCATCTAGCTCCATCTCTGGAACCACTGAAAGTAAATATCGAAAACAATCGAAAACAACATAATGCTTATGTAACAATGTTGGTGTTCGTGACACCATCTGTAAGATTGTTGCCTCAAATGCACGTACAGATCAGGTAATACTTAGGAACCTGCGTGCTTCATTATGGACCTCTCCGACATTGCATCACCGTTGTACGAGCTACTGAAGAAAAAAATACGTTGTTCGATTAGGCGGTTGAACGTAAATAAGCTTTCCAGACCTTCAAGGGCCTGCAAATCATGTCGCAGCCAATCTTAACTTTGCTGTGAGATACCTGAGATACCATTGGTTCTGACCGAGGGCTTAGAGCCATACTAAGTGAGGGGACAATTGCTACACATGTAGCCTGCATTATGGGAATGCTGTGACATGTTGGTCAATTCTATACTGGGGGGCAGTAAAAATCCGTAAACTTCACTCGTTTAAAATTTTACAACTTATCACAAAGGATACTAGGCAGGCAGTTCTCACCGTCGACTGCCGGCCGACACTTGGGTGATTGTTAAGCGATGGGTCATTTGAAACAAGATAGAATGAAATGTTTTGCCAGATTAATTGCTTTCATTTCAACTTTAATGATGCAGATAACAGAGATGTTAGTATCATCATAATACTGTTTGTAATACAAATACAACCTTGTCTGCAGGTTGTCCAACTACAGTGAGCATCACTCCATCTACTGGACCGTTCTCAGCCGGTGATGTATTGACGTGTAGTTCTGATGGTAACCCTGAGCCAAGTTACCGATGGACTGACAGTAGTGGAGCGGTCGTCTCGACTACAAGTATCGTGAAATTAGTGGATGGTCCATTCAGCTTGACGTGTACAGCAACCGGCGACGTGTACCCGCCATGTTCAGCATCTAGGTCCATCTCTGGAACCACTGAAAGTAAATATCGAAAACAATCGAAAACAACATAATGCTTATGTAACAATGTTGGTGTTAATGCATCACCGTTGTAAAAGCTAATGAAGAGAAAATACGCCGTTTGATTAGGCGGTTGAATGTAAACAAGCCTTCCAGACCTTGAAGGGCCGGCAAATGTCGCAGCCAATCTTAACTTTGCCGTGAAATTCCAGACAATACTCTGGATACCACCAATTCCGACCGAGGGCTCAGAACCATACTAAGTGAGAGGACAATAATTGCTACACATGTAGCCTGCATCGTCATCATCATCATCATCATTAGTAATTTATAGTGTGCCATTTACAAATTGAAAAAAGGACAGCGGTGCATTACATAGTCAGTAAAACCAAAACTACATTAAGCCTACAGATTAAAAGCGATCTTAAAAAAGTGTGACTTCAGTCTGGATTTGAAACAGTTCAGGGTTGGTGCAGCTCTGAGTTCGTGTGGCAAAAAGTTCCATGCTGCTAGTCCGGCGTGAGAGAAAGCACGTTCTCCGAACCTTGTGAGTAGTCGAGGTGACGAGTAGTTTGTTGTGTCGGCAGAACGTAGTCCAGAACGCAATGACTGTGAGGCTACAGTGTTCACCTGTTCTCTCAAATAGGCTGGAGACTGTCCATGATGAATTGTGTACATCAGAATGCACAGTTTGTACTGGACACGATACCGAACTGGCAACCAGTGCAAATCTTGCAGACTAGATGAGATGTGGTCGCGCACCTTCAGCTGACATATCAAACGGGCTGGTGTATTTTGGACTCTCTGCAGAACGTCCAATGTACAGTTTGGCTATCTGGATAACACCGAGTTGCAGTAGTCTAATCTAGACATAACGAGTGCCAGTACAAGTCGTGTCGTCACCTCGCGACCAACGCGTCGACGGATTTGTCTGAGACGTCTGAGCTGACAGAAGCATGCCCTGGCGACTTTAGAGACGTGCTGCTTCAGTGACAATTCCCTATCCAGCCATACACCCAGATCGCATACCACAGAAGTAGGCTGGATGGTTTTGGTACCGATAGTCAGTGTGAGGTCCTGACCGACGAGCTTCAACAGATTGCACTATTGAATGCTGTGCCATGTTGGTCAATTCTACTGGGGGGCAGTAAGAATCCGTAAACTTCACTCGTTAAAAATTTTACAACTTATCACAAAGGTCACTAATGGCTAGCTCTTGCCAGGCAGTTCTCACCGTCGACTGGCTGACACTTGGGTGATTGTTAAGCGATGGGTCATTTGAAACAAGATAGAGTGAAATGTTTTGCCAGATTAATTGCTTTCATTTCAACTTTTATGATGCAGATAACAGAGATGTTAGTATCATCATAATACTGTTTGTAATACAAATACAACCTTGTCTGTAGGTTGTCCAACTACAGTGAGCATCACTCCATCTGCTGGACCGTTCTCAGCCGGTGATTTATTGACGTGTAGTTCTGATGGTAACCCTGAGCCAAGTTACCGATGGACTGACAGTAGTGGAGCGGTCGTCTCATCTACAAGTACCGTGACTTTACCAGAAGGTCCATTCACCTTGACCTGTAGAGCAACTGGCAGCTTGCCCGGGCCATGCTTAGCTTCTGACGCCATCTCAGGACTCGCCAAAAGTAAATATCAAAAAGCAACATGATACTCTTGTAACAATATTCCGTTGTAAAGGTAAAGGTCGCGTATAGCTGTTAATGGAACCCCCATCTCACAGCTACAGAGTGTCGCTTGCCATACGGGATACCTAACTGGCCTATTACTATTGCCTCTGTCCTTCAAACGCCTCTTTGGACAATACGCAGGTAGCCTACACAACGCCAATGGGAATGATGCAACACTAATTGTTGGTTCGTTCTGCTGAGTAGCAGTATGGATCCATAAGCTTCACTGTCCTTTATAAATTTACTTGTTTCGGCGAATTTTTAATATGCATAAATGGGAATCTGTTAAAGCATTACAATTTTATTGTGGCAGTTTGGATTTCACTCGGCTTTGTGACCTTCGCAGGCTATGCTTCCTGCATAAAATATCAGCTTGTCAGAATGTAGCGCTGGAAGAATGTTTTTATCACACTGATGTTGATTACCTGTGTTATGAGTACAATGTTAATTTTAGTTTGTCATTGTCTGTGATTTGCGGTATGTTTTAGTATGTTTTAATTTTTTTATGTGGTATGGTATGCTTTTTTAATCTTTTTTATTCTGTCTGTCCCTGTCTCAGTTTTATATTGTCTGTCCTTGTGACGAATAAACGTACGTATAACTTATCACTAAAGTCACTAACGTCATTATGAGATTTTAGCTGAAAGTGATATCACACAGCTTACCGTTTATGAGTTGACTGTCAGCTGGTATTTGGGGGATGTTAAAGTGCGGTCCTGTGGTATGCTTTAGTTTCTTGTCGTTTGGCGTAACATAAATTATTGATGATTATGATGATGATGATGCTAACAACGCCCCAGTCAGACTCCATTTAAAACGAAGTGTCGTAGTACAGACTAAAGCAGCCAGAAACATTAAACTAAGCCTGAATTAACACAGATATTACGTTTGCAGCGCCAACTCAAATTATGTTTTTCTACAGTGCAAATTACCCAAACGGGAGTCAAAATATATAGAGCGCCATTCTAATTACTGTGCATTCTGGATAATTTTCAGACGTGTTTTACACACAGAAATTCAAACTCAATTTAATAAATCTGTAACAGGTGGTTTTTGCGAAACTCCACCAAATATCATATTAACACGGACAAAATAGAATGATATGCTACCACTGGTAGCTATAGAACCAGTTCTTCCACTTATAAGATAATAATATGGATATAGTGGCTCGGTGGTGTAGTGGTAGGGTCTCGGACTCGCAATTGGCAGATTGTGGGTTCGATTCCCGGCTGCGGCATTGTCGGGCAACGACCTTGGGCAAGTTGTTCACACCAATGTACCTCTGTTTACCAAGCAGTATAAGTTGGTACCTTGCGAGGGCTTTCATGTCGACGCGCCGTTTGTGGCAGCCATGGCATGAAGTCCAATGAACAAGGGGAGTATTGTAGGAGCGGTTCTGCAGCGATCAGATCGCTATTAGATCGTTTCGCTAAGAACCGCTATAGGCCTACAAATTATCTACTTTACTTTTTACTTTTAATAGCAATGTTAGCATTAGATTAGTTGCTATTTGTAACACGAACACAACGCTGTTTGCAGGTTGTCCAACTACAGTGAGCATCACCCCGTCTACTGCACCGTTCGCAGCCGGTGATGTGTTGACTTGTGATGCCAATGGATACCCAGAGCCAAGTTACCTATGGACTGACAGTAGTGGAGCGGTCGTCTCCTCTACAAGTACTGTTACTTTAACAGAAGGTTCATTCACCTTGACCTGTACAGCAACTGGCAACTTGCCCGGGCAATGCTCAGCTTCTGATTCCATATCTGGGACCGCCAAAAGTAAATATCAAAAAGAACATAATATTCTTTAACAATATCGATGTTGACATTACACTGGCTGTAGAATAATTAGGATATTATTATTGCCTTACACGCCTCTTTGCACATTACACATATAAAGATTAGGCAAGACCACTGGGAACTTTGCAATATAGTTGGTCTATTCTACACAGGTACACCGGCGTTCGATGAACTCTCATTCATAAATTTTCGGACTTATCATGAAGGCTGCTAATGGTAGGCTCTGGCTTCCGGGAGACTTTGTAGTTAAGCAGATTTCACATTTCATCTGCTGATACTTGGGAAGTTTCGTAGAGTAATGCTATAATAAATGTGGGTCATTTAAAACAAGATTGAATGAAATATTTGTGCAAGAATAACTGCGGCCGTTTCAAAGTTGATGACGCTGGTGGCAATGGTACTATCATCATAACAGTTATTTATAATATGAACACAACCCCGTCTGCAGGTTGTCCGACTGCAGTGAGCATCACCACATCTACTGGACCGTTTTCAGCCGGCGATGAATTGACGTGTAGTTCTAATGGTTTCCCTGAGCCGAGTTACCGGTGGACTGATAGTAGTGGAACAGTCGTCTCCTCTACAAATATTGTGACTTTACCGGAAGGTGTTTTCAGCTTGACCTGTACAGCAACCGGCAATTTGCCCGGGCAATGCTCAGCTTCTGACTCCATCTCTGGACTCGCAAAAAGTAAATATCGAAAACAAAACGATACTCTGGTAACATTGTTCTGTTGTGTAATGCCACTGAACGCCATCTTAATAAGCTGCAACGTATACAGAATATTCTGGCACGGGTCAATATCCTTATTTATCTACAGTGTAGTGCTTCTAGCCTCAGGAAGTCATCACGTTGGCTACCAGTCAGACTGGCGTTATTTACAAAAGTGCTCTTATTACATGAACAAACGCTGAAAACAGAACAGTCTGCTTAACTACATTACTTGCTTCATTATTGCGAATCAACATCTAATGCTAGATCCTCCAGCGAACTGCTACTTTTTCAACCAGTGTCGAGGATCAATATAGAATCCAAAGAGTTCCCTTTCAGTATCATGTCACGGCTGTCTGCAACTCTCTGTCTCCAGTTACAAAATGTTTCACTACCGTCACCATTTTAAAGGCACGTCTGAAAACTGAACTAACTGTTTTCAGCTGCATATAACACCGTCTAACACTTCTTCGGCAACCAGAGTTTCCCGTTCGAACTCTCGACATATGGCGCCGACTAGAAATGTTTTGACATTAAATTTGACATTTCACCTTCATATTAATGTCACCGTCTGTAGGTAACTGGCCTATTAGTTACTATTGCCTCAAACGCCTCTTAGTACACACAGTCATGTAGCCTACATAACGCATATGGGAATGGTGCAACATTGTTGGTCTACACTATGAGTAGCAGTAAGAATCCATAAACGTCATCTCGTTTATAAATTTCATAACTTATCACGAAGATCACTAGTGGGAGACACTAGCTTGAGCGAGATTTTGTAGATGAAACTGACATCACACAGCTCATTGGTTTACGACCATCAGTTGATATATGGGAATTGTAAAGAATTCATCTGTTGTACACTTAAGTTTCTTGTCATATGACTGGCAGCAAATAAATTGATTATGATGATGACGACGATGATGATGATGCCAACAGAGCTACAGCAAGACTATGTTTAGGACGAAACGTCATAATACAGGCTAAAGCAGCTGGAAACACTGAACTAAAAATGCCTTAGCACCGATATTACGTTTGCAGCACAATTCAAATTATGTTTCTTACAGTACAGATTACCCGTGCCGTTCTAATTACTCTCCGTTTTGGATAATTTTAAACGTTTTTAGACAAACAAATTCAAAATAAATTTAGTAAATCTATAAAAGTATAAAAGGTAGTTTTTTTCCAATCTCCACCAAACGTCACCACAAGAGCGAAGTAGTATGAAAAGTTACCAGAACCAGTTCGATAGCTTCCGCTTCTAAGTTAATAATACGGATAATGTCAATGTTAGCATTAGCTACTATTTGTAACACGGATACAACCGTACATGCAGGTTGTCCAACTACAGTGAGCATCATCCCATCTACTGGACCGTTCTCAGCCGGTAATGTATTGACGTGTGATGCTAATGGTTTCCCGGAGCCGAGTTACGAGTGGACTAACAGTAATGGATCGGTCGTCTCTTCTACAAGTACCGTGACTTTACCGGAAGGTCCATTCACCTTGACCTGTAAAGCAACTGGCGACTTGGCCGAGCCATGTTCGGTTTCTGACTCAATCTCTGGAGCTGCCAAAAGTAAATATCAAAAACTACATAATACTCGTTTAACAATATTGATTTTAATGACACTGCTTGTGTGATAACTGACCTATTATTTTTATCATTGCCTCAAACACCTTTTACACAATATACGTATGGTGCGATATTGTTGGTCTGTTATACAGAGGTGCATCGAGCCACCGACGTTCCATGAGCTTCACTTATTCGTAAATTTTCTAACTTATCACGAAGGCCGCTATTGGCTTCGGGGAAATTTACTGTTGTCAGGCAGATTTCACAGTTCATCTGCTCATCACCGTAACGTAGATGCTTGGGAAATTGTAAAGCAACAAAATGTTGTAATAAATGTGGGTCATTTAGAACGAGATTGAGTGAATATTTGTGCTAGAATAACTGCTTCCATTTCAAAGTTAATGATAAGGATGTTGCAATGTTAGCATTATCATGACAGTTGTTTGTGATATGAACGCAAACTTTCTGTAGGTTGTCCGACTACAGTGAGCATCACCCCGTCTACTGAACCGTTTTCAGCCGGTGATGTGTTGACGTGTGATGCTAATGGTTTCCCTGAGCCGAGCTACAAGTGGATTAACTCTATGGGATATGTCGTCTCCACTACAAGTACCCTGACGTTACTGGAAGGTCCATTCACCTTGACCTGTACAGCAACTGGCAACTTGCCCGGGCAATGCTCAGCTTCTGACACCATCTCTGGAACCGCTAAAAGTAAATATTGCCAGTTATTATGTTAGTGGTACCAATTGCGGCCATAATGCCGGAGGTGTCAAGACGACGGTAAGAGACTGCAAATATTTTACTCCAGAAAACAGTGAAAAGTTCGCTGTCACTGTCAGTGCTTGGGACTGTTGACTGGGCTAACTTTCTTCAGCGTCAGCCATCTACTGGCAACCGAGTAATATTTCTGCACTCAACGGATTTTTGGAATTTTATTTGTGTCGCTCATTCCATGGTGAATCTCCCCTGGGAGTGGACATGACCTGGGCACTTTTGGTGTAGTAAACAGTTCTAATTCCACGCTGTGGCATCTGTTTGTAGTTCTTCCCACCAGTTAAGGGATCTATGTATCTAACAAAATTGAGTCCATTTGACATAACAGCCTAGTCACAGGCGCGCGGTAGCGCAGCACTGTATTAACGGCGACTGCCTTAGTCAATGGGGAATGCCAAAATTCGACCCCCTGTAGAATCGACACCCCTTAAC
>Ga0209788_1000205_pt1 | contig 14881 bp, 9 predicted proteins | sample WorMetLIZISLAND1_2_FD_187415 | JGI IMG/M metagenome (GOLD analysis project Ga0209788, IMG submission 187415) | Marine gutless worms symbiont microbial communities from Max Planck institute for Marine Microbiology, Germany - Olavius clavatus LIZARD... ...
ATATTAATTGGGGGGTGCTACACTACTGTGTACACTGATGCTTAGTATGGCACTTAATAATATCTATCAACGTAGACTCATTCAGTCACAGTTACATTATTAATGCATTTGTAGGAGTAACGGTGTTCAACAAATGGTGCTCAGCATGCAAGTTGATGTATCGATATGAACGTGTCGATGATGGCATTCACAACTTCGACAACAGTGTGTTTATTTCCATGAGGCTGGCTTTGTTCATTAGAAGTGCCTTAAAGGTGTGTCATGTTGTAATTCTTCAGTCATACTTCATCTCTACTCAATGCCTTAGAGTGTGGACCCCACATTTCCTGGACTAAGATCTATTTCCAGGACAATGCTTACAGTGGTATCGCATTAAAGGCAGTTTGGGATAAGGCAGCGCAGAATTAAGCAACAAAATGCCAGTAGATTACAGCCAAAACACGTACGAGGGGGATTTTCTGCATTTTTTGACCCTTGACAAGTGTCGGTGCATTTTGGTGCTGGCTGATTACGTTTTGCGGCAATCAGTAAGTATCAAAAACAGCACTAAACCTAATGCCCTGCCACTGTCCAGTTACACAGAAGACTTCTGCCGTAATGTTTCACTACTGTCTACTCGTATCTGTACAGCTGTCACTTTGTAATGATGCGCGAAAAGCAAGGAAATTTGTAATGTAGTTAGTACATTAATCATGTGTCATTAGTCACATCATTGCTGCAAGTGAAAAATTACCACTGGCAAGGGTTAATGTTTGCTGCATCTTGCATTCCTTTGCACCAGTCTAGATTTGCTGTATCGACATCTTATGGGTTTGCATTGTTTTGGTATTTCAGAAGCACACTGCTATTTCACGAGCCATTGACATTCTTTCCGAATACACTGGCTTAAAGTACCCCAGTACGATTCTTCATTCAGCTTACATGCACTTTGAAGCCTCGTCAAGTCATGACTATGTGTATGAATGCACCATCTGTGGACGTTATCCACACATTCTGGTCTTGGATGGAAATAGAAAGTGTGCATTCAGACTGAATGGTATTATGTCTTTGATTCATTCTTTTCAGTTGCTACGTAACTGAATTACATGTTTGCAAATTTATCCAGCTCTTTTTTGGCCTTGAAGTACACCTCTCTTGCCTTGCGGACTTTTTTCATGCTGAACACTTGATAGGTATGTTGTCCACTGTATGATAGCAGTTTGAACCACTTTTGCACATTCTATGTGTCAGTTGAAATAGCCCTTATGTGAAACTTCTGTCACTGTTTTCCGGTCATTGAGTAACATTACTGTCTCTGTTGCAGTCGACCAACTGGAAACACCACTTTCCAGTTCTGTATCTGACCAGGTTCACATGAAACAGTTCTGGAGTGATGTTCACCAACATATATTGAAATCAGGACTGTCATCGGGTATATATAACATTCTTTGGTGACGAACAATGCTATTCAACAAACATACACATTTACTAACACTTCTGTGCAGTAACGTGTAGCGCCAGTACAAGTGATGTTCAAAACTTCACCTCAGACATGTATCACACTTAGTGCTACATCGACGATCCTGTGTTTCTTTATGATTTTTAAGAACCAAAGTGAGCCAGTTTGTGCATTTTTTCGGTATGCAGTAACTAGTGGGATTTTTCAAATATATTGCATAAATGTTTTCTGTTGATTATGTAGCATTTAGACAGTTGCAACAAAATAACTGTGACAGTTTTACTGTGGAGCAGATTGTACTCCAGGAGAAACTAAGCCGTCATATGCATATTGGGCACCTTGGATAGCGCCTGGAGCAGTGGCAGAAGACATGGTTTACAACACCGAGTTTCGCAAGTGTCCAGACTATGAGGAAAATCAACAGATACCGAGTGATGAACGGGACTTGTCAGAAGAGTTTCTCATCGATTTGCTTTGCGAAAGTGAGGTATTGGCTAAATTTGCATTACTATGTGTCCTCCAACAGATGTTACACATCAAGCGGGAATGGTTTTTGGATGGTTCGGCTGTCCACACATCTGGCCATCTACAGCCATGCATGTGTATTGGCATCCCCAGTAATGCAGTAAACAAGCTAACATTGATGTTAAATGTGCGGGGGAATGCTGTTCGAAGTTTGGTACTTGTTCACATCTAATACAATACATCGGTTGTATTTTGACATGACTATGTCAAATGCACACATTGTAACCAGTTGTTCCTCCATACTGTGATAGTGATAGTGTATGTAACTGTTAATTTTCTGTGGTCAAAAATTGTATTGTGTTTTGTTGTACCTCTGTTGCTATTCAGGTGACATCAAAGTTGGTGTCATCTAACCTCCGCAAGTAGCTGTTTTTGCAATTAATATCTAGCATATGCATTGTTTCCGTTGACAGTGGTATTTGCATTGCAGCAGTGAGTTTGTTTCGTTTGTATTTTACAGCTGCGTAAGGTTAGGGAAGTTGCACGTGCAGTTGGTTTGGACAGCAGAGGATCAAAGTTGGACTTAATACAGAGAATGCAACAAACTTTGAAGAATACCAGCATCTTTCGCAAAGTCTTTTCAACTTTGTGGGGTTCATCAGGTAACTTTTCCAGCTCAATTACTTGTATGCATATTTCACCTATTTGCATTTCACATTTCAAAGGCAACCATTAACTAATTGTACTACGTAACATTTGACCGTGGGTTAGTACGAATGGCAGCCTCAGTGGTATATCCAAGTGGAGATAGATGAGGTGTCTTGATCACTGGATTTTTTGTTGTCACCCACTTGACTTGTGGAGTCCGTTTTAGTGTCTGTGAGTAGAAAGAAGTTGGTGAAATGTCAGTTTTTTTAGCACTATTTTTCTCACATAAAATGCTGTTGAACTTCTCCACATGCCTCAAATTTCTGTTCATTTTCAGCAGCACCATACAGTTCACGGCTATACGCAGTGTGTGTTGCAGTGACATTATTACCGCCACCAAGGGGGCTTGGTGACTCACCAGGTCATGTGAACCCATAGGAATGTAGGAAAAATCCAACCAAACAATACGTAGTTGGCCCACCAAACCTGCTTTGTGCAACAACACTCGCTTGAAAAATGTTGTCCAAGTAATTTTCGGGTTACATTTTTCATACCTATGCAGAGTGCTGTACTAGCTATAGTAAATCGGTCTGTCTGTCTGAAAGACGTGTGTAGCTGACGTGCTGTCTCTCTGCGGTAGCTGAGCTTCTTGTATACACTGTTGAAAAAATAAAAGTCCACTTTCACTGAGACAGTAGTAGCTGTAATTGTTACTCGATCATTGTTGTAAGAATCATAGTTGGCGAATAATACTTACTCTCAAGTGACAGGAATGCCGTTGCCTTCGGATAATTATTGCTATGGCAGCAGATGACGTAACTAACATAAGCTTTTGTGTCAGTTAATTCGTGCGAGCAGTTATGCAGCAACAAGTCTGTTATGACCATAGACTTGGACTTCTAAGTATGTGTTTGCAACTAATTATTTTTTTAATCCCAAAGTTCACATTGCACGTACCTATAGCAGAATAGCATAGCTGAATTGGTTTTTTGTCCATCAGCAGGTAAAATTCTGCAGTAAGTGTAAGCAGACACTGACATTTTGCAAGGTATGCCGACACATTTGCTGTTGTACACAGGAGGCATTCTGACTGCATCCTGTCACCATGGCGTCATTTATGCAGTGAAAGTATTGCTACGTGGTGAAAGTGTACGTGACCATGTGGACTTACTGCTGTCATTGAAGCACTTACCGAACCTGGTCATAAATGATATGCCAGGTATGACTGTGAAGCATGGAAATCATCGTGTCACTGGGATGTTTCATCCGAATGAAGGAAGATTTGCTGCCAGCACCGATGAGAATCTGCAGAAGTTAAGAGAGGGAAAGCTCGAAGTTAGCATAGACTTCTTTGATCTTGGTAGTGACAACTGTGACCCCACCATGGAGGAAGTGGATAGTGTGCATCCATTCACTAAGTCATCACATGTCTATTGTGCTGTTGACAAATTTCATTTAAAGAACATTTCAACTGAAGCTGACAAGTTAAGAAATGTGAAGCTTGTTAAGCAGTTGCGTTCACAGATCAACACACAAGTACAGGAGCAGTTCTTTTCCGTTTTGAAACGGGACATTTATTACTTGAATTCTCTGTCACCGATCAAGTTCATGTTCTTGCTTCGACTGATAATTCATTTCCGCAACAGCGAATTACGTTTGAAACAGTTGAGGTCAGTCGAAAGCCTGTTATCCAGATCTGGGATCACAGTAGCAGTTGACGACAGCGGACGCCTCAACAAAGATGCTAATATCAATGCTGCACAGACAGATGCAATGGGGGAGGATACTGAAGATGTACCAGTCGAAATTGCCAGCGATTGCATCCCGTTGGACATGACTTGCAGCGAAGATATGCCCACTGCAGAATGTGGCACGCAATCTGGAGTAATGTCAGTTGACAGCGTAGATCAGTCAATTGCCTGTGATGATGAAGTGCACTATAACCTAAGAAAGCTCCCTACAAAGGTACTATCTGCTTCAGCAGCTTTGCTTAGTGACATCATATATTTACTAACTTACTTGCTTATCCTGCTCAGACTGTTGTTGCTAATACGGTTTTCTTGACGTATGCTTTTGAATTCTGTTTATAATTGGTGCAGTTTTTGTTCCGTTGCAATGTATGCACATGACATATAGTTATTTGTGCCACAATAGCTGACTTGTGTACATCTGTTATGTTGCTGCCAGAAACGTTTCAGTGATTCGTGGGAGACAGAGCTGACCCGGAAACAGGCTAAAGTTCAAGTTAGTTGTGTTCGCTTGACTCATATGAGGATTACACTTCATTGTTACCTAGATGTTCAATGCTTCTAACTATTGTGCCATGTTTACGGACCATTTGAATGTTGAAAGTTATAGCTAAAGTTCCGACTAGGCATGTCTTTAGTACTTATTTCATTTATTCTCTCTAGTGTCCAGTGTCTTAAACTATATGCAAATATTGATTTGGTCATTTTTCTTAATTTCTGCATTGCATTGTGTATTTTCTAAGTTTTCGAACTGTACATGAAGTGTTTGTAATGGTTTTCCTGAAGTCCAAGTGCTTAGTAACATAGAAAGTTTTGCTGAAATGTTAAGTCATGTGCTAGAAACGTGGTGCTTGTTAACGTGTGCCTGATTTAATGGTACACTGCAAGTAGAAGACAGTTTTTCTATGCAATTACGTCTGCTAAACTTTTGCCAGTTTTTGCCAGTTTCTACCGGTTCTTCCCACTATCCTGGCAAAAATGCTGTTTGCCATGTGTCTCATGCTGTTAGTGTTTGGCACATGTATGCCTGAAGACATTCACTTGTGCCATGTATCTGTGTTATAACAGAGGCCCAATAGAGTGTAAGTCAGCCTGGATGATTATTTGCTTGAACATGTGGCATTCTGTTCACTTTTGTACAGAGCACGATGTACGTGGGCATGCCAAACTTAGGCAACACATGTTTTATGAACGCTGTCATTCAGTGTCTGAAGTCAGTTCCAGTTATCTTCCGTGACTTGCAGAGCCATCGTGCAGATCATAATGTCACAGGTTTGTAGACAGTTTATGAGCATACAGTCTGTTAGTTTTGCTGAGGTTGATCTTTGGCGTATGATTCAGCATTGACTACAAGTATTAAGTACAGTGTAAGAGGTATGTGTGCACGAAATCAGCCGTGTGTTAGTTACCGTTAGTGTCCAGTGTCTTAAACTGTACCCAAACTATTGCTTTTGTCATTTTTCCTAATTTCTGCATTGCATTGTGTATTTATTTACTTTTCGAAAAGTTTGTAATGTGTTAGTTACGCCACTCTGGTGTAATTGTACAACTGCATGTCTGTGCTTGCAGATTGCATAGCCTGTCTGTTGTGTGATGCATTTCACGGTCAGCCTCAGCATCTCCATTCTGCTATGTGCACATCAGGTAGTGTCCAGTTATCATTTACAGCAAGTTGTGTACATGATGGCACATGATCACTGCTGTTATATTTTGTGTCACTGTTGAATGATTAGCAGCAGAACAGCATATACATACTGCATGTTTTTCTGACAGATGTCATCGACGGATATATGCCTGGGCAACCGTACGACGCACATGAATTCATTCTGCAAATGGTGGAGAGAATGAACTCATACACAAGGTAAGCTTTTCGATTTTACAAACTATAACACTACAAAATATTGCTCATGAATATGTACAACATGTACATAAGCAGTGCATATTGTAACGCCAGCTGTAATATGCCCTTGTTGTATGTAATGAGCTATGCAATGCCGGATAACACGTCATGTTGTGGGATGAATCAACCAGTGCAGCAGATATTATGTGTCTTTCAGTGTTGCAGATGTGATGCGTTTTGTGTCCAAGGAAACAGGTGATATGCCAGTCGGTTGGCTAAACTTACTAGTTGTTTACTACTAACAATGCATGTTGTTGTTGGCTTTGTTCGTTTGTTGTTCATTTGCGCCGACTGCAGGTTCATGCATGTTGAAACTTTGGCGATAATCCATGCATGCAAAGTCAGATTCATGTCATATCCTTTCCTTTATTGCCTGATAGAAGTACGAATTGGCCGGTAGCGTTTTTTGCGGACAATTGTACCTCATTGGAATAGTTTGCCTTATAGTTCAGTATCTGCTGAGTCTGTCGATAGTTTCAGATCACGATTACATACATTTTGGTCTGTGCATGATTTCGTATATGACTACCGAGACGATTCGCTTCCTGTCCGAATTTAAGTGTAGAGTGTCACAGTTAGATTTTACAGCATTTGAAGTTTAGTACCAGAAAGTACAGTTCATCAGTTGCAGAGATGAACAGAATGTTCGTATCACATGCATAACATGTCACAGATGTATGTTACTGTACATAGCTACCTGTTCTACCTGTGCCTCGGAAGTTATGGCAGTATGGAGCTCAACATATGTTCCGTTGGTGTGTGTACTGGCTCGATTAAGGCAGGATGTACTTTGCATTACAGTTGCCGCAGTTCGCTTGACATCAAACTCCGGCCAAAGGATTCGGCTGAATATTTGGTGCCGCTTTGGCTCTCTGCATCTTTTACTTGCACCCTTTCCGTTTAAACCCATATTTAGAAAATTTGTTTGACCGAGAGACTGGCAGACAGCATTTGTCTGAACTTCGGCATTCGCTTCATTTCTTTCGGTGCAATGGAGAAGCCAGCTGTGGCAACCCATTGCACTGAACCACTGTAACTGTTTTCGGAAAAGGAATTAAGTAGAGTTACTCTTGGCTCTGTGGTACATGCCGACGCATACAGATAACTGTAGCATTTCTGTGTTACAAACCGAACCATGTTGTATGTACGTTGCAGTTGTCTGCGATTCATGCAGAAGTTTACGAGTTGTCCACGATGAACACCAGTCCTTAAATGTGCCAGTTCCACAGGTACTATCACTCCTGTATGTTTGGATGTAATTGATCACAGCATATGCGTATTGATATGTTGAGGCCAACAGTATGCTTCAGCCAAGATCTACAATAGCACACACTGTGTATTTTGTGATGTCTGCAGGAAGACGTAACTTTGTGCCCTTGTGCTATAATGTTTACAACAGTGTGAGTTGCGTGTCAACTTATGCTTCTGTCCATGTTCGTTTTCACGTATAGTAAGTTTATAATTGCAGTTTTATTTCAGTTTCCGAATTAATTGTGCTCTTTATTGTGCGTGGTACTTTACTTGCTTCGCATGTGAATGAACTATTCATGGCACAGTCGTCAGTCAGGCGAGGGAGTCAGTGTCCGAGTAACAACAACACAATGTTAGCAACTGCTGACACTTGTCTCAGTTCCTAGATTGCTAGATTGCAGCATAAGTTATTTGTATCCGTTGCACCACCATGTGCCTGTGAAATGATGTTTGCTATTCAGACACCAGGTGTTGTTCACAACCAGCAGCTGCTGAACGAGAGGCAAGATATTCGTGTAACCTCTGCAAACTGCCAGGCAGGGTGCGTGTTAAATAACAATTGCACAGTATCATAGCACACTGTTGGATTTGTACGTGTGTCCTTAAAATCCTGTTGTTGTCTGACAGTTATTGTGATGCAATGCATCACATAAATCAATTATTTTGTTGTCTGACAATGCATCACATAAATCAATTATTTGATTAGTCACAGGTGTTCACCGTAGTGACCGTGTATCCCATTTCAAGATGTGTAGAAGTTGTACTAGTTGTAACTGCGCTTCCAACCGATCAAAGAAGTTGACTGTCACAAAAAAGCATGATTACATTACATTACATGACACTCGCTTAGTGTAGGCTAATTTACAATACCAAAAAGTACAATAGCGTATTACAATAGTCACTGTAAAAAAGGAAAAAAATTGCACAGTAAAAAAAGAATGAAATAGATAACTTTTAAGTTTGCGTTTAAAATCAGCTGCAGTGTCAGGCTCGAGTCGGAGATCTGCAGGTAGACAGGTCCATACAGATGGACCGCGACAGAGAATGCACGTTCTGCAAACTTGGTTCTTGTTCTCTGAACAGCATATTGGGCGCTTATGGACGACCGCAGACCTTGGAGTCTATATGAACTGCTATTATTATCTTATTGCGAAATGTCAAAACAACAAGAGTATGAACAGAAGTCAAGCTGGCTGAATCACACCGGTTATTGGAGTACCAACCAAATTGTGCCGTTGTTGTTAACATAGCATTAGTCTGCTGCATATGTTTCTGTTGTCCAAAATGCCAGTGGTGGGAATTTTTCAGAGGTATCATGAGAACAGGTGCAGTTGACACACTGCGACCATGCCTGCATTTGTTGTCACCAACGCAGCTTAAGTCAAAAACCTTTATATGAAGAAGTAATTGACTGACGTGGTGAATGTTCATTGTGGAGACAACTTTGCTGTCTGTATTACATTAACTTTGAGTCATATGTATGCATTTTAGATGTGTCGATGGATCCAGTATTAGTGTTTTGGCGTGGAGAAATTGCCCCACCGTGCTTGCTATTATGTTGGTACGGTAAGTCACTGTCGCATTGTTTGTCAAGGCTTGCCACATGTTGTTTCTGCTGCTGACAACAGCTATATCGTTATCCTCATCATGATTAACATGCCACCCTGCAAAGCAAATGATTATCCAGACAGGCCCTTCATGTCAACCAAGTAATATGTGATATCAGTAGTTGTAGTCTAAACTGCTTGCTACAGGCAGCAAAAAGGCTGTCTCGATAATCAAGCTTTGACCTTATGTAGACGGATTTCTTTAAAACATGTTGAGCCTGAATAATACATCGTCATAGTGTTGTATTGAATGCTAATGCACAGCAGTACATATGTTTCCAACAGTAGAGGATTTATTAATGGTGAGTACACAAACGTTGACAAATGTGTGGTCTGTTTCATTTCAGGTGGACGTCTGTGAATTCAGACAAAGTTCGTACAGATGTTATTCCGGACAACAGAATTGAACTGTTTGACAGTGCAAACAGTGCAGTGGTAAGTGTGTTCAATAATCAAGTGCACCGAGTGCTAATATTCCCGCCAACACGTACAAATGGCAGATGTGTTGTTCAGCTGCTGTGATGTTAATAAAAGCATAATGTAATACTAATATGAGCTACAGCATCTGTTTGAGAAGAACAACATTTGACTGTAAGTTGGTTACGTTTTTTTTCACCATGACTGCAGGGTGGGCCCGAGAAAAGTATGCCTGCTTGGTGTGGAAATAACGTTGTCTGTGTATATACACCATGTCCCATTAAAAAAAAGCCACTTTAAATTTCGACATAACGTCGCCATATGTTAAGACATATCGCTGCAGGTATCGGACAGCGGCAACGCCGTCTCATGCGTGTGACTCGTGTGTGAAAGCTCAGGGGCGATATTGTGACCCAACCTTTGCGTTGAATTTACATGTAGCCGTTTGGGCTATATATTTGTTGACCTATGTAATATGTAGCACTTAACTTTGCAAACCGCTGATTCCGAGTGTTTTGTATCGTATTACAGCAGATTTTGTGTATTTTGTGTATGATACGGTTGCAGTTCATCTTACTACCATATAAATGAACCTTTGCTATACTGTGTCATGCGTGAATTATTCCGGACTGAAATGCTTCAAAAATTGTTTAAAAAGTCTCTCAACAGATGATAAGTTATGGCGGAAATTAAAGTGGCTTGTTTTTTTTTTCTGGGACACGGTGTACTTTGACATTGTAAATAGCCATGTGCATTGTGTATGCTTACAGGTTCAGTATGACTTGCATGCCATTGTGGTTCACCATGGCCAGTCTGTGCATTCTGGCCATTACACAGCAGTAGTGAAAGCCGACAATGGGTGGTTTCAGTGCAATGACCAAAGGGTAATCTTTGAAATATGCTATATCGTAATGTGAAGTTAAAATTACTGTTTCAGTTACTGCTAGCAGCAAGATGCGTATGAATAATGTGACAAGAATTTTTACAACCAGATATTTACAGTATTGTGACCTGCTTGGCTAGGTAGTGAAGGTTTTTATGTTGTAAGTTATTTTTATGTTTTCACATCAAATGTATTCATAAGATTAATACTGCAAAAAGAAGAAGGGGCACAAAATTACGACCCAGGAAGAACACCCCATATGCACCGTTTTCCGTGTCACATCTTGTTCTGTAAATTAGGCCTGTGGCAGAACTGGAAGATCTTGTATAATTGAAAGTTACATGTGATCTGTTTTGCACAAAAAACGGTTCAATTTGGACTGTTGAGGTTTGCAGGACTTTTATTTAATGTAAAAGCTAGAGTTATGCAAAAGACAGTTTCAAGCTGGTGTATTACACTAAACACATTCGGGTGTAATACTTTGTTGAGATTGTTATACAATACAGCATAGCCATGAAATGAGCCATAAATATTACTTTCACGGTTCACCACAACTGCTGGTGCACACTGCTAATTGTAAGGTGGAAGGACACAGTAAGCGATGAAAGTGCAATGCTTTAAGTAGGACAATACATGTTGAACAGCACAGTCAGGAAAGGGGGCCTGCATTGGTGGGGACACATGAAAACACTCACAGAATAAAGTAGGTGTGGCACTGGATGCCTGATGACAGCAGCAGCAGTGGTAGATCTGGACAGACATGGTCTGGAGAGACCGGTAATGTGGACATGATGTGAGAAGACGTCTTTCTTGCAGCCATGGACAAAGAAGAATAAAAGCAATGGACTGCTGATCTGCTAGCCACAGTTATGGTAACGTTAGCTAGTTGTTAAGGTAGTGAATCCGAGTGCCGGAAAATATTTACGATGTTTAGGCTGTCGGTGATGTAGGTTACACGGTGCCGATCACCTGCGGAAGAAGCCTTCGCGCATCAAGGATACATACTTCTGTATGTACAACACGGTATGTGCACACTGATTTTAACATGATGTTATGATGGTTTGTGCAGACTTTGTTCAGCACCAGATTGCACGCCATATGCTGAGCTTGTGGTGTATCAGTTACATGAAAAAGTTGACCATTTATTGGGGGGACTATGTCGTCACCCCTTGCCAAATATTGGGGACATGGCTCCCTACCCCCCGGAATCGCCACCCATGCTGGGGAAGGTAGGTACACTATTATTGACCACGATCTAGCTTCCACCATGTGCATCAAATCTTTATGCTGTAAAAAATGCGATTTTGGTTGTCTGTCTGTTCGCTATGGCACTGGTTCACGTGGTTGTACCTGTAGAAATGTGCTGATAGTCAATATGTATGCATTGGATGGTTTTAGCAAATGACGCTCCAACTTGCATGGAGAGATTTTCGGAGTCAGCTGATACAAAGAAGGTAAAAAAAGCATTGCCTACATTGCTTTGTACCGTTGCATTGTCTTGCAGTCAGCTCAAGTCTGGTAATTTCTAGCTTTTTTGTCCGTTGTCGCCACACGATTCCCAGAGTGGTGAATTGTATGCAAAAGACGCTGCATACAGATCCATGCATTGCTATGTTCTAAGGCAGCCAGTATATGATTCCCTGGAAGTTAGGCACTATTAGTAGGTTAGTGATGTGAAAAGCAAGGCATGTCCCATTCCTTTTCCTTGTGTACTTCCTGCATTTCTTTCAGTCTCTTAAATCAGCACGTGGAATACATGTGAGTGCTGGAACCGTCTGTGTGTCGTAGGCAGAGGATGCTTATGCTGTATGATTTTTTTCTCTGAAATGTTCCACCCTAGTATGTGACTGCAATGTTAAATATGTGTGTGCACGGTGGAAAGAGTCTGTAGAGTTCACAGGAGGCACAATGCATGGGTTGCTGCAAGGGATGGCCAGTTTAGATGTGGTGTGTTTTTGTGTCTGTGTATCTCACCAGTTCCACCACCTATGACAAATGCTGTCTTTTGCTATAGTGATATATGTGTTGACTGTTGAAGTTGATGGTACGCCACATAAGCCAAATTTCTGTAATTTGTTTTTGCCAGAAATTCATCGATCAACTTCAGTCATCCAGATTTGCGGCACATTGGCTGCGAAGAAATTGCAGTGCATTTAGAGCGGCTATTGACATACCACCATCTGTTGACCGAGATGATGAGGATGTCTGCCGTGCTATTGACATCGCTGCACCTTTCGATCAGTTGCGGGACTTGACATTGATAAACTTTGCTGATGCACAAGATTTGAGGCTATTCCTGCAGCTGGTCGGAGATGGGCTCGGCGTAGCAGCATGTGTGTGCCTGAATGGCAGTGACTTCATATCAAATAATACTGCTGATCTTTGGCTGTAGCTAGATGCATAAGCAGGGCTCCCAGGAGTAAGAAGTGAAATTTCAGGACACAATTTTTAGAAAATTTCAGGACGGACATTTTTGTCGGTTTCAAGAGGCTCAAGACACGGAAAATGCACGTTTCTCTGTCCTCATAAAAGTTATGATAAGAACTAAAGCAAACCGGTACTTTTATAAGCATATATAAGCAGGTTCAGTTTACATTCATAAGCTCCCCCAACGCCGAATTCGAATTTGGTGCATCTTAGCCTTAAAAGATGCCATCTGGTGGCAACAAATTTAAAGATTAAGGTCCATATCAGGACATTCTGACCAAATGAGTAAACTTTCAGGACAGTTGCTGCTTTCAGGACAATTTCAGGACATCTGTGACATTTCAGGAATTTCAGGACAACTGGGAGTCCTGCATAAGTATTGTTTGACATGACCCTCAAATGTGAGCCTACCGCAGAATGTGCCTGCTTCCGCAGAGCGAATTAACATTTTTGCAGAATGTTGCAAATTCGGTACTGGTCAGTGACATAGGGGATAAATACTCCATATTTTTGCTCAGGTTAAGGCGGCTATAATGAATGTACCGTAAAAATTCTATTAAACGCCGGGTCTCTAATAAACGCCGGGGTTTTGAGGCGCGTGTTGTAATAAACGCCGGGTCTCGAATAAACGCCCAGGTCTTCTAGAAATACAGAGTTGTCAGAGTACCAGCCATACACTAGTTACATCATAGCTACTCCCAAAACTTAGTGCGGACACAGATATTTCTTGTTTTTTTAGCTAACCAAGTAGATATAAACACTGAGAATTAACATATCAAGAGTAAAATTAACGTAAAGAGGGGAAATTGGAACAACAGACATTAGTAAACGCAGGGGGCTTGAGGCCAGTGTTCTAATAGATGCTGGGTTTCCAATAAACGCTGGGTCTCTAACGCCGGGGTTTAGACGTCCGTGTTCAAATAAACGTCGGGGGCGTTTATTAGAAGTTTTACGGTATTCTTGATTTTACCGTGAAGTACATGATTGCCACTCAGCTGTAACGCGATGAATATCAAAAATATGGAGGTGAGCGTATGTGAAATATTGCCAGGTTATTTGGTAGACAGACTATATCTGTCAGTGCAGTTACCAGATACCAGTCTAAAACTCTCTGAAACATGACCTGATAATAACCTTAATACATGTAACACTTGATGCAGATAGTGATGCAGATGGTCATTGTCTGTATAACTGTAAATGTGTAAGTGCAAGCAACTTGATTTGCGCTTGATGAATGTTGATTATGATCGTTACCGATCAGCAGAGTGTTGACTTTGTTGACAAAGTCATATAGTCAGTGCTTGTTTCTCTGCCTTACTGGTCATTCATTGGTAGTGAGGTATACCGGTGTATGTGTTGATATTTCTACTATTTTGCTACTGTTTTGTGAGTACATTTTATTTTGACAGTATACTTTACAGTTCGTGGACACAAATGCAACGTGATCACAAGTTACTCTGTGCTAAGTAAACAGTTTTTTGGTGATTGGTAATGTTCGACAATAATGTGGAGTGAAATGTGATAGATTTCAGTATTCCGCAAAGGTATCAAGTGTGTTACATAATTACTGGGTAATACGGTGCCAAATGAGTTCTGCATTTGATCTGTGCATTCATCTGCAGTCTGTTTAACCGTGGAGTATGTGTAAGTATTGGAAGTATGCTTTGCCTTATTTTGTACCGAAGTAGACATGGTTGATGACAATGCCCTATAGTGTATATTCATGCATTAATCATTGTCTGCACTAGATACCTGCAAGGGCTAGGTGGCCTGCGGGTGATGGCGGAAAACTTGTGAAGAAAACCAGACCAGAACGGAGCACAAAATTTTGGCACGCCAGTGGACAATAGTTATTCATTCATTCCCATAATTAAAGTACTTAATGTGACAAAGATACTCATATTTAACACAGTACGAGATTACGGCGATGTTATGCTCAGGGATCATTTCTTGGGACAATAGCTAATCACGGATACCGTGATTTTTGTCAAATGCCATGAATGCCGTGATTTTGCCAAAATGCAGTGTTTTTGTCAAAATGCTGTACTTTTACGTTTTCAGAAGAATGTTTTGATTTTAATGAACATAATTTGAAGT
>Ga0209788_1000206_pt1 | contig 14863 bp, 15 predicted proteins | sample WorMetLIZISLAND1_2_FD_187415 | JGI IMG/M metagenome (GOLD analysis project Ga0209788, IMG submission 187415) | Marine gutless worms symbiont microbial communities from Max Planck institute for Marine Microbiology, Germany - Olavius clavatus LIZARD... ...
GCGAGATTTCCACGTTTTACCTCGCCGCTGGGTGGTCGAGAGAACATTCGCTTGGCTGAGTCGATGGCGTCGATTGAGTAACGATTATGAACGGAAAGCAACTTCGAGCGAAACACAGGTTTATTTCGCATTCAGTCGTTTGCTTCGCCGGCAAATCTGTAATCATTAGACACCCTAATAAAATGGCTGTTCGTTGAGTTTTCATTATTAATGAATTTCTAGGCAGCCTCTTAAGCTTTCAATCAGCGGCATGCTTGGAAGCTGGCGGGATGTCTCTGCCCCACACGGGCACCTTGAATTCTTCAAGGTACTCTCGAACGGGAAAAATCCGATCTTTAGGATTTTCCCTGTTTGAAGTCGAAATGCAATTTCGGGCATAAGGGGGCAGATTAACTTGATTTCTGCTTCGGTGGGTTGGATTGGTTGCAGTCCGAGAACCATGGTTGATTCCTCATTGTGGCATTGGGTTTTTATCCGGTCTTTCGGGAGCGATCATTTCGATGTACTTGCCGGTGATGAAATCCAGCGGTCGGAAGGCCTTGTTATTGCGCAGGGTAATCAGCCCTTACTCGCCCCATGGTCAGCATGAACAACCCTTGGCGATAGGCATAACGTTCCGAGGATTCATCGAAGTTCAGGGCGGCCACGGCCCCGAACAGGCGATATCCTTGATATTCGGGGAAGAATCTCGGAAATTTCTTCAGCTTGTCGAGTAGGTCACGGACGTTGTCTACCCGCAGGGTGCTCTTGACCTCCACGACCACTCAAGACCTCACCGTCCACCAGTAGCGGATCGATCTCCATCTCCTCCCCGCCCCGGCGTGCCCGCACCCACCCTAGGGTGCGGGTGACCCGGAACCCTCGATCCCGGAATAGGTTCGCCCCTCCCGGCTTCACGAGGGCCTCCATCAAGCGCCCCCACTGGCTGGTGAACAGGCTCTCGGTCGTGCGGATTGTTGCGGAGAGGTCTGCGATTTCCCGCCGGGTCTCTTCGAAACGCCGGTCGGTTTCCCGGAACAGGGCCCAAATCGACTCGACGGCTTGTTCGATCTCTACTTGGGTCATGGTGTTACGTCCGGAGGTCTATCGATACGAAACAATCTACCGGGTATCTTCGGAAATTCAAGATGTCCTTCATGATCTCCGGGGTCACGACCGACGGGACAGCAAGGCCGCCAGTCGGAGCGCTTCCAGTAGGGATTGGGGATTGGCCGAGCCTGCTCCGGCCTTGTCGAATGCGGTGCCGTGGTCCACGGAGGTGCGTACGATGGGCAGGCCCAGGGTCAGATTGACCCCGGCCATTCGGCTCCAGGTCCCGGAAGCGGCCTCGTAGTGGAAACCCATCAGCTTGGTCGGGATGTGTCCCTGGTCGTGATACATGGCCACTACCGCGTCGTATCGACCCCCGCGTAGCTGGGAGAAGAGGGTGTCTGCCGGCAGTGGCCCCTGAGCCCGGATTCCGGCAGCACAGGCGGCGGTCACGGCCGGGGCGATTTCCTGTTCATCTTCGGTACCGAACAGGCCCCCTTCGCCGCAATGGGGGTTCAAGCCGGCCACAGCGATGCGCGGCTCTGCGATGTCCATGCGCTGCAGGGCTTCATGGGTCAGCTCGATGACTTTCAGGACCCGGCGGGTCCGGACCCGATCACGGGCCTCCCGCAGAGAGACATGGGTGGAGACATGGGTGACCCGGAAGTCGCCTTCGGCCAGCATCATGGTGAAATCCCTGGTCCCCGTCAGGTCGCCGTAAATCTCGGTATGACCGGCGTAGCGGCATCCCCCGGCATTGAGTGCCGCCTTGTTGATGGGGGCGGTCACCGTGCCGTCGATCTCTCGATCCAGCGCCAGGGCGATAACCTTGGCCACATAGTCGAAGGAGGCCCGGCCCTGGGCCGCAGTAGCTTCCCCGAGTCGCAGAGCCGACAGGGGCAGCTTGCCAAGGTCCAGCACGTCGATAGTACTGGGTCGGAAGGCCGCGTCCGCGGGCCGATCGCAGACTCGTACCCGGAGCCCCAGGCCGCAAAAGCCCACCGCATGGCGCAGAATTTCCGCATCACCGACCACCAGTGGTCTACACAGGTCGTAGATGGTCGGGGTATCCAGTGCCTTGACGCAGATCTCCGGGCCGATGCCGCCGGGGTCGCCCATGCTGATACCGAGCCGTGGTTTCATGTCCATTGGCATTTATCTGAACCTGGGTAAGGAGGGGCGGGTTCAAGGTCGATGTCATCAAGTTAGCGCCCGTCATTCCGCCAGGGATTGGTGGAATCCGGTCACAGGGAGGTAGAGTTTTCCACGATCTTCATGGCTTTCCAACCTAGCAATCCCTAGCGAATCGGCAATATTGCCTCGATTCGACGGCATCGGGTCCCCAAGGTATCAATCCTTGCCGGCGTCTGTTTGTAGGCCGCCAGAGGATAGTCGTAAGGTTGCACAGTGGACCCTACCGACTCCTTTCTGATTTTCGGAAGTTTCGTTGTGTCAAGTATTTTTCGTATAACCAATTGCCCAAGATACTACCTATCAATAATAAAGCTGGCCTTGGATGTAGCATCCAGACTAGACGAAAAACTTATTATTTTATACTGTATATTAGTAGTTATCGGAACCAACAGAAAGGTACCCACAATATAAGGTTACGACTAATCCTAAAAGAATACTCAGCACCCTTGTTCACGTAACCGTTTAGCCCCCTCCGCGTCTGATGCCAAAAAGAGACAATCATGAGGTTACAAGACATACCTCGTCTGATATGGAAAGATTAGATGCCAACAGGGTCGAGCGGTGGCGAAGCGCCGCAGAACGGGCGGCGTGCACCTCAGCGATCACGATCTCAGACAGCTTGACGAAGCCTACGTGGGAACGCTCTCACAGAAGCAGGCGCAGGCTTTGCTGATCAAGGCGCTGGCGGATCTGAAGACGGCGCGCGAACGCCTTGGGCAGAATCCTTCGAACAGTTCGTGCTCGCCAAACTCACGTGCGCCGTGGGAGCAGAGCGACGAGGATGGACAGGAGACTGAGGCAGAAGTGCCGTCGCCGTCGACGGGGGATGGTGAGGAAATCTCAGCTGAGAGTCTGTCTAGAAAATAACACATTGATTTTGAATTATAGAATATGTACATTTTGTGGTTTTATGCGATGGAGGAGCACAGGAAAGCGAGGGGGCGTAAGCGACGAGCGGAGTGCGCGCCGGGACGGACGCAGGACGAACGCGGACCGCCGAAGGCCATGGCCGTCGCCTAATTTTGTGCACCCGAAATCGGACGGACCCCATTTCGGGTTTCGCGAACAATGGCACCGCTCCGGAGCGATCGTCATTTCTCTCGGCGTTCAGCATCGACCCCTGTCGGGGTGGGGAGGAATAGGACAGCTCCCCCATCCTATAGCCACGGGACTGACGCGTTCAATAACAAGGTGCGTATCGGTGCCGCGACCGGACCGGGATTGAAGGGGCATAAGGGATCGGAACCCTTTACAGCTGATGCATTAAAGGCTTTGATCCGTTTCCGACCCTTTCATCGACAAATGTTCATAGAGTGCAATCAGGGTCTGTTCTTCACCGAATGCACCGGCCTTGGTGATTACAGGCAGGCCGTCGGCGAGGCCACCGATCCAGCGTCCGAGCACTAGGCCGGGCAGTAACTCCCGCTCCAGGTGAATGGCCTCGCCGTCGGAGGCGTGCTGAAAGGCTGCGGCCGTCTCACCACCGGAGAGGAACAGCCCTTCTACCGGGCTGATCCACAGGATTTGCACGGCCAAGTTCGCCAAAGTCGCCAGTCCTATAGCGGCCTGCTTAGGATTCACCGCGGGGCTTGCGGGCGGCAGGGGCCGGATCCCGAGGGCCAGGATGCCATCGCTCCAGGCCGCGCATAGCCTGTCGGCACGTTGGCGGCGATCCTGGGCCGAGGCACGAATCAGCCACTCGGGCGCCAGCTCGTGGCGTATGCCGGGATATCTGTCTAGTAGGGCAGATATCTGGGCGTGGGTCACCGGGGTCCCGGTTCCGCACACCATCAGCAGCCGCTCCAAGCCGGGTGTAGGTGCCGGCTCGGTCCTCCGGCCGCCAGTAAGCCGATTGACCAGACTGGCCGCTAGGCCGGCGGAGCCCACCGGTAGCAGGGGCTCCGAGCTTCGCATTACCAGTGCTGCGACTTGGTCGAGGTGGCCGGGCTCGACCGCATCGCAGACGATAAGCCGACGGCCACGGGTGCATTCTCTTTGCATCGTGCTTTGCAGGCGCCCTGGGTCGCCATAGGCTGCCAGGGGGATTTCGCCGATCCTATGTCGGCTCTGTCGTGCCAGGATTTCGGCGACCCTGGATCCGGTGACGGGCGTGATCGGGTCCCGTGCAAATCGGGTCTGTGCCAGGGGTGTGCCATGGACCTTGTGGATGCCCCCGACGGTGGTGCGACCCTGGACGGGCAGTGCCGGTGCCACCAGCGCTGCGGCGAACCCGAGAGTGTCGAGCAGGGCGTCGATCTCTGCGCCCAGGTTACCGCGCAGGCAGGAGTCGATCTTTTTGTAGATCCATCGAGGATGGGGTCTGGGCAGTGACCCTGCTGTCGACTGCACCCGCGTACCGGCTTCCGCCGCGGATCGGGCACGGGTGGCCGTGTCGACGCTCAGGCCGGCCGCTACGGCCAGCCGGGGGCGTACCGACGACAGGTTCTCGAAGGGCAGCAGGTAGACGGGTGTGGCGAGTGCGGTGAAGAGCACCCCGGTGTCGGCGGCACCTGTGAGGTCGTCGGCGATCACCACCGCTTGCAGGTCCTTGGGCATGGGTCTTCAGCGCTCGACCGGGCCGATGGGCAGCATCTCCGGGGCGTGGGTGAGTACGCTCAGGCGTGCGTTCGGTCCCTGTCGTCGCAGGGCCTTCTGCACTGCCCAGGCGAGGGTAGGCGCATGGGTGTGGCCGAGGGCCGCCTTGTCCTCCGGCCGGATGCCGGGGGAGTAGTTGATGATGGACGCATGTTCTCGGGCCATGGCCCAGGCGATGGCGAGCGCGCAGACGACACCGTTGGTGAGGCGCCCTTCCCGGTAGGCGGCCTTGATGGCTTGGGAGGGTAGGGCGGTGAAGTCCAACAGCTCGGTGTGCACCGGGCTGACTCCTTCCGGGGCTGGGGTGCAGACGATGATGGTACCCCCCGGCCTGACCATCCGTTGGGCCGGATACAGGGATTTGTGGGATTGCCAGAAATCCAGATCGCAGGGGTGGGAGTTGGCCAGCACGATATCCGGGGTCTCGTGGTACTCGATCCCATAGATCGCCCGGGCCAGCTTGACCCCCTCTCGGAATGCGGCGTGCATGGCTCCGAAGAAGAAGCCCACCACGCCGCCGGTGTCGTTCATCACCACATTGAAGATGGTGCGCAGGCCGACCTGATCCGCCATGTCGTCCATATCCCGGCGCACCGGATTGTCTTCGATGCCCAGATAGGAGTCGCCACCACTCTCGCAGGAGAGCAAGTGGGTCTCCGCCGTAGTGCGGTTTCCGCATACCCCCGGCTGGATGATCTTGGAGGATCCCGAGAAGCCCGGGATGTGGTGGGGCACGATGGCGCCCAGACCGATGACCACATCTGCCTCCACGACTTCCCGGTTCACCAACAACGGTGTGCCTTGGGACGAGTTGCCGAGATCCACCAGGGTCTGGGGATCGCGCCACTCGTGGTTGGTTACCCGGATTTGCTCGAACACGGCTGTGCCCACCTTGGCCCGTAGCTCGGGCTCCGTCATATAGCGGTGGGTGCCTAGGGCCATGATGCAAGTGATCCGGTCATTTGGCACCCCGGCCGCGTGCAGGCGCCGCAGCAGGGGTGGCAGCATGCGGTCCACGGGGGTGAGCCGGGTGGCGTCGTCGCTGACGATCACGACTCGGTCTCCGGGCTCGACCCAGGTCTCCAGTGGGGGTTGTTCGATCGGTGCGTCCAGGGCGTCCTCGATGGCTGCATCCAGATCCGGCACCGCTTGGCTCGGTTTCGGGCTCAGTATCTCGGCTAGGTTCCGGTCCGGAATCTCCAGCTCGTGGGGCTTGCCGCCGAAGGGGATGGTGAGCATGGGCATTTATTTCTGGCACCTTGGGCAATAGAAGCTCGACCGTTGCCCGATCCGGCGATGGCGGATGGGTGCACCACATCCGGGGCAGGGCTCTCCCGTGCGGCCGTAGACTTGTAAGGACCGGGCGAAGTAACCGGGGCGACCATCATCGTGCACGAAGTCCCGCAGGCTGGTGCCGCCCTGTTCGATGGCGCTGGTGAGTATAGCCCGGATTGCCGCCGCCAATCGCCAGTAGCGGGTGCGGCCGATGCGGTGGCAGGGGCGCGTCGGGTGGATATCGGCGCGAAACAGGGATTCGTTGGCGTAGATGTTCCCCACGCCTACCACTAGGCTCGCATCCATGATAAAGGACTTGACCGCGCGCCGCTGGCCGTGGGCACGTTCGTAGAGGTAATCGCCGTCGAAATCGGGACCCAGGGGTTCGGGTCCCAGGTGGGCCAGCAGGGGATGGTTTTTGGGTTCCTCGGGTGTCCACAGAAAGGCCCCGAAGCGGCGCGGGTCCCGTAGACGCAGACACTGTCCCCCTTGCAGGCACAGGTCCAGGTGATCGTGCTTGGCCGGTGGGCTGTGAGATGCCAACACCCGCAGGCTGCCGGACATCCCCAGGTGGATCAGGATTGTGCCTTGCTCCAGCTCCAACAGCAGATATTTGCCGCGCCGCCCCAAGGCCAGGATGCGTTGGCCGCGGACTCGCCGCTCGGTATCTGCGGGCACCGGCCAGCGGAGGCGACGTTCTCGCACCACTAGGCGATCGATGCCCTTCCCACACAGGTGGGGTGCGATCCCGCGTAGGGTGGTCTCTACCTCCGGTAGCTCGGGCACGCCGGATACCTCTGGCTTGCGAAACTCATGGGCAACTGGAAAAATCCCGTGGTGCTCGAGGGAACTTGAACAATTCCATCCCCGGAGTTCTCCCTTACGCAAATCGAAATGTAATTTCGATTTGCGTTTTATGGACCAGGAAGTGTCGCTGGTGGTGGGCCGATCTCGACCGATTTGCGTTGATTTGCGTTCGTTGGCGGCAAAAAAAGCTTCCGAGGGATGAACCGAACCGATGTTATTCAGTATTTCGGTATGGCTGTACTATAGGCTTTCAGTCCGTGGTTTATCCCCGGATTGGGGGCTTTAACCCTCCAGTACTATGGATTTTCAGTCCATAGTGATTGAGTAACTATTCAGGACCTTTTGCTAAGTGGCAGGCTATACACGTAATCTATGCCCATGCTGGAACAAACTACCCTAACCCATTCTCTGAAAAGACCTTCGTAGCGTCGCCATTGTTCGCGAAACTCGAAATGGGGTCCGTCCGATTTCGGGTGCACAAAATGAGGCGACGGCCATGGCCTTCGGCGGCCCGCGTTCGTCCTGCGTCCGTCCCGGCGCGCACTCCGCGCGGCACCAGGACTTCCGCAATAACTGGATGCCGTGTCGCATGGCCTGGCCTTTCGTCTTCGCCGGCGCTCACGCGCCGCACTCCGACGAAACGCCCGACCCTACGCCTACGCGGGGGTCGTCGCACTCCGCTCGTCGCTTACGCTCCCTCGCTTTCCTGTGCTCCTCCGACGACAAGCTTAAGCGGTTGCGTGAACGGGTTGCGGAGCAGACGGCGCTCATTGCGCACATCTACGCGAGCGCATCCGGGAGTTGGAAGCGCACTTGGCCAAGGATAGCCACAACTCCAGCCGGCCGCCATCCTCGAACTCACCGTTCAAGAAGCCACCACCACGCTCGCAACGCCAACCCAGCGGGCGCAAGCCCAGTGGACAACCGGGCCGATGCGGTGTCGCTCGTTCCCTGGTTGATCACCCCGACCAGTGCGGGATCATCCCGTTGACGGGGACCTGCGCCTGCGGACGTTGCGGTACCGGGATCGCGGCTACAGTGCTCGCGGAGCGACGCCAAGTGGTCGAGGTGGTAATCCAGCGTAAGGTCATCGAGTACCGCATTGTCGGCGGAACCGGTGCCCTGTGGGCGCGCGCAACGCAGCACGTTTCCTGCAGGGATTGAGGCCCCGGTGCAATACGGACCGGGCGTATCGGTCTTTGCGGTCTACATGACCCAATACCAGTTGTTGCCCTACCAGCGCACCGCCGAGGTGCTCAATGAGCGGGCCGGCCTTGGGACCTCACCGGGCACCCTCCAGCGCGCCATACGGGTGGCCGCCACCCGCCCGGAGGCGCCAGTCAACGCGATTCGCGACGCACTCGTCGCCGCGCCAGTGGCCCATGCCGACGAAACCGGCCGGCGCGTGAACGGCAACCTGTACCGGCTACACGTACTCAGCACCGAACGGCTTACGGCCTGCTGCCCTCATCCCAAACGTGGGGCCGAGGCCCCGGATGCGTTCGGCTTGTTGGCGCCGTTCGCTGGCGTACTCATGCATGATCATGGGTCAGCCTGCCAGCGCTACTCATGTTGGCAGGCCTTCTGCAAGGCCCATCATCTACGTGAGCTAACCGCTATCGCTGAGAGGTCTCCAAGCCAGCCGTGGGCAACCGATATGATCGCGCTGTTGTGCCAGGCCAATGCCCTGGTCGGCGAGGCACAGAACCTCAAGGCATTGCCCACCGGCGACGTCGAGCGCTTGCGGACCCGCTACGACACCATCCTCACCGAAGCCGAAGCCGGCAATCCTCCCCGTCCCCGCCGTCCCGACACCCGCGGGCGGATCAAACAATCCCCGGCCGGCAACCTCATTCGGCGATTGCGCGAGCACCGCAACGAGGTCCTGCGCTCCCTCGCTTTCCTGTGCTCCTCCGCCGAAAATTACTCGGTTGAGATGCGCACTCGGCCCGCTCGACGCACAAAGCCTTCTTGTACACGGACTCCAAAGACCCAGGGCCCAAGACTTTGCCGACTTCAAATGTACACCCGAGAACACGCCGAGAGGTGGGGTCATCTTCGTCGACTTTTCTTGAATACATTTGCGTTTATTGGCGTTTATTTGCGGCTGAATTTTCTCCCCACAGCGCTTACTCGATGGAGGAGCTCAGGAAAGCGAGGGAGTGTAAGCGACGAGCGGAGTGCGACACCCCCCGCGTAGACGTAGGGTCGGGCGTTTCGTCGGAGTGCGGCGCGTGAGCGCCGGCGGAGACGAAAGGCCAAAGCTATGCGACACGGCGTCCAGTCATTGCGGGAGTCCTGGCGCCGCGCGGAGTACGCGCCGGGACAGACGCAGGACGAACGCAGGCCGCCGAAGGCCATGGCCGTTGCCTAATTTTGTGCACCCGAAATCGGACGGACCCCATTTCGGGTTTCGCGAAAAAATGGCGACGCTCCGGATTTTCCGGTGAGCACAGCCCACCTTACAGGTTAGTTCACTAGTGCCCTAGTGCCCTATCGTTTAGTTGAATAAATTCAACTGGTTATAGTAGTCACGCTCGTCTGGATTGCATACCTCGTCGTTAATTAGTTGATTTAATTGAATTTGCTTGAAGATGATGAGGCTCAGAATCTGTAGAACTGTGTAGAAACTGACATCGATTTTCAGCCGCTTCTTGATAATGGCCACGGGCACATAGACGGAAATGGCGAGCTCGAGAAGACGAATATACCTGTGGACATAATTCCAAATATTTCTTTTTTAATGTATGGGTGATCCTGAATTGCCGATTATAACGTTGGGACACTAGTGAGGTTAGTTAGTTTTTAGATAGCTTCTCAATCCTTTTCCTGCCCGCCAGCGGCACGATCCAGCTCCCGCAGACGTGCTAGCTTCTCGCGGATACGGATCTCCAGCCCACGCTCCACGGGGGCATAGTATCCGCGACGGGGCAGCCCCTCCGGAAAGTAATTCTCGCCCGCCGCATAGCCCTCCGGCTCGTCGTGGGCATAACGGTAGCTCCGGGCGTATCCCAGCTCCCGCATCAGCTGGATCGGGGCATTGCGCAAGTGCGGCGGGACCTCTAGGGACCCGTAGCGACGGGCATCCTCCACCGCCGCGTTCCAGGCCTGATAGACCGCATTGCTCTTGGCGGCACAGGCCAGATAGACGACCGCTTGGGCAATGGCCAGCTCACCCTCGGGACTACCGAGACGCTCCTGCACATCCCAGGCGTTCAGGGCCAAGGCCAAGGCCCGCGGATCGGCATTACCGATATCCTCGGAGGCCATACGCACCACTCGCCGAGCGATGTAGAGGGGGTCGCAGCCACCATCGACCATGCGCGCCAACCAGTAGAGTGCGGCATCCGGCGCCGAGCCGCGCACCGACTTGTGCAATGCTGAGATCTGGTCATAGAAAACATCGCCACCCTTATTGAAGCGCCGGAGCTGTCCCGTGATCAATTCGGCGACCACATCGGCGCCGATCTCGTCGCTGTCGGTCGCATCTACCGCTAGTTCCAGCAGATTGAGGGCCCGCCGGGCATCTCCGTCCGCCGCCTCGGCCATGAGTCGCCGCTGTTTCGGGTCCAGCGTCAGCCTACGCGCCCCCGGACCCCGCGCCGGATCGTTCAGGGCCCGCTCGATGATCCGCTCCAAATCTTCGATCCCCAATGGTTCGAGCACATAGACCCGGACCCGGGACAGCAAGGCGTTGTTGAGCTCGAAGGAAGGATTCTCGGTGGTGGCACCGATGAAGATCAGGGTCCCCGCCTCCACATGGGGCAGAAAGGCATCCTGCTGGCTCTTGTTGAAACGGTGTACCTCGTCGATGAACAGGATGGTGCCGCGGTCTTCCTGCTCCCGAACCCTCCGGGCCTCGGCTACGGCCGTGCGGATATCCTTGACGCCGGAGAGCACGGCGGAGAGCCGGTAGAAATCGGCCCCCGAATAGGTCGCCAGGAGACGCGCCAGAGTCGTCTTGCCGGTGCCAGGTGGTCCCCAGAAGACCATGGAATGGAGCCGATCCGCCTCGATCGCCCGCCGTAATGGCTTGCTAGGTGCAAGAAGATGGGACTGGCCGCAAATCTCTTCCAGGGTACGCGGGCGCATGCGGTCAGCCAGGGGCGTCGCGGGCGAATCAGGGAAGAGGGATTCAGGCATAAGCAGTAGTCGATTCGATTATTCGTACCCGGAAGCTTCCCGCTTCGGGAGCCTCGCCTCGTCTAATCGATCTGCAGGAAATCGTTGACAGCGGATGAGTCGAATCGGAACAGGTCGGCGTCGAGCCTCGGGTTACGTTCGGTTGCCGTAAAGATGAATCGAGTAAGCTGGCCGAAGCGATCCTCCATCACCAAGGTATCCAGGCGCTTGCCAATGAAACCGATGCGGATCCGCACCACCTGGGTATCCTCGACCCTGGGCCGCAACCCGACCCAGGTGCGCTCATCCCCACCATCCCAGGGAGTAGCCTCGAAGTAGCGATCAATCGGTCCCTCCCCCACCAACAGCTGGGCCGGCGTACCGTCCAAGGCCTTGCTCTGACGCTGTTGGGAGACCTGCTCCAGCTCCAGATCATGCAGCCACACGCGCTTGCCGTCGGCGACGATGATCTGTTCGACCGGGCTACCGTACTCCCAGCGAAACTTGCCGGGACGCTCCAGATACAGGGTACCCCTCGATTCCACTAGGCGCCCTCCGTCGGAGCTCAGAGTAAGCTGCCGGAAATCGGAGACCAGCGACCTGAGCCCCTGCAAATAATCCTCCAAACGCTCGAGACCGGTAGCCGCCGCGGCGGGACCGCACAGCAGAAACGCCAGCAGGAGAATCCGGGAGCCGGTCAGTCCGAGCAATTTGGCGTGATCGATAACGCCTCTTTCCGAAGCGACCGGATATTGGGTTGTCGACATGTGAATCCTTCAGGAATAATCAACTCTATGTTTTTAAAGATGTTAGACAGATAGAGCCTGTCTAAAAAGGGTGCGGCTTTTTTGAAACGACATCGGGTGCCCAAAATCCGAGAGTCGAGGCTAGTTTATCGGACACCTTGTGAAGCTTGCGCACCATCCCGATCACGCCGCCTCGCTCTAGAGATGTAGCGATCCACACTGCCCCGTGGAATCGAAAAACTCCGTGGCTAGGTTGATCACACCGGCGAGGATCCATAGGGGACTGCGACCACCGAAAAATATCGAGTACGCGCTGCGGAGGAAAATTCAGCCGCAAATAAACGCTAATGAACGCAAATGTATTCAAGATAAAGCCGATAAGGATGACCCCACCTCTCGGCGTGCTATCGGGTGTGCATTTAAGGTCGGCAAAGTCTTGGGTCCTGGATCTTTGGAGTCCGTGTACGAGAAGGCTTTGTGCCTCGAGCTGGCCGAGCAACGAATTCCTTGTGAGCGGCAAAAGGAGTGGATAGTCCGCAGCCGAATATTTTTTGGCTCATTGGCATCCATTCGCGTTCATTGGCGGCAAAAAAGAAGATATCGAGTAAGCCCAATGGTGGGCGCAGCTCTCCTTTATGATCGGCTGAGAGGCCGTCTAGAACCCCCCTTGCAGCAGATGACTTGAGAGACCGTCTAAAAAGGCAGTCTCCTTTGCCGCGGACGATTTTATCCGGATCGAATCGATCCGCTATTTTTGATCTTCACGTGTCCTGGGACCTCGAATTCTATCCCTGTTCAGGATGCCTTGGAGGAGCACAGGTAAAGCGAGGGAGCGTAAGCGACGACCCCCGCGTAGGCGTAGGGCCGAGCCTTTCGTCGGAGTGCGGCGCGTGAGCGCCGGCGGAGACGAAAGGCCAAGCCATGCGACACGGCGTCCAGTCATTGCGGGAGTCCTGGTGCCGCGCGGAGTGCGCGCCGGGATGGACGCAGGACGAACGCGGGCCGCCGAAGGCCATGGCCGTCGCCTCATTTTGTGCACCCGATATCGGATGGGGCCCATTTCGGGTTTCGCGAACAATGGCGACGCTCCGGTACTCGGAGGTCCTCCCTCTTCTTGCGATGAGGGTGTCGGCTCGGGTACCGGCTCCGTAGGCGCCTTATCAGGCTCGACTTCTCGGGTTTCGATGATACGGACCAGCTCCGGTTTTGGCTGCTTGCGAATGACTAAGCGGTCGAACTAGGCTCTGCCCATAACCACATGTTCAAGCGGGTATTTCTCCGCCGAGACGAGGCGATGAAGTGTGCAGGAATTGGCAACCGGGAACTCGAAGCCGAAATTTCGCCATGGGTTGGCACCCAGAAAACGCTCGCTCTCCCCGAGGGCTCCGCTTTCGGCCGTAGGCAGCGTACGATCCATTTGAGTTCTCCTTCCGTGTCCAAACTTTCGGTGTGGACTCGACCGTCTAGCCGGTAAGTACCGGTATCGAGGAACAGCCTTTGGTGAGGTCCCTCGAAATGGCCTTGGTGGCGATCGAGCACGAACTGGAGAGACTTGCTGTCAACGGTATCCAAGGTGTATGCCCTGGTGATCTGAAAGCTGCCGCCCGTGGGGATGTGCCAATCGAACCCCCAGTTGCCGGGCTCGATCTCGAATCCACCGTTGTGGAGTAGGCCGAGATTTCTCCGTTGCGTGTGGCTGAGGCCGTTGACCCAGACAAGATAGACCCGAGCTGCCAATCCCTCTCTTTGGAGTCGAGTGAAATAGCTTTTCCGTTCGACTTCCGTGACCGGGGCCCGTTTCGACTTACGCCGCAGGAAGTGGAGTCGCTGAACGGTTTCGAGCTCTGTTGCGCGCTCGGCGACATGGGAGAAAAAGGAGTCCCCCCAGGGCGGGGGCGAGATCATAAGGGGCTCGTAAGCTGACTAAAGTATGCAGATTTTCCGCAAGCTTGAACAAGAGTAGGAAGAGCTCGCCCCTTGCTGCCGAAGAGGCCTCCAGGGCGAGTGACCAATGGCGAATGGCCCGTCGAGGGTCGTTCCGGAAAATCCGGTATCTGCCGGCCTGCCCCTGGATTCTCGGATCCACCGGCTTCAGCCGCAGGGCGGCCTCGACCAAAATATCGGCGCGTTCCGGGTTACCCTGGACCAGGGCGATATCGGCCGCGGCAAGGAACGGACGTGCATCCGCCATCTGTTGCCGGGTTGGTCCGTGCCAAAAGGGCGATGGCCGTGTCCCTTATCCTGATCAACCTACAGCGAGACGAAGGGTTGGTCCGTGCCAAAAGGGCGATGGCCGTGTCCGGATCTTCGTTGCGCAGCGCGATGGCCTTCCGATACAGGGCCTCCGGCTGACGGCTATTCCAGGCCAGGGCCTTGCTCACCGCAGCTTGGTTGTCGACAGCGATCGATTGGGTATAGTGGGACGCATGCCGATGGCACCGATGCGCCAAACCAAGAAGGCGACAACGGTCAGGATCAGAATTCGGCGTAGGTCGATCAATCTCCGTTTCTCCCTCTGACGGTAGAAGTGGTTAAGTATCTTCATTAGAGAGGGAAAATTCCATCTCTGGAATTTTCCCTCACGCCAAGTCGAAATGTAATTTCGACTTAGCTTCATTTTCAGTAACTATTCAGCTACTCCAGTTGGGGCATTGGGGGGCGGCCCTGGAAGGTCAGGACGAGCGAGTTGAACATATCGTCGGATTGTTTGCGGAGAGTTGAGAGGTAGGAGCGGATGATGGCAAAGTCTTCGGTGCCGGTATTGGAGCGGAAACAACCGGGGACTTTCTGCTTGAGCTTGGGCATGCGAAGGTCGCGTTCGGCCGGGTTGTTGTCAAAGGGAACGCGCAGGTCGGTGAGGAAGCGCAGGACCTCGTTGCGGCGCTCGCGTAGCCGCCGCATGAGGTTGCCGGCCGGGGATTGTGTGACGCGCCCGCGGGTGCCGGGACGGCGGGGACGGGGAGGATTTCCGGCTTCGGCTGTGCTGAGGATGGTGTCGTAGCGGTCCCGCAAGTGCTCGCCGTTGCCGGCGGGCAGCGTCTCAAGGTCCTGGTCCTGGACCTCGCCGACAGGGCATTGGCTTGGCCTAACAGCGT
>Ga0209788_1000208_pt1 | contig 14778 bp, 12 predicted proteins | sample WorMetLIZISLAND1_2_FD_187415 | JGI IMG/M metagenome (GOLD analysis project Ga0209788, IMG submission 187415) | Marine gutless worms symbiont microbial communities from Max Planck institute for Marine Microbiology, Germany - Olavius clavatus LIZARD... ...
GACTTACTCTCAGCCAATCGCGTCGAAGAACCAGTCGCGGCCTAAGAACAATAGATAGAGAGGCTTAGCTAGATAATATTTATAATTACGATACCGAAATATAGTGAAGCGCTGTTCATCACACTGGCCTCGGCCTTGTCAACTCATGGCCTCGTTAGCAAGCCTGATAATGACGATATGATATGATCGTCCATCTCAGCCTGAACAATCTTTTCTCGATTCACCCCTTTAAGCACTTGTCTGCTCAAGGCTTTCAGTCTCTCAACATCAGTCACTTCTCAATCCTTCATTCCAGACTTTAAACTCAACCTTTTCGTCTTGACAAACAAGGACGACAAATGATAATAATTATTTTCTCATCACATTATCATCGTACACGGTACAGTATATGGTATCGCATGAAACTTGAAGACAAAAGTATCGCTTAATTTCGAGTAATAATTATTACTTTCCTAAGCGACCCAAAACGGGCATCTAAAATGTTCTAAATTTCAATAACGTGCTTTTTTTCAGATTTATATATTTTCTCAGTCTTTTCTCTCTGCAACTTTGTAGCAAATAAAGACACAGACAACAGTAGGCCTATATAACTTTTAACGTTCATAGAAACTTCAACGACAGATAGCTGCAGCGAGTGTGCAACTGCAACGTAATATACCAACATTACCATATGAACTGCAACTGCCACAAACGTTGGCAAATCAGCAGGAGTTCATAGTGAGTGAGTGAGCAGTTTCTTAACGGCACATCAGCACAATATAGGCTATGCAGTGCCATACTATTAAAATTACATAGAAATTAAGTATTTACAATAGGTTTAAAAACAATAGCAGTAGTGAAATTGATTAGACGAATAAAAGTAAAGTCACAAGAGACGATAAAGCCCAATATATCTAATAAAACCAAGAATATTTTGGACGTTGACCGTGTCGAACAATTCATGCAAAGAAGAAACGTTGAAGTATCTCTGTCTTACCACCTTACAGTGGTTACACCCGAAGAGCACATGAGCTACTGTTAACGCACAGTCACAGTGAGAACATTCTGGTTGATCTTGTCGATCACAGGCTATACAAATGAACTCAGCTGAGTCAATTAGCAGTCAGCAAAACATCGTCATATGAAACAGCTGTATGTATGCATATAGGCCTTTAGCCTAACAGAAACGGAGTTCACAGCCGGACTACAGTGAGCAATAACTGATAACAGGCAGATGCACACTCACAGCTGCAGAATCTTAGGACACAGAAAAAATCATTATCATCATGGTAATGAATATCTTAAACCAGCTAAATAGTAAATAAAATGGTCAATAAATTAACAAGCATGAATGTACGATAGATCCGGATCTGGCGTACAGTGACGTATTGTGTTCGTTCACCAGGGGGCAGCACTTTTCTGGTGAAATGACGTCATGGCCGCCATCCTGAAAGTGTGATGTCAAATAAAAAATCGGATTCCGTCGAACGATGCATAATTACTTGAAGAACAATGTTGCCAAAGTTCATCGAGATCTAATTTGAGACGACGGAGCCTTAGGCTTTTGTAAGACGATCGTCGCCACAACAACAAGATGAGTAGCGATATGAGATCAGTTTCTGATCTAAAAAGTATATGACATTAAAAAAGTACGAGTAAATGGAAATGCATTTAAAAACAACTGAGTGATGTAATTAGTACAACAATAACAGCAGAAAGATGTTTTATTTCAATGATAAAAATGTAGCAAAAATGTAGTAAATAGAAAAAAAACGACTAGATGAGTGACTAGTATTAAATTATGATATGTCACTCATTGCACACCATACACAAGTGAACTAACATGAGACATATACTACACTATTTCACAATGACCACACTCTAATAAGTTACATGATGCAAAATAATAACATATAAATAATTAATGCACTGCACGGACACTGTTGGTTTGGCAACAGGAAGGTCAAATGGGCTTCAACAAATCCAGTCCTAACAATTCCCAATTGTTATATATATGTATTACGTTATATTATATATAAGATACGTTATGATACGACATATGAGCTGCAGTAGTTCTTCTATGCAATTAGTTTGGCATCTTGAAGGGCAATCACCTTGTAACAAACCCACTCTAGTAAGTCTGCAAGGACTCCAAAATAGGTTAAAAACGAAAGCAGTCACAGCGGTAGTATTTACAGACAGTAGAAAATCACGGCAAAAAATGGTAAAAAAACGGCACACTTTTGTGAAAATCGCAAAAATCACGGCAAAATCACCGCAGTTTATATAGCTGCTAATTTGTTAAAACTCCTAGTTTCCAACTCCCAAAATACATAGTTTACATACTACGATATGACGTCATGGTCACATATTCCGCCAGTAAGTAACAAAGCACGCAGACTTGTGTTAAATTTGCATAATAAACTTCAAATTATGCTGATTAAAAACAAAACATTCTTGCGAAAACGTAAAAGTACGGCATTTTGGCAAAAACACTGCATTTTGGCAAAATCACGGCATTCACAGCATTTGACGAAAATCATGGTTTCCGTGTTTCCGTGATTATCTACTGTCCCACCCTAGTAATATTCAATAATATTAACAAAAGTTTGGCACCTTGGAGGGTACTCGGCTTGTAACAAACCCAACCTGCTTCACTACTACGGGCAAAAAATAATAATAACAACAACAAAATTTCAGAGTTCAGACGAGAAGCTACAGCTTATAAGATACAACTACTTAGCTAAACAACGTACACAGTTCAGATGCAGTAAGATTTACAGCTACAACAGCCACAGTTGCTACACAGTACAAATAGAGTAAAGATGCATCACTGACCATAACCACAAACACAGAATAACAGGACTGAGCGAAAGAAAGTGTTTATCCAAACACGCAGTCTGAAAAGTGTAATGACATTTGTCGCAATAAAAGATGATACTGCACTTAAAAGTTGCAGAACTCAATATAATTCACAGAATAGCCAATTATAAAATATATTCAAAACAAGTAAACACAAAACGGCCAGAATTTCATGGACAGCTTGTGCTGAGTGCTGACAAATAAAAATGTACGTCTAACGCTTCAACACGTTATAAGTGATTAAAGGAAGAAAAACAGTAAAAAAAATGACCACAGTTACATAGGAACAACAGCCTTCCCAACAATAATTAAGAAATCTTGCATGAAAAGATATATACATGTAAATAGATTACACCAACGTGACAGTCTCACACTAAATGTCAAACAAGAAAGTTGTGCTATCGCAAAGATGACCGTGCGATGCACCGTATATGTAAGTGCCCTGAAAAAAAATTCAGGACTGCCTGACTATGCCCACAGCTGCTTTTTCCAAAAAAAACTACGGAAAACCATAACTGAAATCTGAAATCCCATTAGAAATTGACCGAAAAATGCCCAAACCTATAGTAAGGGTTAGGGTTTTTAGTAGTTTTTGGTAGTTTCAGGTAATTATTGCATAACAGGCGATCGTGCAAGCGACTTGGCAGTCGGCACACTTTTGCGTGTTGAGCGAGTGCCGCATGTCGAGTGGCTCGGCACACAGCTCGTCATCGCTGTGACTAGCAGTGCGCAAGGACGTCTGCCTATAAATACGCTATACTCCACATACTCAAAACTCGTGTTCAAAGTTAGTCTCCCCAACATTTGCCCATGGAACCCTGGTGGATGGCCTTTGGGCTACGAAGAGGGAAGGTGTTCGGCTAATTGTCCATGCAATTAGTTGCAAGATTTCACTTCCAACCTATGTAATCACAATCCACAACGTCGCAACATTATTGACGGACAGACGACATGCAATCGCAAGACGTGCTTCTGCACCATAGTGCATCGAGTGGTAATAAAAGGAACAATGTTTGCGGACATATAAGACTAAAACTATTTGACTGATACAAACCACTTGAGGTCTGGTCATGCAGGTTGAATGAATGATCGACATATAACAACATTCACATCACAGCCTATTCACACGATGACTGTGGGTAAAGAACACTGATATACAACTAATAAACAATATAAAGACGTTTATATAAAGTAGCAACTACTAAAACTTCAAAATACTGCTCAATCTTGCTTTTGTATAAATAATCCCTCCAAGTCGTGAGATACGTCTTTGGAGATCACTTTTCCCATCAACTGCTTGAATATTACTGACAACTCACAACTTATGACTTGCGACGTCCCACAGCTGTGAGATGGTGTACCATTAACAGCTACAGAGGACCTTTAACCTTTAACAACACAAACCTAAAGCACCAAAACAAAAACAAACAAGCAAACAAAACATGTAAACTTTACATGGTTTAGCCGTATGGTAGTAGATTTGGAACACAAAATAACAATAATGCATTTACAGTCTACAATGCGCCGAGAAACTGTGGCAATAACGTGGTGCCACTAACAACTGTAATTACCAATAAATAAATGCAACAGTATAAAGTGTTTAAAGCTAACATAAAACAAATATGATCATTCAAAATCACCTAAAAACTACCAAAACGTATAACTGTAAATATATGCCCTCGAATACAGCACACTTAATATGTACATAATAAAAACATCACATATTATACTGCACTATGCAAGTTAGTCTAGCAAATGAAAAACTGAGAACTTCATCGACAAAAATTGCAATAGAAAAGCACAATCAAATCGAGCAATGCGAGCACATGAAAAACACAATGTACATGGACACCGATATATTTCATTTAGCCACGATTTACTTAACTAAGAAACTAGCAAAAATAACTCAAGACACCACAGACATTGGCACGCATAGCCATCTTCCATCGAAGATGTCTATGCAGCAGTTATCTCAAACCAGCATTTCCCACAGTGGATTTTCCCACCGCAATATTTGCTTCATAGCAACAGGATTTCCCACAGCTGTTAATTCTATCGGACAGATGCAGGACACTCATGCAATATTAAACAAACTGTAAGCAAACATCATAATCTGAATCAATAAACATGTTACTCTCTAATCTAAAAGTCTCTTCATCTCTTTCTCAAGGTGTGACAATGTAGGACATTTTACAACAGCTGATAAAACTGTTACATGTTCAAACTAATCCTAAACACACTATGAAATTCATACAAATGTTATGCTTAAATTATCACTAAACATGACAGTGTAGCATTCTGACACCGATATAAATACCTATCATACCATATCAAAGTTCTATGAAGCTCAGCTGTCACAGACAGCTACCAATCATTCTACATCATTACTAAGTCAGCAATACCTAATGCCTGTCTAAAACTAACATGAACAGAGAAAACAAAAAAAAGCCTAAAACATAACCTGCTATGTCTCTAGACAGCCCAAATGGCTCTCAACCCACAAAACTAACACAGCAAACAAATTTCCACAGAAGCATGTTAGTTTTAGATTAGTTTAGTAAGGGTAATGTCACAGATGCATTCACTAAAGGTACATTATTTTAAATTATAACGGACAAAGACAAAGCAATGTGTAATGTTGCCAGATACAGTTATAGCTACATTGTCAAATAATATTAAACTCGGAGGAAGCTAAACACAGCACAACTGTGAAACATGTCAAGGCATTTTGGCACAGAAAATTCACAATTTTTGTTCCCTCACGTGAGGACCAAAAAGTCGAAATTCCTGCTCAGCATTTGATGTCAGAAAGCTACAACAATTAGTTGACTACATGGTATAAACTAACTGCAAACAGGTTTTGATATCGGCCAAAGGTGTGACAACAAAACATACAGACAGAACTGCTATAACACATATCATGCACTGCATAGTGACTCATGGTAAAAACTGCATATAAATTTTCCAACTGTAAAATAAAATACTCATGAATCAGCTGCCAAGACATGGAAATGATTCTGTAGGCAATGTTATATGGAAAGGGATCAGAGGCATATTAAACAGAGTAGAGCTGCAAGACACTTGGACATATAGGTGTAGTATATAGCAGTATATATTATATGGATAATTATAGGTTCAGATCGGCGAACTGAAACTAAGTAAGGACTTGAAGGAAAAATTGATAGGTTCAGATCGGGAAGGGTTAGGGTTAGGGTTAGGTTCAGATCGCCGATCTGAACCAAATCGCCGATCTGAACCTATCAATTTTGGCGCCTGTTAACAGATCGCCGATCTGAACCTAACACCGTGCATAACCACACATCCCCGACAATTACAAGTTATCAAGCACAGACTTCACATATGAACAAAAAGTTTCATGCAACTGCAACATCATAATTACGTGCTGGTATGCCACTGTGGCAACGTTAAAGACAGCCTTAGTCTTTAGGTGCTGGCGCCAACTTTTAATCTACAACACTGCAGCAGACATATGCTACAACCAGCTGCAGTGTGCCATCATCATCATCATCATCATTATTCGGCACGCACCATGTCAGTGCATAGCTCCGCTTGCTACCAACAGTCCCCACAGTGTACCATGTGTGATCAAAACTATCGTAAGGTTTTGTTACTACAATCTATGTTAGTAAGTAATCAATTCATTATTAGTATTATGACAAATAATACGCAATGACAGTCTAATTACTCAAAAGCTTAAAACGACGCTGAAATATTTTCATTGCTGTAGAAAAAAATGAACAAAAAAATTAGAAAAATAAGGCTCAGTGAGTAAATCTTGTAGTAATGGTTCAATTCTCATTCTCAATACTCACCTAAATCTATAACATAAGTCAATATAAAATAGCCAGAACTTTATGGTACCAGTATCCATGATTGCCCAATAACATAATGACAACAATTCTACAAAATTTAGAGCAGCATATCAGCTGCGATATTTAGTTAACCTGTGACAGCAGTAGATACATGTGGACACAGAATATGCAACAAAGCATTAAAGGCAGTAGTACATAGTTTACAGCTGAGCCACACACACATACACCCTAGCACATCGCAAATGCAAATCTATCATTTCACTAACTACACAAAGACACATCTGATCTAAAGTTGGTGTACGTCAAACTCATCAGATCAGTGTTTTTTCAACTGAAGTACCACGGAACTTAAGGGTTCCACCAGTAGCATCCAAGGGTTCACTGGCCTGCCGCTGGCCGGTAAAAAAATTCAAATCTGTGTCTGAAATTGTGCGGAGACTAGTTCACTGGATTACACACTTTGTGTTTTATCAAAATGTACTTTGTGATCATTTTGATCATTGCATTTATGAGCAAGTGGATTAGAAATCATGGCCCATGCTTGTTTGGCTTTATGCAAAAATACCAACACATGAATCATTGCACGAGGTTCGTGAGCAATCAAAATTGTCGCAAAGGTTCCGCTTCAAAGAAAAGGTTGAAAAACACTGCATTTGTGCACTAGAATATCAACATGTCTGATTCGCTCACAGCACACGGTGCTATATAAATGTGTTTAGACTGATTGATTGAATAGAATCACTGACATTCAATTTGGTAACTGCTGGTAATGCATTCAGATGTCACAGACATCGACATGGCTCTCAAGTCTGACTTGTGCTTATTCACAAAGGCAATCTGACTGCTATAAAATTAGGCACAGATACCATGTGAGTAAATACACCTCCCAGCGATTTCTGAGCACAAATGGTTCAGGGTCTGGGAACAAAAACAGTAATAATATATACTACAAACTACCACCAAACTACTTCAATTTATCGTTTTCTTTACTAATCACTGGTTTCTATTTTAGTTTTTCTAACTTCACCAGTTTCTCTTTCTTACCTTAGTTTTCATCTTCTCGCCTTCTCCTGTCATGCCGGTTTTCATCATGGCCCTACTTTTCTCAGTTTGCCAATAATCTACTTGCTCTTCTTTCTATCCTTTACTTCTCCAGTTTTCTGGCTCCGTGTGCTAGATTAAATTGGCAGTTTTCTGTCAGTTTTCAAGTGCACGTTAAATACTCGTCATCATATCGTATCGTATTGTAATCAGTGATATTCAGTTTGTTGAAACAGACACATTTGGCACATTACAAACTGAGAGAGTATCAAACACTGAGCAGCATAAGGCAGGTAATGATGACCAATGTGATATAGGCAGAGATGAAGTACATCCGAGCTTTGCTACTAGCGACGAAGCCGTATTGACGATGACGGGGCAAGACGAGGTATGTCGCTTACGAAGAATGTGTCGACCTGCCGTGCAGCGATCATATTACTGCCACTGACAGCTACAAGACCGGTGGACCCACAACTGACTGCAACCAGCACTGCTTGACATACCTGACAACTGTCTGGTCCACTGTACACCAGACCAATCACTGCACCTGCATTGCACAAACACCTTACAAACTAGAATGTGTGGCAAACCCCAGCATGACGACTGACAAACAGCCGTTCATTAGGTGCGTCTAAACTACGATCCTTTTTTGCCAATGTGGACCAAAGTTCATTAAACTAAGTATGCATATACGAGAATGATATAGTGTGCAACAATGTTTTCGGACTATGATACGTTGTTGCATTCTGGAGATATTCGTGATCAAGTTGTGAAGTTGTCCAAAATCATGCTATAATGTTGATTTTTTTGGGGGCCACCAATTTCTAGGGGGACAGGCCCCAAATTTCTGACACGCATTTGTAAATTTGGACCACTATGTGGCAAAGTTTAGTGATGACTGGCCAAACAGCCTCCAAGATTAGGTGGCAAAAGAGAAAGAAAGAACGAAACATCAGCAGCAAAACATGCAGCTAACTGGCAGCCTGCAGGTGGTGACAAACATGGTACCTGCACTGCACATACCTGACCAAATAATGAATAAACATTACTTACATACCGTACTGGCCATCTCAGTCTGCAAAACACAGAATTAAGCTGTAGACATAACACGTAAGAAAAAACACTGGTAAACCATCCTACCTTGTTTGACAGCAGAAGCATATTTGTCAGTTTCAAACATTGTGATGGCAACTTCTTCTTCCATTATCTGTTCTCGGCACTGAACCAAGCTACATTCTGGCTGTAACATCAACATATATACATATTCAACTGAATTGCTGAAATAACTTAGTCCATAAAGCATGAGGGAATATTGACAGACCATATTATAGTAACATACGTCCCAAGGCATGGCATGGCACAAGTGGTTCACGGTACTTATTTTGAGCAGTTGTTGACGCCTATCAAAGCCAACTGACACAAGAAGAAATCTCTAGAATGTACACACTCCATATTCAACTATGATGGCATTTGTCTTAATGACAGTAAAAACAGGAAGAGGGATGGATAAATACATGTAAAAGAAAAACAAGTACGTAGGTAATATAGATCGGAAACTGTAGACACAATTGCCAGCAGGCATCTGGCAGCAGCAGCAAACTGGCGGCAGATGCTGGTGTATGTACAATCAGCAGATGGCATAAACATCGACATGGCTGCCGTGTTGAAAGTGTGACATCAAATTAAAAATCTGACTGTCAGTCAATGCGTATTTACTTGAAGAACAATGACGAAGCATTAGACTTTCTTGAAGAGGTCATCCCAACGGAACAAGAACAGAGCGATAAGGGAACACTGATCCAAAATGGGGAAAAAGAAAATTTTTCACGGATAACAAGATCCATTGACTAACATGACTTCAAAATGGCAATAACCAATATGTGAACAAAGATCACACAGCAGTCTGAACAGCAGTGACCAAAAGATAACTGCATCAACTGACAGCTAACAATGACGAATATGGTACTTACATGATCAGTCTCCATCTGTCGGATAAATGTGCGTGCACGCTCATGTGAAAGTCCATCACAGAAGAATATGACGACACACAGCTGCAGTGAAACACAGATCACTCACTATAATTGCCAACTGATGATTCTTGTTTAATCAGCCAATATTTCTGGAGTTATTTCAAGTTCGGCCAAGTATCCAAAGGTGAACCCTGGGCAACTGTTGGAGAACATTTTACAAACTGGATGCCCTTACTGATGAAAGCCAACACAGTCGAAGATATGTAAGTTGTAGAAATTATGAAGAAAAGGTAAGACAATCAGTCACCAATAACTCACCATATCATTCAAGGCGCACAAGAATGGCTATGAAACCAAATAATACAAAAGAATGTCTTTTAACACCGTGCACTTCCCTGTTTATTGGCTCAGGCATGAAATATATGTGAGACCGAAGCTAACATCTGACAGCAAAAACAGAAGAAGAATAAGCAGCCGAATGACTTCCATTCATACACAATTGATATTTTATCCACCAGTCTGCATTCACTCTCAATCATTCAAATAACGTACAAATTTGGAAAATTCATCACATCACAATGCTCAATGCTACTGACTGAGTCAGGTGGTGCTGACTTGCTTGGTGGAGTGTACGGGACCACACTGATACTGCTGTCCGTTGACACATTGATTGCCTTACAGCAGTCTAGGCTTGGCATTAAACCATCCATGTTAACGTCCTGTAAATACATATGCAGACACTTCTGACAGACTGGTATATAAAAAAACATACAAAACGCTGGCAAAAGGAGTGCTATGACTGAGGATGAATGTAAAAACCCAACAGCATTAGTTATTGCATCATACAAACATTCTAAACAACTTCAATGTGCTGTTGTCGGCCACAAATTCACTCACACAAAATCTCCATAGCAAATTTGTGAGTGCTGCACTAGTTCATTCGTGTGCAGTAAAAAATGTTGCATACTAACTTCGGAAATCACTTGAAAGTTCGGTTGATCTTTGTCAGGCGACGAGTCCGAGACATCGGCCCACAAATTGTTGAAGACACTAAGCTGAGCACGATTAAACTGCTCTGCACGACAAACATCACACAACGACTAAACCACTAGTTACTGTGTCACTGATATTTCATCATCCACAACTGAAACACACACTCAAAAACGTGATGAATGTACATTGGTTAGCATTCTTTCACATTTTACTCAATTTCTTACGACACATCAGCACATAAAATGCCTTTCAGTACCACTAAAAGTTGCAGATGCATGATATGGTAAGATGTGGTATATAGATATAAATTACCAGTCTACTATGTTGTTTAACTGACCAATTTTGTGTAGTGACTCCAGTTACCGGTCAGATGTTGTTCCTACCAATCAAAGTGTCAAAGCACTGAAGTAAAATCACATCAACCCACACCAATAAAGATATAGATGATTTATCATTTACCTTCAAGCAGTGGATAATGGTAACGGTGACATGCAAATCTCATTGACAAGCACGACTCTATCACGGGATGCGAGGAGCAGCACAGAAACAGGTCAATCTGCTCTGAGTTACATGCACGGAACTGTTGACATGCGACGACAATGACACACTGGCGACAATCACGTATCTGCACACTGTACCACAATAAACAGGCATTACATAACATCACAGATTTTAACGTGGCCTAAGTAAAAACGGCAAAAACCATGACAAGAGAAAAGTACAACAAAATTGAGGGGTAAGACTGTCTAAAGAGAAATGTATTAAGTTCTTGACAAAACCGTGACAATGTGTAACATGCGACAATATCTGGTGGCAATTTTTGTTCTACAACCGAGCACCAGCAACGGCAAAGGTTCGGTCTCCAACAGTTGCATAATGTGACCGGCAGACATCCAGATGTTGGGTTAATTAATGATGATGACTCATGACTGACTGTAGATGTCATCTGGAGGGAATGTCAAACAACTGTCGTAGGCCTGCAGCCAGATAGGATGGTGCCATGCTATACAGTGAGCGATACACGACTGTCGCTAGCTTGTACTGAACACACTCGGGGGTTTTCAACCAGAGAAAACTCGGAAGTTTTTTAGTCGATAGTAGTGATGTGGTCCGAGCATTGCAGGTCGGCGATGGAACATGCAGCAACCATAATACAATAAGCATATCATTATCAGCTTCACGCAATCACAGAAAGAAGCTCACGGACAGTGCAGGAGTGCTGCTCTAAAAATGACATTAGAATTGTCAAAGTAATACACAGACAGAATGCCAATAACTGCACACCTTGTTTTTACCGGACCAATAAATATCCGACAGTTAGTACATTCGTCAACAGCAACGGATGCCAGATGATCAAATATGAAAATGCTGCTGTCCTGCAATGTACACAACATGCTCTGTACCTTGTGTATGATATCATAACAAACAAATACATATACATATACAGATAAGTAATAATACTATGTGATAAGTAAAGATGAGTTCTTCAAAAGTACATCTGAAATGCAGAAAACAAAGTGCATATTCAATTGGCATGGTGACAACACTCCAGGAACTGTTCAATGAAAAACAAACTAAGAGCATTATATACATGTAGCACAAATAACTCAAATGCTGCAAAAACAGCAGTAGAAAACAAGGTAATGTACTGAGCAATATGTCTTACTTGACATTTCTGTATTGTAACTGGCTGTCCATCAATAGTTCCTGGATGCCGGCACAAAGTGCTACCATTCATTTCACTCAGCATGTACTCAGTCTGGCTTGTTGTTTCTCGTTTGTCCCTGAAATATTAACAACGTGCTTACTTCATGCATCAGGGACAGTGGAGATGAGTGGGTACCAAATTCATTATTTCAAAAAATCACACATTACCGGTACATCATATAACGTGTGATTTCAGCTACCACTCCACACCCATGGCCTGTGCTATATCAGAACAAGCCTGCAGTTGGGGGGACCAGTCGATAGCCGATGGGACACAAAGCATTAACTAACACCACACACTGTCTGTTCAGTACCCATTAAACTGTTTTCATTAAGTGACCAAAATTAGACAGAGCTCTGCTATAACAACCCAGATTTGTGATGAACACAACATTGGTTTTGTCATAATGACAATAAAATTAGCACTTCCTGTTGGACACAACAAGCATAATCGCTGAATAGTGTTACTTCTCGCTCTGAATCTATGCCATGTCCACAAATTCAGAATCTTAGTGCCTATAATCACAATTTTTTCACTTTTTGTGATCACTGACGGCAGCCAGTAGGAAAACGCAAATTAATGAAAAATATAGCTTTCTACAAAAACGCTTTCTGCTTTAAACTGCCAGTTTAGGTCAATGAAGAACATGCTGGGAATAAAAAATGACGTTCACGGGTTTGACTCCACACGAAGACATTTTTGTGGGACGATGGTAGTTTACAGGAGCAATCCATTTCAACACTATTGGACTGTATAATAAGAAATCCCATAATATACGTCAACAAAAAACCTAACCTTAACCCATAATCCCAACCCTAACCTAACCGTAACCCAGCCAACTACCGGCCCATATCACTGACCAGTGTGGTATGTAAACTAGCCGAACATGTCTTAAGTACGCACATTCGTGGACATTTGGACCAGTACGGTATCCTCACATCTGCTAATCACGGCTTTCGTTCCCAACATTCCTGTGAATCACAACTGTTTTAACTACGCATGACCTACTGAAACAACGCAACCAGGGCCACAGCATCGATGTCGGAATACTAGATTTCAGCAAAGCATTCGACACCGTGCCACACAAACGTCTGATCAATAAGTTACGTATTTACGGCATCCACGGTGAGATTCTGTCTTGGATTGAATCCTTTCTATCAAGCCGGCAACAACTTGTACTGTGTGACGGAGTTAAGTCGGAACACTCTGCAGTCACTTCAGGAGTCCCCCAAGGTACAGTTTTGGGGCCACTTCTGTTTTTACTTCACATTAATGACATGCCATCGGTTGTTGACCCAAGGACATCGGTAAGGCTGTTTGCTGAGACACACTGATCTACAGAGTGATACATAGTATAGAAGATCAAGTGGCACTGAAACGGGATCTGGCTAGTCTGGAACAATGGGCCAGTACCTGGGGCATGGTGTTCAATGCATCCAAGTGTCACATCATGCACATCAGCCGTTCATCGTCACACACTTATCAATACATGTATCAATTTCGTGGTGTCATTCTGTCGTCGGTGACCAGTGAAAAATACCTCGGAGTCTATCTCAACCACGACCTCAAGTGGTCAAATCACATTGATCAAGTAGCCGCCAAGGCAGCAAGGAAGCTAGGGTTTGTGAGACGCAATCTCAGTTGACTGTAAGAAGCTAGCATATATTACACTAGTCTGTTCCGGCATGGAATATGCATCAGTAATATGGGATCCATACACTAAAGCTGACTCAAACAAACTGGAAAAGATACAGCGCACAGCAGCTAGATGGATACTCTCTTCATACTCCTGCAAAACTAGTGTTACTTCATTACTGCAACAGTTACAGTTAGAACCTCTGGAAGAGAGGTGCAAGATCCAAAGACTAGCTTTCATGTATAAAATCTTGAATGGCCAAGTAGCGGTACCGGCAACTTCCGTGGACCTTACTTTATCGTCCAGACCTTCCCTTGGCGCCGATGCAAATAAACAGAAGCTGGTTACTGTGAGGTCTTTTACTGAGAACTACAGACAGACTTACAGTATCAGAACAGTGAAAGACTGGAACTCTCTGCCTCAGTCCGTCGTGTCAGCCGGGTGTTGGTAAAATGCGTCTGGTGCGTCTGCGTCCGGTGCGTCTGGGCCCATGGGTAATTTGCGTCTAATTAGTGCGTCCAATAACTGCCGGAAAATGCATCTGTGACGGGTATACTGCATCTACAAAAGTGCGTCCACTCCAGTAACCCGCACACACGACGGCGATACTGGCCGGGCACAAGACACAACCGGGCATGGTGGCGGGAGGGAAGAGGGGAGGCAGTCGCCGTCCTCGTTGCCCTCATCCGCAGGGTCGGATGAGACTTAAACCGCCAGACTTAAACATGCAGCAGACATTATCGAAAGATGGCGGCC
>Ga0209788_1000209_pt1 | contig 14763 bp, 9 predicted proteins | sample WorMetLIZISLAND1_2_FD_187415 | JGI IMG/M metagenome (GOLD analysis project Ga0209788, IMG submission 187415) | Marine gutless worms symbiont microbial communities from Max Planck institute for Marine Microbiology, Germany - Olavius clavatus LIZARD... ...
CGGTTATGCGTTGGAGCAGGTGGCGGGGCGGATGGAGGCGGGCGACTTCGACGGGGACGGCGACGACGACATCGCGGTCTTCTACCAGTACCCGGGCGGGGCGGCGCGTATCCATGTTTGGCTGTCGACCCGTCGTTCCTTCAGCTACCGGGGGAGCAACGGCTGGTGGAGAGTAAGCGGCTACCACCTGAGGGCTGTGGGTGACCGGATGACGGTCGGGGACTACAACGGCGACGGGAGAGACGACATCGCCGTCTTCTACGACTACGGGGCCGGGGCGCGGATCCATGTCTTCCAGTCGACGGGCCGGTCCTTCACATACATGGGACCCAGAGGCTGGTGGGGGGTGGACGGCGGGTACGCCCTTGAGAAGGTGGGGGACCGGATGGTGTCGGGTCGTTTCGGGCCATGAGGCGGATGAGGCATTCGCCTGGCCCGCTCGCGGCGGGTACCGCCGGGCGCCTGGCCCGTTCCCGGCGTGTCCTGTTGGTCGCGGCCGCGGCGCTGGTTGTCGTCGGATGCGGTCAGGCGCCGGTGACGTCTCCCGGGTCGGAGACCACAATGCCGTCGGTGCCGTCGTCGACTGTCTCGACGGTCGATGTGGTCGGGGGCGCCCCTCGGCAGTTTCGGGATGAGTCGTGGGAGTTCCCGGCGTGCAGCGACGTTCCGAAGCTCAGGGCTCCGTCTGAGGCGTATCGAGATGAGCCGGTCTACGTCTTCGACGAGTCGCCCGTGGACGAAGTCGCGGTTTGGGCGCGCGGTCAACCGGCCTATGCGGAGATTTGGGTTGACCGTGAGCGTAACGGTTGGATAACGGTGGCTTTCACCCGGGACGCGGAAGCTCGGCAGGAGGGCCTCGAGAAGGAGTTCCCCCACATTGGGGCGGTGGCTGTCCTTGTTGATCACACGAGGGCGGAGTTGGAGGCGCTGGCGGATCGGGTCCGCAGCGAGTTGGCGCCGTTCCTCGACCGGGGTGCCCACGACATCGGGGTCGACAGCCCCAAAGGGGTGGCGTATCTGAATGTGCTCGTCTTGACGGAGCAGCTCCGCGGTGAGATCGAGAGGCGGTTCTCTGGTGAGCCTCTCTGCGTCAGCGGCTCGGACCCAGAGAGTCTTCCTCCGCCGGGGCCGCAGCCTTCCGGCGGCGAGGGTTGGCGGCTTCTGGCGGACGAGGTGGAGGCGGGCGAGCCCAGGATGATCGGGTTGGCGACCGACGCGGTCAGCTTCGAGGGGTTGTGGGCGGAGATCGGTTTGGATGCTCCTGTGCCCGAGGTCGACTTCGAGGAGCATGTGGTGATCTGGTTCGGGGCTGCTGTCTCGGGTAGCTGTCCCGACATCAGGCTCGACGATGTGGTTGTTGACGGTTCCGTCGTTTATCCCGAGATCGCCGATCTGAACCCGGTGTTCGTCTGCACCCTCGACGCTGTTCCTCACGCGTATGTGGTCGCTTTGGAGAGGTCGCGGTTACCGTCGGGGCCGTTTGTGATCCAGCTGGAAGCTGAGTTGCCGTCGTACGCCAAGCCGGGGGAGCGGCTGATGGTCGATGCTGACCTCTCCGCGCCGGGTGCCGTCGCCGACGCGGGGGCTGTCCGGCCCGACGCGAGCCTCTCCAAGCCGGAAGGATCGGGGTTGTTCACCGAACCGGAGTTCCCTTGGCCGTACCTGCTTGACGCCCGATGTGGGATCGAGTGGCTCGGTGTAGTGAATGCTGTCGTCTGGCGTACCGATGAGGCCATGCCGGAGGAGTGGGAGGAGAGCGTCGACGAGGACGGGGACCTCGTGGTGTCGATCACGATGCACGTCGAGCCCGAGCCGCTGATCGAAGCCGAGCTCAACGGAAGGACGGTCGTCTACGAACCGAGTCCCGGGCAGATCCCGGGGTGCGAGCAACCCTGACGATCCCCAAGGCACATCGACACGCGGCGATCAACCTCCGCCGGAGACAGCGAGTACGGATGACCGTCCCCGAGCGGCAGGCCAGCCGCCGGGTCGACGATGAGTGCGCCGGTGGAGGGGGACGTGGCGAGCCGACCTGCCGGGCGGGCCTTCACGCAGCGGCCAGCCCGCCCGTTGTCGGAGACCGTTCGGACCCGGGCCGAGGCTCTTGGTCAGGACGCCGAGATCGGCGAACCGCATCTAACCCGGCAGGAAGGAGAGCCGCACCCTCCGCGACGGGTTGTCGACGTTGGTATCCACCACCACGATGGACTGCCACGTCCCCAGCGTCATCCGGCCGTCCTCAACGGGGATCACGACCGACGGGGAGATGAAGGCGGGCAGCACATGGTCTCGGCCGTGGCCCGGGGCCCCGTGCTGATGGCGCCATTTGCCCCGCTCAGCGGGGAGCAGGTCGTCGACGGCCTGAAGGACGTCGGACTCGCCGCCCGCGCCGGTCTCGAACAAGGCGATGCCCGCGGTGGCGTGCGGCAGGAAGATGGAGAGCAGCCCGTCCCCCTTGCCTTCGCAGAACCCGGCCACATCGGCCGTGATGTCGACGGCAACGGCCCGGTGCCCGGTGTCGAGGTGGAGCTCTGCGGTGATCACGGCCCAACCGTATCAAACGGCGCCGGAGTCGACGGCGCCGTCGGTTCGCAGCGAGCCCAACGCCAAGGCGAAACGTTCCCGGTCGTCGGTCACCCAACGCCCCAGCCCGATGCCCGCCGCGGCGAACTCCTCGTCCACCTGGTCTCTTGTGAACTTGCAGGAGACCTCCGTGTGGATCTCCTCGCCTTCGAGGAAGGTGACCGCCAAGTCCAAGGCCCTGATGTTCGCCTCGACGAGCCGCTTCGCCCGCAGGCTCTGCGACATGCAGGAGAAGACCGGGTCGAACCTGCTGACATGCTCGAACTCACCGACCGGGATGTCGCCTCCCAGCTCGTCGTTGACGACGCGGAGGATGTTCAGGTTGAACTCCGACGTCACTCCCTGGGCGTCGTCGTAGGCGGCGCGCATCGTCGGCTCGTCTTTGACCAGGTCGATGCCCAGCAGGAACGAGTCGCCGCCTTCAAGCGCCTGGGCGACCGACCGGAACAACGAGTAGCGGAGGGTGGGGACGTAGTTGCCGATGGTCGAGCCGAGGAAGATGATGAGGCGCCGGCCCCGCCGGCGGAGCTTGCCGAGGTCGGCCAGGTAGTCGCCGATGTGACCGTCGATCTCCAACCAGTGGTAGTCGGCGCACAGCCCCGTCGCCGCGGCCTCGAGAGCGTCGGCGGAGATGTCGATGGGCACATACCTCCGCCCGGAGGAGTCTCGGCGCATCGCCTCGATGAGCATCCGCGTCTTCTGCGAGGACCCCGAGCCCAACTCGACGATCTCGTCGGGCTGGGCGGCGGCGACGATCTCGTCGACATGCGACCGGAGGATCTCGGTCTCGGCCCGCGTCAGGTAGTACTCGGGCAGCTTCGTGATCTCCTCGAACAGGTCGGAGCCGCGGCCGTCGTAGAAGTACTTGGACGGCAGGTGCTTGTTGTAGGCGGTCAGCCCGTGGAAGACGTCTTGGATCATCTGCGCCCGGCGGTCCCGAGGGGCGGTCAGGTAGTTGATGGTGACCGGCGCCGGGCCCCGGGGGTTCACCGGGCCCGCCGCCCGCCGCTCAGCTCCCTGACTTCAATCCCGTCCGCGGTGATAAGGGCGACGCTGTGCGGGGGCTGCGGCCGCCACTCCGCCGAGTTGTCCATCGGCTCGGAGGCGATCCACGAGCCGGAGGGCGCGCTCTTGAGGTAGAGGCTGTTGACCTCGGTCGCCGCCGACGCCCGCGCCGCCACCATCTCGCCGCCCGCGGCCGCGATCAGGTTGAGGGTCGCCGCCTCTCCGGCCGCGATCACGATCTCGGCGACATCGGCGATGACCGCGCTCACGGTCTCAGCCAGGTCTTCGCCCACCCCGTCCTCCCGGTACTGGTCGACCAGGAGGATCAGAGCGAGAGAGTCGTTCATGGCCGACAACCGGCCGAATCGCTCGTCGGAGAGCTTTCCCAGGAGCCCCCGCCCGACGGCGCCGCAGAACCCGCCGATCCAGCCGTTGTGGGCCCCGGCGAGGTCGCCCGTTATGAACGGGGCGACGTTGTCCGGCCCGTAGGAAATCCCCTCCGTGGCCGACCTGACCGCTCCTATGACGGGCGACCCTCGGAAGGTCGGCGCCAGGAGCGGGAGGTTCGGGTCCGACCAGGGCGTCTTGTCGCTTATGTAGCGGAGGGGCGCGTCGGACCCCGGCGGCCACCAGGCGACGCCGGTTCCGTCCACCGCGACATGGCCGGTGAGAAGCTCCTGGGGCGCGTAGGCCATCCGCTCAAGCGACATGGGCATGTCGTAGAGGAGGGTTGAGGCGGCGACGGCCTCGCTCCCGACGTAGGCGGCGAGCCTGCACATCAGATGTCCCAGGCCAGCCTGACGCCTGAGAAGATCTGCCGCCTGATCGGGAGGTCCCAGTTCCTGAACGTGTTGCGGGCGACTTCGGGGGCCGTCGCCCATGAGGCGCCGCGCAGGACCCGGTGTTTGTCGTCGTCGAAGAACACCTCCGAGTACTCCCGGTAGGGGAACGCTCCGAAGCCCGGGTAGGCCTTGAACGGGGAGGAAGTCCACTCGTAGACGTCGCCCAACATCTGCTCGACGCCGTAGGCCGAGGCGCCGGCGGGGTATGAGCCGACCAGCGCCGGGCCCCAGCGGCCGACCCCGATGTTGGCGAGGCGGGCGGAGGGCGGCGCCGACCCCCACGGGTAGATCCGGGGGCGGGCGGCGCCGGGGCCCCAGGCGGCGGCCTTCTCCCACTCGGCCTCGGTGGGGAGCCGCCCGCCCTCGAATCGGGCGAAGGCCTCGGCTTCGTGGAAGGAGACATGTTGGACGGGCGCCTCCGGGCTCATCTCGGAGACATGCCCGAAACGGCGGATCAGCGGGTCGCCGCCCGCCTGGGGCGCCCAACCCTGGGGCGCGGCGTGGTCGACGCTCTCGCGCCACGCCCACCCCTCCCGGGACCACAGCTCTGCCCGTTCGTAACCGGCGGCCTCGATGAACCGGGCGTAGCGTCGGTTGGTGGCGGGGAACCGGTCGATGGCGAACTCGCCGACCTCGACCCGGTGTCGGGGCCGCTCGTTGTCGTAGGCCTCGGTGCGGTCGTCGGTCCCCATGAGGAAGGGCCCGCCTGCGATCACGACCCGCTCGGCGTCGTCGACGGGGCGCGACTGCGCCTGCCGGAGGTCGATGTGGGGGTAGGGCGCCAGGTCGTCGCGGAGGTCGAGCGCTTGGAGCATCGTCTCCTGATGTTGGGCCTCGTGTTGGATCACCATCCGGAACACATACCCGTCGCGGGCCAACGGCTCACAGGCTGCGAGCTCTGTGCGCTTCAGGATGTCGAGGGCGTCGCCCCTCACCTCGCTGATGTAGTCGAGCGCCTCGTCGCGGTTGAGGAGAGGCAGCTCGCCGCGGGTCCACCGCGGGTTGTCGAGGGGGTTGTAGAGCTTGTCGTACATGGGGTCGTGGGCGGGGCGCCCGTCGAGCTTGCGGAGCAGCCAAAGCTCCTCGAAGTTGCCGACATGGCCGACGTCCCAGACGAGGGGGCCCATGATGGCGGCGTGTTGGCGGTGGATGTCGTCGTCGTTGAGCGGCCCGATGAGGCGGGCCGTTCGGGCCCGGTAGAGCTCGAGTCGTCTCGCCAGTCGGGTTTTGGCCTCGTCCTCGGCCACCGACGCGCCGCGGATGTCGGCGATCATGGGGCGATCGTGGGCGATCACGGGGCTGTCGAGGGGGAGCGTTCCACCGCCTCGACGGTAGCCCGTCGAGGCCGCCCCCTCCCATTTGGTTTCCTGATGCTCTGGATTCGCCTATACCGTAGCTTGTGCATTGAGAATGGCTCTCGACGCAATGAGAGGGTAGGGGGCGGCGTCCGGTGGCACCCGGCCGCCGAGGCGGGGGCCGGCCGATGCGTGTGCAGTTTCGCGGCTCTCATCGGTACTACTGCACACGCTGGCAGATGCGTGTGCAGTTTCGCGGCTCTCGTCGGTACTACTGCACACGCTCAGCGATGCGCCGACCGTGCAGCTCTGTCCGGTGACGCCTCGCCGGCGAGGAGGGGCCGTTACTCCACTCGTCTGGACTTCGCTTCACCGTTAGACCAAGTTGTCCGCCAATGTGCATGTAAGAGCTCTTCCCGGTGAACCCGCTCAGCCAGAAATCGTCCCGAGACTCATTTAAGATGGAGCACATGGTCACTCCTGCGACGCGGGCGGGCGCCTATCGACGGCAGCCCGCCGGGTACCTGGCTTTCTTTCCGGCGGAGTTCCCGCCCGCGGATCTCGTTGTCGACGGCGACCTCTTGATCGCCATGAGTCGCGCCGACCGGGCCCTGGCGCGGTTGGACGGCGTGTCCACCGCGTTAGGTGACGTCGACCTGTTCATCAGGATGTACATGCTCAGGGAAGCGACCGACTCGAGCCGGATCGAGGGAACGCAGGCGAGCCTCGTCGACGTTGTCGGCGCCCAGTCGGGGCCGGCGCCGCCCGATCGTCGGGACGACGTCGGCGAGGTCGAGAACTATGTGCGGGCCATGAGCCACGGACTCGACCGGCTGGCGACGCAGCCCGCGTCTCTGCGTCTCGTGAAGGAGATTCACCAAGTCCTCATGTCGGGCGCCCGGGGCGGTGCGCCTCACCTGACCCCGGGCGAGTTCCGGCGCTCCCAGAACCGGATCGGCGGGACGTCGCCGGGCGACGCTCGGTACACGCCTCCGCCTCCGGATGAGATGCACCGGCCGTTGAGCGAGTGGGAGTCGTTCCTCCATGAGCGAGACAGGGTCCCGCCGCTCCTGCAGCTCGGCCTCATACACGCTCAGTTCGAGACGATCCACCCGTTCCTGGACGGGAACGGGAGAGTCGGCAGGCTGCTCATCACCTTCCTGCTCGTCGAGTGGGAGATTCTGGCGCGCCCGCTGCTCTACCTGTCGATCTTCTTCAACGCCCACCGGGACGAGTACTACTCCCGTCTGCAGGCTGTTCGCGACGAGGGCGCCTGGGAGAGGTGGTTGCGTTTCTTCGTTGACGGGGTCGCCGAGACCGCCGACGACGCCGCCCGGACCGTGAAGGGCGTCCTCGACTTGCGCGAGCGTCATCGTGATGCGATCGGCGGGCTCGGCAGCAGGGCCGCCAACGCCTACAAGCTCCACGATCACCTGTTCTCCTCCCCCGTCGTCGATGTGAAGAGCGTCCATGATCTGCTCGGGGTCGTGGAGACGACAGCTGGCCGCCTGCTCACCGACCTGGAGGCGCTGGGGATCATCGTCGAGCGGACGGGGCGGAAACGAGGCCGGTCGTGGCTCTACTCGGAGTACCTCGACCTCTTCACGACGAGCGAGGAGCGGTCCGTGTCGCAGGTCTGACCCCCGCCGTCGATCTGTTGCCGAAGCCCGGCCCCGGCCGTCGGCCGGTGCCGGGCCGAAGGAGGGCCGAGGTGGGTCCCCGGGGAATCGAACCCCGAACCTTCGGGTTAAAAGCCCGCTGCTCTCCCAATTGAGCTAGGGACCCGGCGGCAGGGTACCGGCCGGGCGCGATTGCCTACAGTCGGGTCGGAACAGGAGATCCGATGCCCAACTACGCAGAGACGACGCCCAACTACGCAGAGACATACACACGTTCGATGGACGACCCGACCGGGTTCTGGGGGGAGGCCGCCGAGGCGATCGACTGGCACACCTTCCCCTCGACGGTCCTCGACGAGTCGGGCTCGCCCTTCTACCGCTGGTTCGGAGACGGCGCCCTCAACACCTGCCACAACGCCTTGGACCGCCACGTCGCCGGCGACAGGGCCGACCAGCTCGCCCTGATCTACGACAGCCCGGTCACCGGCGCCGTCGCCAGGTTCACCTACAGGGAGCTGCGCGACGAGGTCGCCCGGCTCGCCGGGGCGTTGCGCGGCCTGGGCGTCGGCAAGGGAGACCGGGTAATCGTCTACATGCCGATGGTCCCGGAGGCGGTCATGGCCATGTTGGCGTGCGCCCGGATCGGGGCGATCCACTCGGTCGTGTTCGGCGGGTTCGCCGCCGCCGAGCTTGCGACGCGGATCGACGACGCCGAGCCCAAAGCGATCCTCGCCGCGTCGTGCGGGATCGAGCCGAGCCGCATCGTCGAGTACAAGCCGCTCCTCGACGGGGCGATCGACCTCGCCTCCCACACGCCCGACGTCGTGTTGATGCTGCAACGCCCGCAGGCGGAGGCGGCGATGGCGCCGGGCCGCGACCTCGACTGGCGGGAGACCGTCGCCGCCGCATCCCCGGTTGACTGCGTCCCGGTTCAAGCCACGGACCCGCTCTACATCCTCTACACCTCGGGCACCACCGGCGAGCCGAAAGGCGTGGTCAGGGACAACGGCGGCCACGCTGTGGCCCTCGCCTGGTCGATGAGCAACCTGTACGGCGCCGAGCCGGGCGAGGTCTACTGGGCGGCCTCCGACGTCGGCTGGGTGGTGGGCCACTCCTACATCGTCTACGGCCCGCTCATCCACGGGTGCGCCACGGTCCTCTACGAGGGGAAGCCGGTGGGCACGCCCGACCCGGGCGCCTTCTGGCGCGTCATCTCCGACCACGGCGTGTCGACGCTCTTCACGGCGCCCACCGCGTTCCGGGCCATCAGGCGCGACGACCCCGAAGGCGTGCACATGGCCCCCTACGACATGTCGAGCCTCAGAACTCTGTTCCTGGCGGGTGAGCGGTGCGACCCCGACACCCTCGGCTGGGCCGAGGAGCGGCTGGGCGTCCCGGTGATCGACCACTGGTGGCAGACGGAGAGCGGCTGGCCCATCGCGTGCAACCCCGTCGGGATCGAGCTTCTGCCGGTCAAGGCGGGGTCGCCCTCTGTGGCGGTCCCGGGTTACGACGTGAGAGTCCTCAACGATTCGGGCGAGGAGGTCGAGGCGGGTGAGATCGCCTCGATCATGATCAAGCTCCCCCTGCCTCCCGGCGCCCTCTCCACCCTCTGGCGCAAGGACCGGCGCTACGTCGAGTCCTATCTGAGCGAGCACCCCGGCTACTACCTGACCGGCGACGCCGGGCTCAGGGACTCCGACGGCTACCTCCATGTGATGAGCCGCATCGACGACATCATCAACGTCGCCGGGCACCGGCTCTCGACGGGCGCAATGGAGGAGGCGTTGTCGGGCCACCCGGATGTGGCGGAGTGCGCCGTCATCGGGGTGAGGGACGAGATCAAGGGCCAGAAGCCGATCGGCTTCGTGGTGTTGAAGGCGGGCGCCGAGAGGGGGGCGGGGGTGTTGGAGGCCGAGTTGATCGAGATCGTGCGCGAGCGGATCGGCCCCGTCGCCTTCTTCAAGAAGGCGCTGGTCGTGGGGCGGCTACCCAAGACCCGCTCGGGGAAGATCCTGCGCAAGACGATGCGGGCGATAGCCGACGGCGACCCGTGGACGGCCCCGGCGACCATCGACGACCCGGAGATCCTCGACGAGATCGCCGCGGCCCTGGGCGAAGCGACCCCGTGATGTGCGCATTGAGAATCGGCAGCGGGCGCGGAGGATCGCCCCAACCCGGTTCGCCAAGTCGGCGACGGCGCGCCGGGGCCGTTCCCCGACGACCGTGATCGGTTTCGGCATCTCTCATCTCCCGCCCGACGACGGCGACGACGCCGCGTTTCTCGACGGCCTGGCCGACCGGGGCCACAGCGCACTGGAGCTTCCCTTCACACAGGGTTTCCCGTGGAAGGAGAGGCGTTGCCGGGTGTTCTCAGAGCTCGCCGCCGAGCGGGGCGTCCGGCTCTCGGCCCACGCCCCCTACTTCGCCGGGCTCACCGTCCGCGAGGAGGATCGGGCCGGGCGGTCGCTGGCCGCCTTGGAGCACACGATGAAGCTGGGCAAGGCGTTGGGCGCCCCGGTCATCGTCGCCCACCTTGGCGGCGCCCACGGCGAGGACCCGGCCGTCCTCATGGATCGGGTCAGGGGTCGCCTCGACCGGGTCGGCCCCAAGGTCGAGGGCCTCGGGGTCGGGATGGGGTTGGAGACCGCGGGCAGGAGGAGCGCGTTCGGGAGCCTGGGCGACATCGCTCAGCTCGTCGCCGAGTACCCGTTCGTCAGGCCGGTGATCGACTGGGCGCACGTTCACGCCATGACCGGCGGCGGGCTGACGTCGCGGGAGGCGTTCGCCGAGGTGCTCGCCTTCGCTGCGGAGAGCTTCCCCGGCTGGATGATTCACCCGCTCCAGGCTCAGTTCTCGGACAACGAGCTGGGGCCGGCCGGCGAGATCCGACATGTGGAGTATGGGAAGGGCACGCTGCGCGTCGGCCCGTTGATCGAAGCGGTCGAGGAGGCGGGCATGTCGATGACGCTCATCTCGGAGGCTCGGGACGCGGCCAGCCACGATCTCATATGGGACGAGGCCCGGGCGCACCTCGGCTCGGCGGTGCATGCTGGGCGGCGCCTGGCCTCCGCGGCGATCGACTTCCCGTCGCCGGTGCGGGTCGGCGAGGAGGGAGACCGCTTCCGCCCACTGGGGTTTGATCGCCCCCTGACCCTTTCCAACATCGACAAGGTGTGTTTCCCGGGCGACGGCTACACGAAGGGCGACCTGATCCAGTACTACGCGGCGGCGGCGCCGTTGCTGCTGCCTCATCTCGCCGGGCGGCCCCTGACGATGTCCCGCTACCCGGAGGGCGTCGCCGGCCCCTCCTTCTACGAGAAGCGGGCGCCGGGCCATCAGCCGGGTTGGATGCGGACGACGCCGGTCGAGTCGGGCTCGATGGGCGGTGTGATCGACTTCCTCACGGCCGACTCGGTCGAGGCGCTGATGTGGTTCGCCAACATGGGATGCGTCGAGGTCCACCCGCTCCACTCGGTGGAGGGGTCGCTCGACTCGCCCTCCTACGCGGTGTTCGACTTCGACCCGGGCGAGGGGTCGTCCTGGGAGCAGGTGACCGCCGCGGCGAAGCTGCTCAACGTCGCGCTCAGCCAACTCGGGTTGACCGGTTGGCCGAAACTGTCCGGGTCGAAGGGCATACACGTCTACGTCCCGCTGGGCCCCGGTCACGGCTACGACAGGGTACGGCGCTTCGTCTGGGAGGTGGGCCGGCACTTGGCGGCCGCCAACCCCGCCGACATCACCTTGGAGCGGGACAAGGCGAAGCGGAAGGGCAAAGTCCACATCGACGTTGGCCGCAACACGGCGGGGCAGACCGTGGCCTCGGCCTACTCGGTGCGTCCTCTTCCCGGCGCGCCCGTGTCGCTCCCGTTGCGTTGGGACGAGGTGGGGTCAGTCGCAAACGGCGACTACACGATCGCCAACCTGTGGGGGCGGGTGCAGCGGCTCGGCGACATCTTCGCCCCGGTGCCGGCGGGCGGCCAAAGCCTGGGCGCCGCCGAGGAGTTGTTGGGTGCCCGGTAGTGGTCGGCCGTCCCGCGGCCGGGCCGGTAGGGTTGGGGGATGGACCTCTACGCTCGCGTCAACATCTTGGACGGCCGGGCGGTCCGGCTTCCCCACGGCGGGTTGGACGAGGCGATCGCCTTGGACAACGACCCGATCGGGAGGGCGGAAGGCTGGGCCAGGCAGGGTGTCGACTACATCCACATCGTCGACCTCGACGCGGCCGCGTACAGCGACTACCGCAACCGGCCGCTGATCGCCCGCCTGGTCGCTCAGTCGACGATCCCGGTGCAGGTGGCGGGCGGCGTGCGGTCCGAGGGCGAGGCCGAGAGGTTGATCGAGTCGGGCGCGTGGCGGATCGTCATGGGCACGGCGGCGATTGAGACCCAGCTCATGGTGTGGGACCTGTGCCGGCGGTTCCCCGGGAAGATCGCCGTGTCGCTCGATGTGCGCCCGAGCGAGGAGATCGCCGTGAGGGGTTGGACGCAGAACAGCGGGCGTTTCCTTGAGGAGGTGCTGATTGAGATGTCGTCTGCGGGCGTCGCCGCCTTCCTCGTCTCCGAGGCGGGCAGGGATGTGTTGATGGAGCCGCCCAACCTCGAGATCCTGGCTGAGGCTATCGCTGGGGTGGAGGAGCCGGTGATCGCTTCGGGAGGTGTGCGCAACCTCGAGGATCTGCGTCATCTGATGAAGCTTGAGTCGTCGGGGCGGAAGGTCGAGGGGCTGATCGTGGGTCGGGAGGTCACGGAGGGCCGTTTCACTATCGCCGAGGCCAAGGAGGTCCTTGCGGGCGGCGGCCCCCGACGCGCTCCGGGCGGCGTCGCGTCGACGCAGACGTCGGTCGCGGTCGGCTCGCTCCGGGAGGCGCTGGAGTTCTATGAGACCGTCCTGGGTTTCGCCCATGTCCGATCCCCGTCGCGAGGAGTCTCCTCGGCGGTGGTTGAGGCGGCGCCGGGTCAGTGGATCGAGCTGGTTGAGGGCGGAGCGTCTCGTCCTGAGCGCGTCGTGTTCCATGTGGGCGACCTCGACGATTGGAGGGGCCATTTCGCAGGCCTCGGCACGGCTGTTGTCGCCGAGGGGGACGGTTTTGAGGTCGTCGACCCCGACGGTCTGACCATCCGCTTCGAGTCCGCCTAGCGGTTGGACGCTTGAGCGTGTGCAGAAACCCAGCCGAGAGCCGCATTTCTGCACACGCATCGTCCGTCGGGCGCCGGGCGAGTCGCGGAGGGTGCGTCGTCGGTTGGCGGTGGGTGTTGGCGGCGGCGCGATTGTGGCCGAGTTCTCCGATCTCTTCTGAGCGATCCTCGACGGCAGGCCTCCGATCTGTTATGGTCCCAGGCATGACCTCGCGTATTCAGCTCCGTCCCCTGACCGGACGGTTGATTCTGATGATCCTCAGCGCGGCGGCGGCCGCCTTGACGCTCCTGACGCCGGGAGTGGGCCTCGCGGCTGATGACGACGGCGCGGCCGACGACGAGTCGACCAACGAGGTCGACGACGGCAAGATCGGCGATGACGAGCTTCTCGAGTGGGGTGATGACGTCGAGGTGTGGGGCGAGAGAGCCGACGGGTCGACGTTCGTCCCGGAGGTGCTCCCCGAGCTCGACTACTACTCGAAGGCGATGTCGGTCTCGGTCGAGGAGGCGAAGCGGCGTTTCGCTATCTCCGACGCGGCTGGAGTGTTTCAGCGGGAGCTTGCCGAGGAGTTGGGCGACAGCTTTGTGGGGGTGTGGATAGAGCACGAGCCTGAGTACAGGGTGTTCGTGGCGGCTCTCCCCGCCGATGCGGCTCGGGTCACGTTGCTGTTGAAGGCGACACGGTTCGCCGGTGTGGCCGAAGTCGTGGAGGCGCGCCGGTCGCTTGAGGATCTCGACGCTTTGGCGGCGAAGGTGGGGGAGGCGTCGCCTGTTGAGATCGAGACGGCGATTTTCGCCTCAGACGGAGCCTTCAAGGTCAGCGTCAACGTGGCTGGCGACGATGACCGTCGCCTCCTCGACGATGCTCTCGCCGAGGCGGGCCTGACGCCGAGCCCCGATTTGGTTGTTGAGACAGTCGAGGGGCTGTTAGAACTCGAGTATGATGCGGACGGCGGGTCGGATGTGCACGGCGGTTTGGCGGTGCGGCAGGCGGCGCCTGGAAAGAGCGTACGAGAGTCGTGTACCGCCGGCTTCTCGGTGAAGCGCAAGCGGGATGGGAGGCTGGGTGTGCTCACTGCGGGGCACTGCCCCAACCATGTGACTATCAATGGAGCGCCCGCTCCGCTGCAAATGGAGAGAAACTGGGGAAAGCTGGATGTGCAGTGGCACACGGTCCCCAGTCGCCACATCACAAACGAAGTCGTGTATTGGGACAAAGAGAATAGGGCTTGGGAGCACCAGAGGATCACCGGAACACGGAAAGGGTTGGAAGTACCGCAAGGCACTGAGGTGTGCAAGTCGGGTATATCGACAGGCCATACTTGTGGCGTGGTCGCGAAAGACAGAGTTTGTCGATGGGGCGCCGGCCCATTACGAAAGGCAACCTGGTGGTGCGGCGCCTCATTTGTCAAGGTGCTACCAGAAAGCGGGAACAGCGGAACACTCTCCCAAGGCGGCGACTCCGGGGCGGCTGTGTTCAGGGGGAGCGTCGCCGTCGGGATCCACAAGGGCAAAGTGCCGGGGAATACGGAGAATCACATGGTTTACATGCCGATTGAGTATATCTCAGATCTCGGCCTTGAGGTTCTGACTTCGGCGCCGGCGCGTCGGTCGCCCGACGGCCTTGCCGCCTTCTACGATATCGGGGCGGGAGCGCGAATTCACACTTGGCTTTCCAGCGGCTCCTCGTTCGCCTACCAGGGGCCCCGAGGTTGGTGGGGCGTCTCGAGCGGGTACTCGCTTGAGCAAGTTGGGGGGAGGATGGTGGCGGGGGACTTCGACGGCGACGGCAGGAGCGACGTGGCGGCCTTCTATCAGTATCCGAGTTTCACCCGGATTCACGTCTGGTTGTCTACCGGCCGGTCATTTGTCTACCGGCGATCTGGAGGTTGGTGGCAAGGCTTTGGCGGAGGTGCCCTTCGCGGCTTTGCCGACCGGCTGACCGTCGGAGACTTCAACGCCGACGGAAAGGACGACATCGCCGCCTTCTACGATCACGGGGAAGGTTGGGCAAGCATCTATGTCTGGGAGTCCTCCGGCAGGGACTTCGGTTTCGCCAAGCTCCGGTGGCAGAAGAGCGGCTACTGGCTGAGCAAGGTCGGCGACCGTGTGGTGGCCGGGGACTTCAACAACGACGGGAGGGACGACCTGGCCGCCTTCTACGACTACGGAGGCGGAGCGGCCCGGATCCACGTCTGGCTGTCAACCGGCCGTTCCTTCACATACAAGTCGAGCGGCGGCTGGTGGGCGACGGGGAGGGGATACTGGCTCCACAGGGTGG
>Ga0209788_1000210_pt1 | contig 14761 bp, 15 predicted proteins | sample WorMetLIZISLAND1_2_FD_187415 | JGI IMG/M metagenome (GOLD analysis project Ga0209788, IMG submission 187415) | Marine gutless worms symbiont microbial communities from Max Planck institute for Marine Microbiology, Germany - Olavius clavatus LIZARD... ...
CTACCGGCAGCCGCTCCGGGCTGGTCAACACCGGCGCCGACATCACACGCCAAGCCGCAACAGCAGCAGCGCTCATCGCGGCGGGCGTCAGCATCCTCCACGCAGCGCGGCGAGCCCGACGCGACGAGCTCGCCGCAACCGATGAGGCGACCTGACACACCGGGCGCGGCGCCTCCCCAACCCGAATCGTCTCAGGCCCGGCAACGTCGCACTCAGCCAAGAGATCGGCCGGGACGGCGGCCGGCTCGTTCTCCGCCTTGCGGCGGGCGCGGGGCCCAGGCCTCTTCTTGGGCTATTCGACGGTGACGGTTTTGGCGAGATTGCGCGGCTTGTCCACGTCGAGACCGCGGGCCGTAGCGACGTGATAGGCCAAGAGCTGGAGCGGGATGACCGCGGTCACCGTGCACAGCAGGTCCGGGCCAGAGGCGATCCGCAAGACGTGATCGGCCACGTCGCCCACTTCGTCGCCCTCCTCGGCGACGAGGATGATCGTGGCGCCCCGAGCCTTCATCTCCTCCATGTTCGACAACGTCTTGGCCCTGACATGGCTGTCTCCGGCCACGCCTATCACCACGACTCCCTCCTCAATGAGAGCGATGGGCCCGTGTTTCATCTCACCGGCCGGGTAACCTTCGGCGCGCACATACGCCACCTCCTTCAGCTTCAGCGCGCCCTCCATGGCGACGGGGAAGTCGCCGGACCGCCCCAAGAAGAAGTAGTCCCTGACATCGGGCCAACCGGCGGCGAGAGACTTGATCTCGTCGGAGCCGCGCAACGCCCGCCGCACCTGATCGGGAAGGAGCAGCATGTCCCTCACCAAGACCTCGATCCCACCCGGGTCGAGCGCCCCCCTCACCTGCGCCAAGTAGAGGCCCAGCAACTGCATGGCGACAAGCTGGGTCGTGAAAGTCTTGGTGGCCGCCACCCCCACCTCGAGACCCGCTCGCGTGTAGAGGGCCGCATCCGCCTCCCTCGCCAAGGCGGAGCCCACCACGTTGCTAACGCCGATGACGTTGGCGCCCTGGGCCTTGGCGTACTTCACCGCGGCCAGGGTGTCGATCGTCTCGCCCGACTGACTGATCGCAATCACCAGCGACCTGGCGTCGAGGACAGGGTCGCGATACCTGAACTCCGACGCGATGTCGATCTCCACCGGTAGCCTCGTCCACCGCTCAATGGCGTACTTGGCCATCATCGCCGCGTGGTAGCTGGTGCCGCAGGCGATCACGAACACCTTGTCGATCGCCCTGAGCAGCTTGTCGTCGATCTCCAACTCAGACAGGAAGACCCGGCCGGCCCCGGTGACCCTCCCGGCGAGGGTGGCGGCGATGGCGCGGGGCTGCTCATGGATCTCCTTGAGCATGTAGGTGTCGTACCCGCCTCTCTCCGCGACGTCGAAGTCCCACTCGACCTTGCGGCGCTCCGGCTCGACCTCGTCGCCGGCCAAGTCGAAGAGCCTGACCGATGCCGGCCTCACCTCGACGACCCGGTCGTCGTCGACGACCACCATGTCGCGGGTGTGCTCCAAGAAGGCGGGGATGTCCGACGCCAGGTAGTTCTCCCCGTCTCCGAGGCCCACCACCAGCGGGGAGCCGCGTCGGGCCCCGACGATCAACTCCGGCTCGGACCGCCTTATCACCGCCAAGGCCAAAGCGCCTTCGGCCTCGTTCATGACCTGCCGCACCGCCTCGACCAAGGGGAGGTCGGCCAAGTCGCCCAGCATGTGGGCCAACACCTCGGTGTCGGTGTCGCTGACCAGCTCTCGCCCGGCCTCGACGAGCTTCCGCCTCAACACGACCCAGTTCTCCACAATGCCGTTGTGCGCCACGACGACGTCGCCGCGCGAGTCGGAGTGGGGATGGGCGTTGACCGTGGTGGGGGCGCCGTGTGTCGCCCAACGGGTGTGGCCGATCCCCGAGACGGCCTCGGGGTAGCCGTTCCGGTCCAACAGCTCCTTGAGGTCGGCGATGCGCCCCGCCGTCTTGATCACATCGACGCGATCGCCGACGTTGAGGGCCACGCCCGCCGAGTCATACCCCCGATACTCCAGCCGCGAGAGACCGGGGATGAGGACGTCGACCACCGGTTTCGGGCCGACGTAACCAACTATGCCGCACATGAGATTCCTTTCCGAGGGACGAGAGAATCACACGCGACCGGACCCGTGTGGGCCGCTCTTCGAGGGAGTCTCTGCTCCGAGATCGCTCCCGGGTTTTGCTCTCCGCTCGTATCGACCGAAGCCGGCCGGGAAGGCATCCGCCGAATGTCTCGATAGCCTTCCTCCTCGTCGCCTCGACCCCCGCTCAACGGAGGCCGAGGCCTGGCGCTTTCAGTTGTTGGTCGCGCGGCACCTACTCGTCGCCTACTTCCTGTAGTTGTTTCTCCTTGCCCAGCGACGCTTCCGTCGCCGACACCAAGCGGTCAGCATACAGCTTCGCGTCGTCTTCGGACGCTGCTTCCACCATCACACGGACCAGGGGCTCGGTGCCCGAGGGGCGGACGAGGACGCGACCGCCCCTTCCCAGCTCCTTCTCGACGGCCGCCACCTCGTCCCACACGCGGTCGGCGCCGTCGAGGTCGAACGACCGGTCGACGGCGACGTTCACGAGGACCTGCGGGTACTCGGTGATCGCCTCGGCCCGCAGCTCCCGCAGCTCCTTGCCCGTCCCAGCCATCACGTCCAACAGCTTCACCGCGGTCAACAACCCGTCCCCGCTGGCGCAGTGCTGGGGGAAGATGATGTGGCCGGACTGCTCCCCGCCGAGGACGCCGCGGTTCTCCTTGAGCGCCTCCCAGACGTAGCGGTCGCCGACCTTCGTCTCGACAACGTCGATGTCGGCGTTGTACATCGCCTTCCTGAAACCGATGTTCGACATCACCGTGGCCACCACAAGGTCCCTCTTCAGGGTGCCCAGCTCCTTCATGCGCCGGGCGATGATCGCCATGATGACGTCGCCGTTGGCGACCCGGCCGTCTTCGTCGATGACGATGAGGCGGTCGGCGTCCCCGTCGAAGGCGAGGCCGACGGCGCCGTCGGCGTGCTCGCGGAGGTACTCGGGGTTGGTGGCGCCGCAGCCCTCGTTGATGTTCATCCCGGTGGGCTCGGCGAAGAACACCTCGACATCGGCTTTGAGACGCTCGAACAGGACGGGCGCCGCCTTGAAGGCGGCCCCGTTGGCGCAGTCGAGGGCGACCCGGATGCCGCGCAACGAGTACTTGGAGGCGCGACTCAAGTGTTTGATGTACCTGCCGAACGCCCGCTCGTGCGCCCATCGGTACCCGATCGCCTGGCCGAGAGCCGACTTGTAGCTCGGCGACCGCATCCTGGCCTCAAGCTCCCGCTCCACTTCGTCGGGCAGCTTGGTGCCCCGCGCCGCCAGGAGCTTGATGCCGTTGTCTTTCGCCGGGTTGTGCGACGCCGAGACGATGGCGCCCATGTTGGCCCCGCTCTCGGCGGTCAGGAAGCTGACGCCGCCGCTCGGCATGATGCCCACGTCGATCGTGTCGATCCCCGAAGCGTGGAAGCCGGACTGGAGGGCCGAGGCCAACATCGAGCAGGACCTCCTGGTGTCGCTGCCGACCAGGACCGGGCCGCCCCGGAGGTAGGACCCGGCGGCCCGGCCGATCTCAAGCGCCAGCTCAGGGGTCAGCTCCCAACCGGCGATGCCGCGCACGCCGTCGGTGCCGAAGATGGGTTTTCCTTCGTTGAGGGCGCCGCGGAAGTCGAGGGACGGGCGGCGATAGCCGGTGTACGGGGGACTCAGCTCCGACGGAGGCCGACGGAGATCCTCCAGCATGCGCCGGTAGTCCGCCATATGTCAGCGCTTGGTGTACTGCGGCGCCCGACGGGCCTTCCTCAGCCCGTACTTCTTACTCTCCACGACGCGGGAGTCGCGGGTGAGCATCCCCGCCTTCTTCAGCGCGGGGCGCAGCTCGGGCTCGAGGTCGATGAGGGCGCGGGAGACGCCGAGCCGGAGCGCGTCGGCTTGGCCGGTCACGCCGCCGCCCTCAAGGGTGGCGTCGATGTCGTAGCGGCCCTGGGTCTGGGTGACGTTGAGCGGCTCCATGACCCTCATGCGGACGGCGATCGTCGGGAAGAAGTCCTCGAGCGGGCGGCCGTTGAGAGTCACCTGGCCGGAGCCGTCGCGTAGACGGACCCTGGCCACCGACTCCTTGCGGCGACCCGTCGCTTGGACGAGGGGTTTCGTCATCAGGCGCCCACCTTGTCGATGTCGAGGTCGAGGGCGACGGGCTCCTGCGCGGCGTGGGGATGGTCGGGGCCGGCGTACACCTTGAGCTTGCGGGCCATCCGGCGGCCGAGCCGGTTCTTGGGGAGCATGCCCCGGACGGCGCGCTCGATGATCGCCTCGGGGCGACGCTCCTGCAGAGACTCGAAGGTCTCCGCCTTGACGCCGCCCGGGTATCCGGAGTGCCGGTAGTAGATCTTGGACCGGCTCTTGCCGGAGGTGACCGCCACCTTCTCGGCGTTGACGACGATCACGAAGTCGCCGCCGTCCATGTGCGGGGCGTAGGTCGGCTTGTGTTTGCCGCGCAGGATCGGCGCGATCTCCGAGGCCAGGCGCCCGAGCGGCAGGCCGGCCGCGTCGACGACGAACCAGGCTCGCTCGATCTCGCTCGGCTTGGGCGAGTAGGTCTTGTTCATGGGCATGCCGGTCAATCTTTGCACAGACCGTCTCCTTGTGCCGCTCGTCTCCTGATGCCGCTCGTCTCGCGAGCCGGGCTACGCGTACCCGACTTCCCAGAGCGTCAGCCCGTGAGGCGGGGCCACGGTAGCAACCGCCGATCGGTCGCGGGCGGCGATGACGTCGGCCGCCCCGGAAGGGTCGGAGAACCCCCTTCCCACGTCGTAGCAGTAGCCGACGACCGATCGCACCATCTGCCTGCAGAAGGCGTTGGCGCGGATCCAAAGCTCGAGCCGGCCGGGCCTCTCCCTCCACTCGGCATCCTCGACTCGCCGCACGGCGCCGCTCCCGTCCGTCTTCTTGCAGAACGAGGAAAAGTCGTGCTCGCCGACGAGAGCCTCGGCGACGTGACGCATGGCGGCGACGTCGAGGACGCGGCCGACGTGCCAGACGACGTGACGGGTCAGAGGGTCGGGCGCCGGGCCGACGCCGATCAGGTAGCGGTACCTCCGCCAGCTTGCGGAGAACCGGGCGTTGAAGCCGTCCGGCGCGACGGACGCGGCCGTCACCGAGATCTCCGGGCCGACGATGCCGTTGACGGACCGGGCGATGCGAGCCGGGCCGACTTCGACATCGGTTGAGAACGAGACGACTTGGCCCAGGGCGTGGGCGCCTGCGTCGGTCCGGCCGGCCGCCGTCGTGGGGACCGGGGCGCCGAGGACGGCCTCAAGCGCCGACTCCAGCTCCCCTTGCACGGTGCGAAGCCCTTCCTGCTTGGCGTAACCCCGGAACCCGGCGCCGTCGTAGGCGACGTCCAGCCGGAATGTCGTCATCAGAGCACGCCGCCGAGCACGACGAACGGGGCGCCGGCCACGGCGCGAGCGATCGCCGCGAGGGCGAGCCCGATGAGGACCGAGACCGCCGCCTGCTTCATCTTCAGGTCGGCGGCCTCCATCGTTCCGACCGTCAGGGCGGCGAGGTACCAGACAAGCCCGGCTGCGGCGAGCAGGCCCCCGCCGACCTCGAGGAGGAGGGGGAGGGCGGCCAGGCCTTGGAGGGCGATCATCGTCTGGGGCCGGCCTGCGGATCGGAAGAGCCGGGTGGCGGCGAACCAGGCGCCGAAGGCGAGGACCAGCCAGGAGACGACCGAGCCGATGAGCGATTCGAACAGCCCGAACATCGTGAAGTAAGCGAACCCGCGCCCCCACCACCCGAGGTAGGTGAGCGCCCCGACGGAGGCGACGACGATGGCGGCGTCGGCCGGGGCGTCGTTGTCGAAGGACGCCTCGGTGAACGCCTTGCGGTCGAGGATGGCCGCCCGGGCGGCCCTGCTGAGCATCTTCATCATCGGCCGCAGGCTACCGGAGGCGGGCGTGGCGTCAACGTCGCAGGCGGACCCGGCGCACCGAGTGGTCCGCCGACTTCTCGAGGATCAGCGAGGCCCGCTCCCGAGTTGGCAGGATGTTCTCCACGAGGTTGACCTCGTTGATCGTCTCCCAGATCCGGCCGGCGACGGCGAAGGCCTCCTCCCTCGACAGGTCGGCGAAACGGCGGAAGAAGGCGCCCGGCTGCGCGAAGGCGGTGTCCTTGAGGGTGAGGAAACGCTCCACATACCAGCCCCTCACGTCCTCGACCCGAGCGTCGACGAATATCGAGAAGTCGAAGTAGTCGGACACGAAGGCGCCTGTGCCCGCGGCTTGGAGGACGTTGAGTCCTTCGATGATGAGGATGTCGGGCTGACTGACCACTCGCTTCTCTTCCACGACGTCGTATCTGATGTGGGAGTAGACGGGGACTTCGATGAGGTCCTCCCCGGCTTTGGCCGCCGCTACGAACGAGTGCAGCGCCCGGCGGTCGTAGCTCTCGGGGAAACCCTTGCGCTCCATCAGCCCCCTCTCCTTGAGGACGGCGTTGGGGTAGAGGAAGCCGTCCGTGGTGACCAGGTCCACTTTGGGGTGTTGAGGCCATCGCGCCAGCAACGCCTGAAGCACGCGGGAGATCGTCGACTTCCCCACCGCGACCGACCCGGCGATCCCGATGACGAAGGGGATCGGCCTCGGGGGGACGCCCAGGAATGTGTCGGTGACCGCGGCGAGCTGGTCGCTGCCCTGCACATGGAGGTTGAGGAGGCGGGAGAGCGGCAGGTAGGTGTGCTCAACCATGTCGATGTCGAGCAGGACGTTGATGCCTCGCACCTTGTCGACGTCGCGCTCGTCGAGGGTCAGCGGCGTGTTGGCTCGAAGCTGTGCCCACTGATCGCCGTCGAAGTCGATGTAGCGAGCGGACGTCATCTCCGCTCAGGGTACCGCCCGGCGGGTCGGCGGGCGGATCGACGGGCGGTCGGCTGCGCGACCGGTGTAGGGTGGTCGCCGCGATGACGACCCCACCGGCGTTCCCGGAAGACACCAGCCGCTATCCCGAGGCGAGCCAGGCCACCACCGTCTTGGTGTTGGGGATCCTCGGCGTGGCGGTGCTCCAACTCCTCGGCCCGTTCGCCTGGGTGATGGGAAACCGGGAGCTGGAGGCGATCGACGCCGGCAGAAGGCCGCCGGAGGGCCGCAGCTCAGCCAACGCGGGGCGGATCCTGGGGATCATCGGCACGGTGCTCTTGGCGATCGGCCTGTTCTTCGGGATCCTCCTCCTCTTGGGCGCCATCGCACTCTTCGCGACGTTCGGCGGCTGAACGGGCCGACCGTTCCCGTAAGGCTCACAAAGACTTGAGCGGGCGCCGATAACGCCCGCATGGGGAGCTACGACGCGTCCCTGAAGGCGCTCGGTGACCTGCACGGCTTGCCCGTCGTCGTCCGCGTGGAAGACGGTTGGCTGACCATCGACGCCGGCGACACACACATCGGCGGCTGGTCCCTCGACGAGATCAGCCTGGAGCCGGCGCCAAACGGGTATCGGATGGCGGCCGAGGGAGACCAGATCCTTCTGGAGCTGACCGAGGTCGAGCGTTTCGCCGAGGAGCTGGCGCCTCAGGATGACGGGCGCCGCGCCCGCAGGCAAGCCGCCAAGAGGGCAAAGGCGGAGGCCAAACACGACACGGCGCCCGCGGCCGAAGCCGACCGGAGAGCCAGAGCTCAAGCCGACCAACGAGCCAGGACCGAGGCCGACCAACGAGCCAGAGCCGAAGCCGACCAACGAGCCAGAGCTCAAGCCGACCAACGAGCCAGGACCGAAGCCGACCAACGAGCCAGAGCCGAAGCCGACCGGAGAGCCAGGACCGAAGCCGACCGGAGAGCCAGAGCCGAAGCCGACCGGAGAGCCAAGGCCAAAATCGAGCGGAAGGAGATGGCCGCGAGGGCCGACGCGAGGAATGCGGCAAGTCAGCAGGATGCGGCGCCTCCGTCGGCATCGAAGGCCCGGCGCCCCAAGAAGCCCGGCAAGGCCGCCGGAGCCCGGAAACAGCGGGAGAAGGACCGCCCAAACCGCTTGGACGAAGCGCTCAACGCAGCCGAGGAGCGGTGGGGAGACCGGCTGCCGAGTTGGGCGTTCACTCGGGGGGCGCTCACCTCGACCCTCATCGTCTTGCTCTTGGCGGCCGTCCTGCCCGGCTTGGTCTCCAACATCTTGCTGATCTGCGGGATGGCGACCGTCCTCTACGGCGCGGTCGTGTTCACCGACCCGATGCTCGCGGCCAGGTGGCTGCCCAGCCGCATCGTCCCGAGCCATGTGCTTCTCACCGGGGCGGCGGTGCTCGTGCTCGGCGTCATCCTGGCGGTGGCGACCGGCTGACGAGAGAGCCGGGCATCCCGACGCCAGGCCGCGGTCAGACCAGCTCGATGACCGCCTCCTCGGCCCCGTCGCCGCGGCGAGGGCCGAGCTTGTAGATGCGGGTGTAGCCGCCGGCGCGGTCGGCGTATCGCGGGCCGACCTCATCGAACAGGCGATGCACCGCTTCCTTGTCGATGATGGTCTTCAACACCGTGCGACGGGCGTGGAGATCGCCCTTGCGCGCCTTGGTGATCAGCTTCTCGGCGAAAGGCCGCAAAGCCTTGGCCTTGGCCTCGGTTGTGGTCACTTTGCCGCGTTTGAAGAGATCCGCGGCCAGGTTGGCCAAGATCAGCCGCTGGTGCGAAGGCGACCCTCCGAGGCGCCTGCCTTTGGTGGGGCGCGGCATCAGCCGCCGCTGACGCTCGGCGAGTCGACAAGGCTGAGACCCAGCTCGTCCAGCTTGCCGATGACCTCGTCGAGGCTCTTCTGACCGAAGTTGGTGATGTTGAGGAGATCGTCCGACGTCCGCCCGACAAGCTCGCCGACCGTCTTCACCTGGGCGCGCCGCAGGCAGTTGCGGGGACGCTCCGACAGGTCCAGCGCCTCAATGGGGAGGTCGAGGTCGGGCGAGCCGGAGGGGTCCGGCTCGATGTCGCCCAGTTCGAGGCCCTGACCCTCGCCCATGGCGGCGAAGATGCCCATCAACTCGCCGAGGGTCTTCCCGGCAGAGGAGACGGCTTCGGCCGGCTCGATGGCGCCGTTGGTCTCGATGTCGAGGACGAGGCGGTCGAAGTTGGTCATCTGGCCGACCTGGGTGTGCTCCACCCGATAGGCGACCTTGCGAACCGGGGAGAAGATCGAGTCGACCGGGATGACCCCGATCGTCGACGTGCCGCCCTTATTGACGTCGGCGGACCGGTACCCGACGCCCGGGGCGACGGTCAGCTCCATCTCGAGCCGTCCCGAGGCGCTCAGCGTGGCGATGTGGGCGCCGGGGTTGACCACCTCGACGCCTGCCGGGAGCTTGAGGTCCTTGGCGGTCGCCTCGCCGGCCCCCTTGGACGACAGGTACAAGGTCAACTCGTCGACCCCGTCCATGCGGACGACGACGCGCTTGATGTTCAAGATGATGTCGACGACGTCCTCGACCACACCCGACACGGTCGAGAACTCGTGCTCGACGCCCTCGATCTGGATCGAGGTGACCGCTGCGCCGGGGATGCGGGACAGGAGGGTCCGGCGCATCGTGTTGCCGAGGGTGTACCCGAAGCCGGGCTCGAGAGGCTCCACGACCACTCGGGAGCGGTTCTTCGAGACGGCTTCCTCTTCGATCTGGGGGCGCTGGACAATCAACAACCTGGTTACCTCACTTCACTTTGAGTAGAGCTCGACGATCAACTGCTCGTTGATGTCGGTGTCGATCTGATCACGACGGGGATTGGCGGCGACGACGACCTTGCGCTCATCGACGCTCGTCTCCATCCACCCGGGGACCAATCGATCCTGGGTGTCGATCGCGTGCTGGATCATGATGAGATCCCTGCTGCGATCCTTGACCTTGATCTCGTCGCCGGGCCTGACCAGATACGAGGGGATGTCAACCTTCTTGCCGTTCACCTGGAAGTGCCCGTGGTTGACCATCTGGCGCGCCTGGGGCCTGGTGGCGGCGAGGCCCGAGCGCCAGACGACGTTGTCGAGACGCCGCTCAAGAAGCTGGAGGAGCACGTCGCCGGTGATGTCCTCGCTGCGGTCCGCCTCCTTGTAGTAGTTGCGGAACTGCCTCTCGAGCACGCCGTACATGGCGCGGAGCTTCTGCTTCTCGCGGAGCTGGATGAGGTAGTCGCTCTCGCGGATCCGGCCGCGGCCGTGCTCGCCCGGCGGGTAAGGGCGACGCTCGACGGGGCAACGCTTCGACTGGCAGAGCGGGGTCCGGGCGCGGCGGCACGCCCTGTGTCGGGGGCCTGTGTAGCGAGCCACGCTCAACCCCTCCGGCGTTTCTTGGGACGGCAGCCGTTGTGGGGCATGGGCGTCACGTCCTTGATCGAGCTGACTTCCATTCCCATGTTCTGGAGGGTCCGCACGGCGGTGTCGCGTCCCGACCCGGTGCCGCTGACGATCACGTCGAGCTTGCGGATGCCGTGCTCGCCGGCCCGGCGGGCCGCCTCCTCGGCCGCCACCTGGGCGGCGTAGGGGGTGGACTTGCGCGAGCCCTTGAACCCCACCGAGCCGCCGGAGGTCCAAGCCACGGTGGCCCCGGACTGGTCGGTGATGTTGATGATCGTGTTGTTGAAGGTGGCCTTGATGTGGGCCTGGCCGTGCGAGATGTTCTTGCGCTCGCGACGGCGCACCCTCTTGGCGCCCTGCTGCTGAGCCACTACTTGGTCACCTTCTTCTTGCCTGCGATGGCGACGCGCCGGCCCTTGCGGGAACGGGCGTTGGTGTGGGTGCGTTGCCCGCGCACCGGCAGGCCGCGGCGGTGACGGCCCCCCTGGTAGCTGCCGATCTCGATCTTCCTCTTGATGTTCTGCTGCACCTCCCGGCGGAGGTCGCCCTCGACCTGGAAGTTGGCCTCGATGAAGCGGCGCACCTTGGCGACCTCGTCGTCGGTCATGGACCGGACCCGGGTGTCGGGGCCGATGCCGGTCGAGGCGAGGATCTCCTGCGAGCGGGTGAGACCGATGCCGTAGATGTAGGTCAGCGCCGTCTCGACCCGCTTGTCCCGGGGGATGTCGACGCCTGCGATTCGAGCCACGGATCAGCCCTGCCTCTGTTTGTGACGCGGGTTGTCGCAGATCACCCAGACGCGACCGCGGCGCCGGATGATGCGGCACTTCTCGCACATTCTCTTGGTGGAAGGTCTCACCTTCATTCTCTTCTCTCCATGACCGCGGCCCGCGCCTCTCGGCGCGAGCGTCACCAAGCCGTCATCTCCCGCCCGACCCTCCGAGCGGCTGGGGGCGACGATGCGCCGGCTGTGATCCACCCTGCGCCGACGGGCGCCGGGCGGCGAGGATAGCCGAATCGTAGCGGCTCGTCGGGCAAACGCTCAAACCGGCGCCGGGTCGCCGGGGGCGGGCACCCGCCGGCACCGCCTCCCGACGGCTCGCCGTCACTCGCCGCCCCGCTCCGGCGACGCGCCCTCCGGCCCGGTCGCGATCTCATAGACCCACATGCCCATCGGGCAGTCGGCGAGCAGCCCGACGGCCTCGTCGATCGACTCGGCCTGCACGATCGAGTAACCCAGCGAGGGCCCCATCTCGGCGGTGAGCTCGACGACGTACCCGTCCGCGCCCACGTCCCGGCCTGCGACCAGAGGGCCGCCCGGGTCGACGACTCGGCTCTGAATGGCCGACCACCACTTCATGTGGGCTTGCCGGAACTCGGGCGCCCGCTCGGTCTCGCCGTGGGCGAGCAGGATGAACCTCTTCATGTTGACCCTCCTCGAAGGTCTCGGCCGTCGCTACCCACGTTAGCGGCCCCGCGCGCCGTTGCGGATCCCGCCGGGGCGAATCGGGCCCGGGGCGGGCCCCGCATACGCCGCTCAAGGGCGCCGAAGGCAAGGTCGATGATACCGGGGCGGCGCGTCCGAGGCGTCGCCGGGGTGTCCAAGGACGGAAGGGAGGACGGAAGAAAGGAGCGTGACCGTGACCGGCCATGACAGAGCGACAAGGCGACCGGCTGCGCCGGTGGCCCTGATCGCGATCCTGGCGGGCCTGCTGGCCGTCGGCGCGGGCCCCGTGGCCGCCGTCCCGCTCGACCTCCAGGTCCAGATCCAGGTCATCGGGGACGGCACGTCGGTAGACGCCAACGACGACCCCGGCAACGACTCCAACCTGAACAACCTCCGGGTGCGCGCTCAGGACGCGGTGACCTACCGGATCGACTGGGCGGTCACCGAGACGCTGACCGAGGTCGGCGAGGGGGCGGGGACCGACGAGATCGCGCTGGAGGCGACGTTCACCAACAGCGCCGTCGCCGCGCTGCCCGCGGGCTGCGACGCCGAGTCGTCGACGATCGACACCGACGCCGCGACGGCGACATCGCAGCTCGTGTGCGCCCTCGGGGCCCGCGGTCACGCCGAGTCCGGCTCGGTGACGGTCCAGGTGCTCGCAAACGCCGCCGCCGACGGGACGCTCATCACCTCGAGCGTCGACATGGTCGGCGCCGACTCCGACGACGCCTCCGACGACGCCGACGACGTCGTGATCACGTCGGCGCCGCGCTTCGACCTGGTGTCCGGCATCGAGGCGTCGCCCCAGAACTCGATGCACACCGGCGCGTGCCAGCAGAACCTCGCCCAACACAACTCGGGGGTGATGCTCGCTCTCGGCGGCGAATCGACCGGTCGGGCACCCGGAGCGTACTGCTTCTTCCCGTTCGCCTTCGAGTATCTGCCCGGTTCGATAGGCCTCAACGGCGAACCCGTCAGCTTCAGGCTCGACTTTGGGCAAATCATAGAAAAATATCCCAACGCCTACATACCCAACACCTTTCGGCACTCCGCCACCAGAATCGCTGACGACCTCGACGGGTGTATGCACAATGCCATCTACTACAAGAGCGCCGGGAACACACCGACTGCCTTGAGCTACACCGGGGACGAGAACGGCCATCCCTTCGATGTCACCTGCACGCAGGACCCAACCAACCCGGAGATCGTCACCGTCACGATCAGCAACTACGACAAGGATTTCGCCGGAAACTACCACGGCGTTCGCGGCAACCCGCGCTGGGGCGTCTACCCCTTCTCCGGGTTGATCACCGTCGCTCTCCCTTATCCAGACATGCTCGAAGCCCTTGGCGGCAGTAGGGCTGACCAAGACACATGCAAACGGCTACCCATCGGCACCGCCGACAACTCCGTGGTCTTCGGCAACATGTCCGACCTCTCTGCGACCGACATCGCCGGGAACGCTGTCGCCGGAGAGGTCAACATCAAGAACAACTGGAACAGAGCATTCGCCTCGTATACCTGCGGGGGCTCCTACGAGACCTACTTCACCAGGGCCGACTTCCAGGAGAGCACGATCACTGGGACACACGATGGCACAACCTACGACTTCACCGGATACTCGCCTTACGACCCCGGGACGGAGACCCTTGGCGAGAAGTGGTGGTGGAACGCCTACGGGAGAGACAATCTGGGCACCGGGACCATCTACCCGGGTCAGAGGATAGGTGGCCACCAGATCATGTACGCTTACTCGACCAACAATAGCGGACCGCTCGGCCATTGCCTGACCTTCTCCGAGCTCCTCAGACTCGAGAAACGTCAGACTTTCCCCTATTTGGACCCGGCCACGGACACCATGGTGTTCAAAGACATCGACGAATCGGTTCTGAGGCTCGACGGCGACGACACAGGCGGCGGCGGTGTCGTCGCGCTTTTCCAGCTCGGCAACGTCCATCAATCCGGCCAAGCGGCGGTCCAGCCGTCGAGGAGGTACTTCACGGTGAAGTACGGGCGGGCAAACATGGCCGATCCGGCAACAGACGGTGGAGTGACGCTGTCGGCCGCCCTGTCGTCCTGCAAGTCTGACGTCGGATGGGCTGAGGACCCAGATTCCCTGACAGACGACGACGGCGCCCGGGTCGAGGCCAACATCGTGCGGATCTACCAGACGGCGCCTGCCATACCCTATACCGACACATGGTTGACCCTGCGGACCGTCGTCAACCTTGTGGTCAAGGAATCCTGCACCGACGGTCTGGTGCCGTGGATAGCCGGAGTACGTATACACGTCCCGTCGTGGGATCCCAGCTCGGAGACCGCCTGGAACTACCATGCTGGCGATGGCGATTTCTGGCGTGACGTCGGGGCATTAGCCCCGGCAACGACTTCTGGGACCCACTGGGCCTCGGACAAGATCACCTGCAGAACGGCCCAACCCCACATCACCAAGACGGTCGACTCCACGTTGATCACCCCCGGCGACGAGGTCACCTACACGATGACCGTGAAGACGTTGGCCGACTCCACGTCGTCCGTGGCCCGCGATTATGTGTTGACGGACACTCTCCCGGAGGGGTTTGAGGTGTCGAGCGTCGACCCTGCCGACGCGACGGTCTCCAGCTCAGCGGTTGTCTGGGAATACTCCCAGGCCGACGACACGACGGAGACCTTCCGAATCACCGGGAAGGTCTATCCGCCCGACGGTGTTGGAGGAGTGCGCAACTCGGCCATCGTCAACTTCGGGGGTGACGCCGATCCGCTCCCTGAGGACACGCCGGGCATAAGCGCCGCGGTCTACACGCCGATCCCGACGGGTGCCTACAACTCGTTGGGGTTGGTGAAGACGGTGGCGCCGTCGTCGTTCGTGGGCCCCGGCGACGAGTTCGCTTACACGTTGGAGTTGACCAACAACGGTTACCTCACCCTGGACAACGTGGCCGTGGTCGAC
>Ga0209788_1000211_pt1 | contig 14733 bp, 8 predicted proteins | sample WorMetLIZISLAND1_2_FD_187415 | JGI IMG/M metagenome (GOLD analysis project Ga0209788, IMG submission 187415) | Marine gutless worms symbiont microbial communities from Max Planck institute for Marine Microbiology, Germany - Olavius clavatus LIZARD... ...
CCTGTTTCCATTACGGCTGCGCGTTGCGTTGCGTGGCGAGCGATAGTCAGCGATAGCTATCGCTTCAACGAGCTTCGAAGCGCGTTGAAGCGCTTTAACGCGCTTTAACGCGCTAGCTATCGCTGACTATCGCCCGCCACGCAACGCAACGCGCAGCCGTAATGGAAACAGGCCTTTAAAGGCACTGACAGTGTCGATCGCACGTATCATAACGTATGGAATGAAAATTGTTCTGTTGATTTTAATTGTTTTGTTTGTTCTGTATAATAAAATTCTTTTTAACCATAGCCTCGTGATTGCCTTAGCCACAATTAGCCTAATGCACGCAATATGATCGGCTATTGCTACGATAATATCGTCTATCTGCCTCATCTCCTAGGAACACTATTTTACAACTTTCAATGCCCTACAACTATTCTAAGCGGCGCCCAAAAACTACGCCACGTAATAGTCGTTCGAAGTCATATGCATCAAAACAACAAGGCATCAAACGCAGACTTACGTTTGAAATTGTAAATTAGTAACATAGCAAGTACGATCAGTGTCAATGTCAATGTCAATTTGAACTGTAGAGCGCATCGAAAAAAACACCTCTAATGCGTTGAATGTGCTAATGATCAGTGAAAAGTGCCGTCTTCAGTTATATCTCAGTGACAGCTGCGCTATTTGTTACTTATTAATGACGAAAATTCCACTGCGTGAATGTTGTTGGAATAACAAGGAAACGGAATTAAAGGCTACGCTGAAAGTGAATGGTTGGGGTTCAGAGATAAATGTTGCAGTGACGGCATGGGTGAGCAGTACCATGTTTAAGGCTCCGCAGTTGCAGGAACAGCGGAGCTTGCAACGGGATGCGAACGACCATTACAGAGTGGGCCAAAAAAGCAAAAATAAGCAGGCTTACTTTTTGGCCCACCTTGTATAATTCTGAAAACACAACTCATAAAAGTGCAAGGCAAGGCAAGGACAGCAGCGGAAATCTTGCAATAGGCTCGCAGGGTTACGTGATGCGTGATGGGACGGACGAAATGCTGTGAGTGTGTATGCGGAGACCGACTATAGATGTTTCAAAGTAGGCCTGGGTCGGTAATAACGATACCGATACCGACCTAAAATACCGACACCGATCCAGCTCTATTTCAAAGTGCCTTCTCTCCGTTATATTTTCTTCATCATCATTAAATGTCTTATTTTGTTGTATGCTGGAATACCGCGAGCAAAAATAAAAATAAAAAAGTTGCTTAAGATAAATTGCAAAGCCACATAGGCATCATATTTCACATTCAACCAGTTCTGTGCAATAATTGTAAAAAATGACTTACAAAAACACTAAACATTAACATATAAGCACGCAGCTGGAACGCATTTCGTATAGCATTTACTGTCTGCATTATTTATGAAGCGTTTGAATGACAGAAGGCCAGCATAATACGCTGTGGTTAGGCACTCTGCAGGCAATGGCATTCCTTTATTGCACGCCCTTTAAAGCATAGATGTAAAGAAATACAAAAATGCAAAATAGAAATAGAAATTCAAAAAATACAAAAAGCGTTTTTAAGTTTTTAAGAATTTCTCTCTACTATTATATTTTAATTATTAAAACGTTGACGAGCAATTCCACCTAAAACTGTATGTGGCTAAAGTAATCCAGTTTCTTTGATGTTTGAAATGTAGTCTATTTTAGTGACAGACAAAAGTCTACAACCACCTCTGATCGCTTATTTTTTGATGACCATTAACATTGCAGAGTTTACATTGGACCATACTGTGAACGTAAACGTCAACGTTTTTTATTCAACGTTTACAAACGTTTTTTATTCTTGTCACGTTTTTCCGTTTTTAACGTTTTTAATTTTAACTTCAGTGGTTTTTAATCTATGCTTTAAAGACTTGTTGCCTGAATTCATACAAACAAACAGATGGAAGGATTGCTGAGATGTGACCAGCAACAAACTATTGTCCCCTTATAGCTCTCCAGTCTACTCTCTAGTCCAGTGGTCGGAAATCATTATATACACTCACCACAGGAGGCGTATAATCGAACAACAAACACATTTTCTGGCCAACACTCTCCTGGCCGACAGTAATCATGTGACGTACATCAAGGTCGTCACCCTGTCGACTCAGAAGATGGTACTCCACGGTAGTCAGCTAATGGCAAATTACAGCATTCGACATGGCAGTTCTGGGGCCACTGCGTAGAGAGGCACGGAATCTGGATGGTAATAACAAGAAGCTCAGCTGTTGCTGTGGTAGCCGATCATACTGCGTACGACGTCTATACTGGCAAAATATCAAACATGTTTCGGTTACAAGTTTACGAACGGCTGGTACGCACGATCCAATTCGACGGGTAGAGTTTATGAACGCACCCATACTCTATCTACTCAAGCGTGACCAATGAGCGTGACAGACCAAAGTTCAGTATTTCACGACGTCAGTGAATAACAAAACGTAACACGACCAGTGCACGCCTGATTGTCTGTCTCAAAAGACCCACGTTCACTATTTCTTCAATTCGTAATTTTTCACTGCGTTTTGTGGCTATCCTACAGCAAAACTGTCTGAAGGGACAAATAGGAACATGCCTGCTAGGAACACGCTGATACAACTTTTACCCCTGTATACACTGACCCTGAGAGCCAGAATGCACAGCGTTATAGACAGACGGACAGACAGACGGACGGACGACATGATGATGCCAATAGCCGATCATACTGTGCAGCAGTACGATCGGCTTAAAACCGTTTTCAGTTGGTTTGCATCGAGCGCACCGATACCGGATATAGTCGTCGAGACGTCGCTACTGATCGACTTAAGCTGAGCCTTCTCACGTCTACATGGCGTCATATATTGGCCACGTTCTCGTGATATCATCGGCGACCTAATAGGATTTGTTGCTAAAATCATATACGGTTCTCTGCTTTCGGCGAAAGCCGATATAAACGACTTTTCTATGCGGTCTTGCCTGGTATACAACACCTCGCACCGTACTTAGAATGCTTATTATTATATCGCTGTCGCGTAAGCACTCTGGGACTCTGGGTAGTCTGTTCACACACTTTATGCATATGTTACCATTAGCAAGTAGTTATGATTCCACAGGCCGACGTCTCCCAACTCAAAGGGCCTGTGGTATATACTACCTTCGTAGTGAAATAATAAAACTGATGATGATAATGATGATGACGACGATATTTTGTTCCATAATTTTTGAAACACCCAGGACTTTGCTCTGGGTTAAAGATAATAATAAGACTAATAATAATAAGAATAAGAATAATTTAATAGGCCTCATGACGACAGTGTTGAAATATCTGGTGCATGCAGTTTCGAAAATTCTTTGTACATTTTTACGCCATCATCGATCTCTTCGATTGTTCGATTGTTCTCGTGTTATATTTTGCCGTAAACTTACTGTTCTGCCGTCTGGTGTGATACCGAATGTATGCAATGTATATGCATACGACTGAATTGCCTTCTGTACAGTAAATCGAAACTGACGAAGCCATGGTACCGTGCGAACGACACGGCGGAACGCAACGAGATGGCACGCAAGGCATGTGAAGCCGTACTAACGGTGACATTACGCAAACCAGACAGTCCTGAATACAAGAGGTTCTCGAACGACGTGAAAACAAGAGCCAAGCGAGAATACAACGAGACGATCAGCGGAGATGAAGAGGTTGTTTGTTTTATCTACGGTCGTCATATCGTAATAGGCTTAGGCTAGCTGTTCTGTCGGTCAAACTATCCATAGGCTCTCGGTCGTTCTCCGTTCTGGCCCTACTGTTTGGAATGCTCTACCTGATTACCTTAGAAATCCCACCCTTTCCATTGATGTTTTCAAACGTTATTTAAAAACTTTTTATTCGCTCAGTATTAACGCGACGCTTTAGCGCATTAGAAACATTGTGCCTCTACGCTATATAAATTCATGGATTGATTGATTGATTGATTGAAACAGGAGAAAAATTAAAGACATAGAAATGAACATCTTTCAAAAACTCATTGTGTTCATCAGAATGTTTTTTGCCTGTCGGGTGGTCTTTCGTTTCTGGCGCCCATCGAATTCTTTGCTTTTCTATCGTTCACGCTATTTCCGGTGGTTTTTTCTACGTTCGGTCGACTAATCCGGGAATGGATTGTTCCTCCGAGCTACAGTTGCCTAATCCGCGTGTCATGTCCTGACGCGTAATCCATCTGTGTGCCGATTCAATTACCACGGACGAAACTACAAGCTCAACTGATCAACCATGCAGAATTAGTCTTGTCTCAAAAATAGCAGTTAGCACTACCACAGATAGCACTGAACTCACAGGCAAGGGTAAGACCGCAAGGGGGGCACTTGTCTTCCCCCAAAAGGCAAACAATGGGTCAGTAGCATATGCTCTATCGGAACAATCTAACTATTCATGGACGAAAATTTGTCATAGACCCAAGTCCGTTGCGCGGAAGCTCATCCCCTATGAGGCACTTTTGAGCGGGCGAGGCTTAAACCGAATTAAGCTAGGATGCATCCCATATCCATAGGTTGGATGGCTGACCCGTCATTAGCCGGCGCCTTTAACCAACTAGGTCAGTATGCTAACAGTCTGGTAACGCGCCGTTTATTCCCTAGCGGCAGCCGTAACCATCGCTAATTAATACAGCAATACTCATTTCGCTTGGTAACGGAGAGATGGTATAGACTGGGTTGATCAAGGTGGCATGGAGGATATACCCAAGAAAGGTCACCAATCTCAGTACTCGACGTATAGAATGGCTTCGTGATGCTCCTGACGACATTATCACTAAGCCAAACCTCTACTGTTTAACGCAATTTGACTTTTGATTATCGCATTTCCGGGGTCTCGGTTCATCGGGTATGTCGATCCAGAGTTGCCCATGTGTTGATTGACCCATGGCAGTGGGTCGAGAATTTTTGTTTTTAGTGGTTTGGGTTGGGTCATGGGTCTGAAATGGCAGATTTGCGAAAAACAGATGTCGTGTACATAACTACATTATGTTATGTAACTTTGCGTTGGGAAGAACTAACTCTGCTTTGTGAAAATATGCAGTTTGGCGCATCACTGCATCTTCATTGTATGGGGGTTGGGTTGAGTATTCGTTGGGTTGGGTCGGGTCTGCGTCGATGAAATGGACCCACCCACGGACAACTCTGTGTCGATCTATGTCCGACTGCAAGGTCCCATTCTTGACGGATGGAGGCTGTGGAACCATCACCAATCTGGTGGAGCCAAGTCTGCCTTCGACGTCCGGGTGGTCTTCTCCAATCCGACGGAGGCCGTATCTCGGTACGGCCTATGAAATAACTTGTATTACATTGCAGGTGAACAGCTTCGTGGGGGCGTTTCACGACGCCGTCATACTGTACGCCTTGGCTCTCAACGACACACTGACGGCGGGAGAAGATCCACGAAACGGAACAGCCGTAACAAGACGCATGTGGAATCGCACGTTTAAGGGTATGGCGGATGTTTATGTCAGACTAAATCATCTTTATGTTTTAGTTCTCCGAGCAGAAATGATGCATTATCGCACCGAACTGATGCCAGGCACGACTCAGGCGGTCAGGAATCCAGGAGAACGCGCACGGTGTGTCGCCTGAGATAAAAGTTGTACCGTAGCTATTAAGTGCCATCGGTTTACGGTCATTTGGAGGACACGTTTCCGACGTTTCGGGACTCGGGAGACACCATTCGAATCAGTGTCTTATACCCGTAGCGTGCCAAGAATGTGTGAACGAATGTGTAAACTAGTTGCATAGTCCAAACCAAGTGCGTTGCATCCCGCACACGAATATGCTTTGGCTCTCGTAGTTTTGCTGTAGCTGCTTCCACCGCCTGGAACTCTCTTCCTCTTCACATTCGTAACAGTTCCTCCATATCTGGTTTCCGTCGTTAACTCAAAACTTTTCTCTATAATTTAGCCTTCGATCCTTTCTAGCGCCCCGGCCACCCATCCCCGCGCCTCAGATTCGGTGGTTTTTCTCCGACATTGCGCGCTCTATAAATTTACTTACTTACTTACTTACTTACTTAATATGTGCAGTCATTTCGGAGACCGTTGAAATTTGATTAGGTCTTACCGTCTCACAAGCTGTAACAAGTGTAGCTTTTGTTCTTGAACACATTGTGTAGTGTAACACAGTAACAGTAACTCACTGCTTGCCGCCATGCAGTTGTATGCGACGATCTGAATAATCAAAGTCTTGTCACCCAGTTGACCGAAAAGTGTCGCCGAGTTGGTTTGTCGCCCAAATGACTTAATTAGACAGCGCTAGTACGCTAACGATGAAGGCTGAAACCTCAGACCTGCAGTTGATTGCATGAGACGGGGAGCATATCGTCTCAGCCATTGTTGAACTTGAGGCCGATAATTTTATTGGATATAAAAAATTAATGAAAATTGACCGCGCTACGTTTATATTCTGAGATGCTTATCACGCAAACGCTGGACAACTCGTCTTAATGATCAATTCTTACTTAACCGTCAGTCTTGAACAGAGAGAGTTGCTTTTTGGCAGCGACTTCATGACGGTCCAAAATACAGCATCAAAGTTCTACCATTATTTGTTTTGTAGTTGCAATGCATTGCTGTAATGATCATTGATCGCAGGTATTACCGGCATCGTAAGTATTGACGCTAAAGGCGATCGAAACGCCGACTACTCGTTACTCGATATGAATCCGAACACCGGAGAATTCGAGGTATGCCACCTCACTAAATATTCATCAGTATCGAAGGACAAGAACGATTGATTAAACTTTGGGAGTTATCTACAACTAGGATTAAAATTATGCAGCTGTATGTTCTTTTTCTAATTAGATGTTTGAATGTTCTTTTTGACCTGCTTAAAAAATCTTTTATGTGTACTATTTATTCATTATAAGTAAATAGGCCTTTCGGCTACCATTTTCAATAAACTTGAGTTGAGTTGAGTTGAGGCCTACTCGGTATATTTGCCTATTAGCATTGATGCATGCTGAAGAACTATCTTGGGAAAAATGTCCGGGTTTTTCAGGCCTACATTGCCGGTGAGAATACGGGTCGGAAAGACAACGTCAAAGTAGTATTTAATGATCAATTCTTACTTAACCGTCAATCTTTAACAGAGAGAGTTGCTTTTTGGCAGGTCAGATGACTTGATGACGGTCCAAAATACAGCACCAAACTTCTACCATTATTTGTTTTGCACTTGACCCTCGGATGTTTTTATCCAGTACAAATAGCAGCAGCAGTAAGTGAATATTTGGTCAGTCTTGGCGGATGTTTACACTCTGAGAGCTTCTTGTGTATTATTGCATTATCGCATATACAACAGCAGCTGGTTCCGTGAACCGGCGGCTTTCATAATATAGTGTCATGATTCGTCAGCGGTGCAGTTAGTGCTACTGCATTTTCGGGCAATGCCCTGCCAGACAGGCGCTAATTTCATCGTTAATCTTTCATCCATCGCCTACGAGCACCTGTCGCTGATAAATGCCGCCGTATAGCACTCGTCACTTCCTGGCCAGAGCATAATTTATGACCCTGAGAGACTTTGGAGATAGGCGTATAGTTATGAGTTTATTACAGAGTCGAACCTCGCGTGCGTTAAGGCCAAAATTCATTACACCAGTTTCCCCCGTAGCAGTCTCAAACAGGTTGGCGCGGGCAAAAGTCCGTTGTGTCTGTTGTGTCGTGTCGTTTCCCAAATTCCATTACAACGACTTGTTGCCAGCAAGTTGGCAACTTTCCCGTCTACGGGGAAGTTACGGGGAAAACGTGTGTAGTGGATTTTGGGCAGTAAGCCCGTACTACTCGTGATGGGCAATGACAGAGTTTCGTGCAAGTAGAAAGTTCGACACCAAACTGGATAAGCGATTCAGCGCACAGACCAAGTGAGATTGTCTTGTCGCTCCTAGTATCAGTGAACACTAGAACGCTTTTAAGTCTCGTGGAATATGACCGTCTATACGCGTAGGATGGCCCAAGCAACACGAAATGCAGACATATGACATCCGGGATTAGTCGAAAGTATATATACTATAGAAGCAGGAGGTCGTGTTTCGTGCATAACGGCAAACAGCAGTGTCTCTGAGTTGCTTTGCCGCGAATTGTTCTCGGTAACCTTTTTGCAGCGCGTTGGCTTAGAATAGCCATCGGTGCAGAGCGTTGTAATGGTCATGATCGGCATGCGGTGCCCGTCTGTCCGTCTGTCTGTCCGTCTGTCACGCACTGGTATTGTATCAAAATAACACGCGAGCTAGGATCGCGAAATCATTGCCAATTGATAGCACCAAGACTGCAGATTTTGTCAAACAACGCTCGTGCAGAATTTCGACAGAGTTCATTCACCACGAACGACTGCGTTTAATGACAGAGGTTCGAGAAAACTTGCAATTTTGGATTTGAAGTAATCGTATACCCGAAACGGTGTAAGTTAGGACCAAAATTACTATTGTTCACTAATAGGCCTGAAGCGGCATACACGCTTTTGATCGTTACCGAAATCAATGACCTTGGATGACCTTGAACGGCCGTTACGCGCACTATTGCATATATGCGTGTATTTCGAAGCCAACCACGCAAATTTGAATGAAGATAGACCCATACTATTAGCGGCAATATGTATCTCACGTACTCTAGTTTCCGGCGGTATAAGGTTTTGTGTGATATTTGCTGGCGTTTTTTTCGGAGAGGGAGCACAAACAAGAGTGGGGTGGTCGAAAACGACGATTTTCAGCGCTTTCGGTCACTGCATATCTGGAAACTTCAGAGATAAGGCCAAAAATTACTATAATTGTCTTTCACTAACCCTGAAATAGATGACCTTCAATGACCTTGAATGGTCATTTAACCGGGATATAACGAAATTCATAGCTGACGCGCTGTTGCTCTGCGTTGCTTAGCTTATTGTGAGTTATGTAAGTCCAGCTATGAAAGTAAACCTACAACCGTGAATTGACTCTTGTCCGTTCTTGTACAGGTTGTGGCCAATTACTACGGAAGTCGGCAGCGGTTCGATCCTGTGAAAGAAATCCACTGGCCTGGGGGACTGACCAGGGCACCTCCCGATATCCCTAAGTGTGGATTCGACGGTTCAGGCTGTCCGCCAGACGGTAAGCTGTGTTATATATGTTTGTCAGAACCATTAAGATAACTGATATTCAGAATAACTGTGCAGAATGCTAACTGTAGGGCCTACATGTAACTGTAACTGAAAATCTGTAGCTGATATAACATATATATCATAGCTTATATATAGCTTAGAACGGATCACAAATTCACAATAACGCTGTTTGTAACTAATTAACCCGATTATGCACCACTTTCCAGAAGATGCTGACGTGATTGAAGAGAACCGACTGCCGATTCGAAATCTGCGCGCAAAATTAGCCAAGCTCACCTCTCAAAACTATTGCAATAAAACCGTATAAAAATTCATTGCCTTCTGATATCGTTTTACATTATTTATTTGTTAAATGCATTGCGCATTTTCTTTTATTGCAATTCTTTAGCGCGAAAGAAGTGAACCAAGTTTGCTAATACGCTAACGGCAACCGTAATACCCGGTACTTGAAGTCTGGTATAAAAATGTTAGTCTGTACGTCGTAAAAACAGCCATCGGTTCACTGGTAGTCTATAATTTGTGCCGGTGCAAAAAAATCAAAGGTCGGTTGTTTACATTACACCCCTTTACAATGGGGTATGGGCAACTGCTCAAGATCACGAAACGGAGATAAAGGCCATACTCACGTACGAGAGTAAGTAAGTAAGTAAGTGAGGTTACTTCTGCAGTGCAGTTAGGAACAAGTGTCACATATTAAAGCCAGCATGTCTTAACTCACATTTGAAATCGTTGTAGCTAATGTCTGATTGCCCCCAGTGAGACGTCACAGACATCAAATTCATTACTTACTTACTTAGTTACTTAGTTGGCTGGGCAGGCCACGTCATTCGTATGCCATCAAATCGTTGTAGGCCCATGGTGAACAGTCGGACGGCCGAAGCTGCGCTACTCTGATCACATTAAGTCGATGCTCAGGAAATGCAATATTCCTGAATTAAATCCGACCTTGAGAGTCTTGCACAGGACAGAGAATCGTGGAGCTCAACATGTGCTCCCGGACTGAAAAATCTCTCGGCAGCATCTGAGCAAGTAGCCAGCGGTCGCCGAGCTCGTAGACATGCAGCTTCTCAAGCAACTCCAGCCGGGCCTGCATGTCCCCAATGCGGCAGAATCTGTGCTTCAGACTTCGGTCTCCACAGTCATCTTCATAGCTATCGCAGACCGCAAAACTAACACTCCGGCAGTACAACGACATGGTCGAAATACACTGACTACTGCAAGCAAGCAAGAAACTTACTTGCCTAGTTAGTTATTTACTTGTTTTATGTGTTTTTGTTACAGAGCCATTTCCTCTATATGCGGTGGTCATCATTGTCCTCGGATCCCTACTCTTCATCGTTCTGCTTGCCGCCCTCATTGTCTACAGGTTTCGTTGCTGTCATGTTTTGATGCTATAGCCTATAAGGCTTAACATTTTAAAATTCGAAGTTAATTTCTGAATATCGCTTGTCGCAGAATTATTGTGATATTTATATTATATTTGCTATATTGTTTTATTGTTGAATATTTTACGTGTTTTACATGCAGTACTGCAGTTGTAGTCACTCGGCTGTTATTATGCATTTGTGTCTACCTGTTTGGTGAATAAAAATGAATATATAACTAGGTCTAACTGCCTACAAGAGTTCAGAGACAACGACGTGAGGTTACGCGGAATATGTAGCCTACTCTAACTCCCCTGAACAAGACTGCTGAGGATTAGCACGCTATCATCTGTCTACATTGTAGATAATTGAGTTTCATTCAATATTGCTTTGCCTGGCTGAAGTCTGACGATACCAAAAACAGATTCCTGGCACTTTGTGATCTTCATCTCGCTGGACGGAATCAGTTTCATTTTTTCGTTTAATGAATACCAAAATATATTATTTTTTCACTGTTGGCTGCTGGCTGCAGTCCTAAAGTCCTAAAAGTTTAGCAATTGCCCGAAAAAATTGCTTTGCTGGACCCCTGTTCCGGCTCGTACGCCTTTCTTCAGAAGCAACACGTCATACTATTCGAAATTAGTCTTTTATAACGTTAAACTGCATTTGGCTTACTTTGTTCTACTACGCTGTAGTGTATACCTATTGCTGTTTGCAGACATTACAAGAATGAAGCGGCAGTGATGCTGGAAGAAAACTGGAGAGTGAGATTGGAGGAGTTGTCGTTTAATTCGCTGGAAAAGCGAGGCATGACGAGAGCCGGAAGCCGCGCGAGTCTCTATAGAGTAAGCGTGCCAAGTCAGGCAGGAAATTTGCTCTGATACGCCGCGTATCAGAGCAATGTGTACGTTTATTCGTCACAAAGACAGACGATATAAAATGTGAAGACAGAGACAGAAAGAATGAAAAAAACAGATTAAAAAGCGTATCATAGCGGTACCACATAAAAAAATAAAATAAAACTGACTAAAACATCACTAAAATATCCTACAGAACTTACGCACATGCACCATGCACCTCTGAAATCGCCAAATTGACGTCGACCCGTAGACTACAGCACTCTATCACGCACGTATAGCGTTTGGCGGATTTATCACTGTGGCGAAGTGAATTCTTAGATCAGGAACTGATCTTATATCACTACTCATCTTGTTGTTCTTGCTGTTGTTCTTCTTCTTTCTGATCTTGTTGGGGCGACACTCTTATTCAAAAAAGGGTAAGTAGCTGCGTCGTTACCCATCGGATCGGGATGGATTTGAGCAGGATTGTTCTTCAAATAAATACACATCGATTGATGGAGTCGGATTTTTGATAGGATGTCATGCTTTCAATATAGAGGCTATGGCGTCATTTCACGCTGTTAAGTGCTGCCACCTGGTGAGTGCACACGAAGGTTCTGCCCGGCGGATATGCAATAGCTTCCGCCAGTTCCTGATCAGTAGTACATTCGCACCTGTTTTTTACACAAGAATGCACTATTTATAATTAATGCAGTGAATAGAAGAAAAGACACACATTCATGGTTACCACGCAATGCAGGAATTAGAGATAGAGATAGGCGGAGAAAGGGAAAGAAAAGTCACGTGACTTATGGAAATAAACAAAAAAGAACGGTTATATATTCATCCTCAAGCAGAGGTCACAAATATGTATCATCGTTAATTCTATTGTTACAATTACCTTCTCTACGATGGGGCACCTGCCAACGTCATAAGGCGTGACTCATTACCGAGGCAGTCGATAACGGACCAGCAACTTCCTTGTACGTTTTCGCTTTATTGCGTGCGATTCACTCGGTACAATGCGCGGTATTGCTGTGCTATGTCCTCCTTCAGGCTATCTGTCCGTCTGTATGTTGTCAAGGTATCGTGGTCATATAAATTTGTTACATGCAGAGAAAATTGTAGACTCACGGCATTGGATGGTCTTCTACTTAATTGGCTGAAGATATTTTTGTCAAACAGAGTTCAGTACCGGTACGCTTGTGTTAATGGTGTGTTATCAAGCGAGTGCTGCGTCACAAGTAGGGTACCCCAAGGCAGTGTCACAGGTCAATAAATAAGTGTTCTTGGTCCACTACTGAATTTTACTGTTCATAAATGATGTTAGCTGTGCTTTTTATAACAGTGTTTTCACAAAATTATTTGCTGATGATGTTAAGATCTATACTGATGTAACTGTTAAGCTAGTTCTGTTCTCCACTCGCTTGCTTGATTGGGCTAAAACTTGACTAATGGACATTGCTTTTATTAAATGTAATGTCATATTCTACGGTAATCGAAGATTGCACCTAAGTATTATATAGATGGGCATTTATTACAATGTGTTGACACTGTATAGTTGATCTTGGTGATCATTGCAGCATCATTTGTGCTAAATCTAATGCACGAGCTAACTTAATTTTGCATAGCTTCCATAGTAGAAATGTTGACGTCTTAGTTAAGGCACTTGTTACTTTTGTTAGAGCTTTAGTTGAGTATGCATCACCTGTATGGTCGCTTAGACTTGCCCGGGACAGAGCAATGGTGGAACGTGTCCAAAACGTTTTTCTAAACGTCTATCTGGCTTTGGACATTATAATTATGCTGAAAGACTTCAGTTATTAAAATGAGAGTCACTTGAAGCTAGATATGTTAACGCAGATTTATATATACTGTGATACAAAATTGTTTATGGACGTCTTTACATTCATAAACGTGAATTGTTCACTTTTGCTACTGCGAGTTTTACTCGAGGTCGTGGTTTGAAAATTGTTAAAAAGCATTCTGTTGTCAATGCTCGTGCTTTTCACTCCAGTAACCGTGTCATAACTCCGTGGATATTCAGTTTATTATTTGCAAGTACATTCTTGTTTAGTTGCTGCTTTCACTAGGAGTTTAGCATGTATCGATAAACTTAGTTCTGATTGACGTGTTTTGTGTTATCAACGTGTTATTGGCATAATGTCGTGAACTGTTAGACATTTGACATTGAACATTGACTATGTATGTTAGTTAAGTTTTTTGTGAGGTTTGTGTTAAGTGCTGTATCACAGCCTTCAACATCTCAATAAAACTATTACTTACTTACTCTTTTTCTGGACTCGGTGTATACACTGTGTCTCAAAAAAACTGTGCCAACTTATATTTTGCTCTTTGTCTGCCCAATATGAACCGATTTCAATAAAAAATGCCTATGTGATTAATGTTAAATAAATAACAGATTTTCAATGATTTTGTGGTCTGTCTCATAATGATTTTCTGAGCCGGCATCCGCTATCCGGTATAATTCATTGTTGTAGGCCTAAATGGCCAAACTACGACTTCTGCATTTCACAAGGTAGTGCAGCAACGGTATTAAGGTGAGATGGGCGAAACTATTGTCATTTACGTCAATTCTTTGTGATGTTGCATGCCAAAAATTATTAAAGTCGGCCATTTCACGGAGTTATTCAAAAAGTAACACAGGCACAGGTTTTTTTTTCTGAGACACGGTGTATATTTGCCTTCGAAGTTGACAACATACACTGGCATTTAGTGTAAAACGTTGACGTTTAAGTTCACAGTGTGGTCCCATGTGTACTCTGCAATTTTAACGGTCATCAAAAATAAGCGATCGCAAGTCGTTGTAGAGTGTAGACTTCGTCTGCAACTAAAATAAACATAACTACAGTTCAAACATCAAATAAACTGGTTTCTTTTAGCTGCATACAATTAAAAAAAGATCAGTAAAATTTGAATCCAAATGTGATATATTGTCTTTTAGTTAAGTTTATTTTCTTTATTTTTAGTTAAGGTTTTTCTATGTTTATTGTGCTACCTGTGTGGTGAATCAAGATGAATAATATATAATTTAGCCGGAATTGTTTGTCAACGTTTTTATAAATAAAAACGGAGAAATAAAAAAAATCGTAAAAACGCCTTTTTATAAATAAAACAAACCTTAAAAGCGTTCTTTTTACATCTATGCATGCGCGTACGTGTGATTTTGAATGTGCACACCCCTTTAACGGTGGCAGTCGCGAGAGAAATCGGTCATGTCCAAGCCTGGAGCTGATGTGTGGTCTGGCGCCTTGTTGGCAAATTGGCATGCGTAGAATGCACCGATCACGTTCCTACTATACAGAGCTTTCGTCATCTGTCTAGTAAATAGAATTTGATCGGCGAATATTTGATTTGAGTTCTGTCGAGTGATTTGGCGTCGGTCGCATTC
>Ga0209788_1000213_pt1 | contig 14659 bp, 14 predicted proteins | sample WorMetLIZISLAND1_2_FD_187415 | JGI IMG/M metagenome (GOLD analysis project Ga0209788, IMG submission 187415) | Marine gutless worms symbiont microbial communities from Max Planck institute for Marine Microbiology, Germany - Olavius clavatus LIZARD... ...
GTCGACGGGAGGTCCGACGGGGCGGGGGCGGTGGTGGACGGGACGACCGTGGAGCGCGGCGGCGACCCGGGGCGGGCGCTGCTCGACTCGGACTCGGCCGCATACCTTGAGGCGACGGGGGACTTGATAAGGACGGGGCCCACCGGGACCAACGTCTCCGACCTCTGGCTGGTCTGGCGACCGGCGGGCCTATATTGACCGGGTGTCTCCTGGGAGGGCGCGCATGGCGAAGACGGTTGTGATCACAGGCGGGACCGGCGGCCTCGGCCGTGCGTTGGCGCGACGGCTGATCGACGGGGGGCACAAACTCGTCGTCACCTACCTGCTGCCCGACGAGGCCCGTTCCTTTGAGAAGGAGCTCAGCTTCAACGAGGACCAGGTGACCCTCATGCGGGTCGACGCCGCTAACCCCGAGGCGGTCGCCGCCCTCTTCGAGGATGTCGCCGAGAGCCTCGGCCCCATCCACGCGGTCTGCTGCCTGGTCGGCGGTTGGGCGGGAGGACGCGACGTCGAGGAGACCGACGATGTGAGGCTGGAGCGCATGCTCGACCTGAACCTCCGCTCCGCTTTCTACGCGGTTCGGGCGGCCGTCCCCTATCTGAGGGAGGCCGGGTGGGGCAGGCTCCTTCTTGTGGGAAGCCGGGGCTCGGTTGAGCACCCTCCGGGGCAGGCGGCTTTTAACATCGCGAAGGCCGGCGTGGCGGCTCTCGCCAAGAGCGTCGCCGCCGAGCTGGAGGGGACAGGGGTCACGGCCAACGTGCTGTTGCCGTCGGTCATCGACACCCCGGCCACTCGGGAGTCGATGCCGTTCGCCGACTACGTCGATTGGCCGACGCCGGATGAGATCGCCGCGGTCGCCGAGTTCGTGCTGAGCGAGGAGTCGGGCGTGGTGAACGGAGCGGAGCTTGCAGTCTACGGTCAGGCGTAGGCAGGCTCGCCGTGACCCGGACCTCGCTCGAGCTTGACCCGGGCGGCTCGACGACAGCGTCGGCCCATTGGGCACGCGGCTCCCGACTCGCCGACCTGAGAGGCGGGCCGTCGCGCCGATCTCGCCCCGATTCCGTCACACAGTCAGGTTAGGGATGGAGTCGTCATGGTTTCGTTGAGTCGGACTGAGAGACATCGCGCCGATCCGAGGAAGTCGGCCGGCGTCGTGTACACACCGCCCGAGCTTGCCGCCTTCCTCGCGGCCAAGGCCTTCTCGGCTCTTGGCCCGGCGCCCGCGGCGCGGATCCTCGACCCGCCTGCGGCGACGGCGAGCTTCTGCTGGCCGCGCGCGAGGCCGCCCGGGACCGGGGCATTGAAGTCGCGGCGCTTGTGGGATACGACACCGACGCGGAGGCCGTCGGGATTGCCGCTGAGCGACTGGGAGGCGACTCGAGCGTCGAGCTCGGATGCGCCGACTTCGGCGTGCCGTCCCCGGGGTCGGGCCGACAGGCGGGTCTGTTCGGCGAGGGCGCCGGGCAAAGGCGCGAATTCGATTTGGTGATCTCAAACCCTCCATACGTTCGGACCCAGACTCTTGGAGCGGCAACCGCTCAGGCGTTGGGGCGGCGCTTCGGTTTGTCCGGTCGAGTCGACCTCTACTAGTGGTGCGTCGCTCAAATCCTTAACCGGTCTCTCCGGCCCAGTTGCGCCCTTGGCTGCGTCGTCAAGCCTCGCCGCACCTACGGGCGCGACTGCGTTTGTCTCCAGATGACGCACTGACCTCGGAGACACAGCGGAGCCGGTTGTCCGACGTTTCGGTCCGTCTATGAGGCGACCGGCGCCGAGGCGGCGCCGGTCGCCTCGGTCTTGGATGCCGTCGGTGCGCACGAGCCCGGCCTTGTGACTGATGGTGGGAGAACCTTCCACATCCGTGAAGGCGTTCTCGACGACGCTGACGATCCGAGCCTGCCCTGGAATCCGATTGACGAGGAGACGCGCCGGGCGCTGGCGCACATCAGGAGCGCAGGCCACCTGACGCTGGAGCAGATCGGCAAGGTGCGCGTCGGCGTCAAGACGACGGCGGACGAGGTCTTCATCCGAGCCGATTGGGGCGAGCTGGGGGACGACTTGAGACCGGAGGAGGAGTTGATCCGCCCGCTGATGACGCACAGAGACGTGACGCCGTGGCGGTGCCGCCCCGGCGAACGGAGGATCCTGTATCCCCACGAGGACCAAGCAGGACGTGCGACCGCGGTGGCGTTGGAGGACTACCCGAGGGCGGCGGCGTACTTGAGCCAACATCGGGACCGTCTTGTGGCCCGGTCGTATGTGATCGACGCCGGCCGCAAGTGGTATGAGATCTGGGTCCCTCAGAGCCCGGCTATCTGGTCAAGGCGAAAGGTGGTCTTTCCCGACATCGCAGAGGCGCCGCGCTTCGCCGTGGATGAGTCGGGCGCCGTCGTCAACGGGGACTGTTACTGGATGGTGGCCGACGACCCAGATGTCGCCGAAGTCATCGTCGCTGTCGGGAACTCGTCGTTCTGCACCTGGTTCTACGACGCTGCATGCGGGAACCTCATCTACGCAGGTCGTCGCCGGCGCGCTCGCGGGGATGCCGATCAGTTGGCCACTCCGCCCGGGGCGCCGCGCATCTCGTCGCATCCGCCCTCGCCGGTCACATCTCCTCTCGGCGGTAGGCCGTCGCCAGGGCGTCCGCGTACTCGTTCCATCGGTACCCGCTGTGGGCCTTGATCCAACGGATGTCGGCCAGGGGGCGCCGTTGGGCGAGGGCGTGCGCCTCCTTCACCAGCTCCAGGTTGGCGATGGGGCCGGACGACTTCTTCCGCCATCCTCGCGCCTCCCAACCGGTCGCCCACTCCGTGACGATGTTCACCACGAGCTGGGAGTCGCAGTAGACGGTGACCTCGCAGTCCGGCGGGACCATCTTCAAGCCTGCGATCAACGCCATCAGCTCCATGCGGTTGTTGGTGGTGTGGGCGTCCGATCCGTAGTCCTCGCCGACGATCCTGTCGTCGACGACAAGCACGGCGCCCCACCCCCCGGGGCCGGGGTTGCCCTCCGACGAGCCGTCGGTGAAGAGACCGGTCGTGGGGCCCTCCTTGAACGCGGCCAACACCTCGCCGACGGTCATGTCCCGCCGCGCCGAGGCCGAAGGCGCCTTGCGGCCGGCCCCCGACCCGTCGCCGGATCCCTCCGCGCTCGCCCGGCAGTCGAGACACCACGCCGGCGCCCATCCCGGATAACGGTCGAGGATCTCTTGGCGGACCTCGAACTCCTTGCCGCAGCCCTGACAGGTGAACATCGCCCTACCCGGCCTTCTCGAACAGGGAGCAGAACTGGGGCGCCTTGAAGAGGCTGAGCTCGCGGTGGATCTCGGTGAGACCCGCAGGGGCCATCATCCGGCGCAACTTCGCAGGCCAGAGCTTCTGGCAATGGACCTCCCGGGCCTTGAAAGGCGTCCCGTGGAGGATCACCGAAGCCGGGATGGCGTAGAGGCCCATGATCGGCTCGGCCGGGTAGATGTGGAGTTGCCGGCCACCCGGTCTCAGCACGCGCGCCATCTCGTCGAGGGCCCGGCCCAGCTCGGGGAGGTGCTCGAGGGTGTGCACCGAGATCACGGCGTCGAACGACCGGTCGTCGAACTCAAGGGCCTCAGCTCTCATTTGCAGGACCCGCTCGCTCTCCGCGACCTCAGCCGCCATGGGGTTGGCGTCGACGCCCGTGATGTCGATCCCCCGATCGGCGAGCCGCTTGGTGAGGTGCCCGGCCCCGCACCCGACCTCGAGCACGCGGGCGCCCGCCTCGACGGGGAGGAGGCGGTCAACCCTCCGCAGGTGGGACGGGTCCCACCTGTTGGCCATCACATAACGACGCGACTCGTAGCTGGGCACGACGAAGCCCTATTGGAGCGTTTCCAGGTGGGGCGCAACCGAGTAGTCGAGGATCTCGGCGCCGCTCGGGGTGAGAGCGACGTGGGTCACCGACGTGTTGGCTGGGGTGAACAGCGACTCCGCATGGGTGTCCTCGGTCTTGGTGAGCGACGACACGAACGATCGGAGCGCCCCTCCATGAGCGACCACGGCCGTGGGCTCGCCCCTCGCCGTCTCCAAGGAGTGGATCGTGTTGGAGACCCTCGCGGTCAGCTCGCCCCAGCTCTCCCCGGTCTCGCCGCGCCGCAGGTCGACGCCGCGCTTGTAGATGGTCTCCATCTTCTCGGGCCACCGGGCGACGATGTCGTCGGTGGTCAGTCCCTCCCACTCGCCCATCTCCAACTCTTTCAGCCCGTCGACGCAGACCACGCCGTTCGCCGCCACCCGCTCGGCCGTTGCGGCGGCCCGCCTCAAGGGAGACGAGTAGACGCGGGACACCTTCCCGTACCACTCCCCGAGAGCGTCCGCTTGGCGCGTCCCGAGATCGTCGAGCCCCCAGTCTCCGTGGCCCTGCCAGCGCCTCTCGACGTTGGCCTTGGTGCGCCCGTGGCGGATCAGCGCCAGAACCGGGTCACCGGCGCTGAGCCGGGCCTGGACGTGGGCTGGGCGGCCGCCGATGTGCGACAGGTCGTTGAAGACGGCCAACCGGGGCCGGCCGCCCTCGCGGACCACGCTTGATATGGCTGTGTTGCCGGTGAAGGCGCGGGCGCGGCGCTTCTTGCCCGCCATGTGCCGGTGCAGCACCGCCTGCATCACGCCGCCGTGGGTCACGACGGCGGCCGAGCGCCCGTCTTCCAGCTCGTCGAAGATCCTGTCCACGGCGGCGAGGACCCGCTCGGTGACCTGCTCCAAGCTCTCCCCGGTCCCGCCCATCGGGATCGTCCTGGCGGAGATCGCCCGCCTCAGCTCATCACCCTCCTCGGCCTGGATCTCGGCGAGGGCCCTGCCCTCCCAGCGGCCGAGGTTGATCTCAATCAGCTCGTCGTTGATCTCACAGCCGTCCGCGAACGACTCCGCGGTGCGCCGCGCCCGTTGCAGCGACGAGCTGATCACCCGGTCGAATCCCCGGTCAGCGAGCCGCCTCGCCAGCGGGGCCAGGCTCGCCTCGCCTTCGGCGGACAAAGGCCCGTCGGACTGGCCGTTCCACACACCTTCGGAGTTCGCCTGCGACTCGGCGTGGCGGATGAAGACGATCTCTCTGAGGGGGCCGGGGGACCGGAACGGGATCACGGCCCAATCATGGCCTCGCCCCCGACGAATGCGAAACGACCTCCCCGGCCCGCCGCCCGCGCCGCGGGCCCGGTCAGCCGACGAAGGCCGAGGCGAAGATGAGCGAGACGATGGTCATCACCTTGATGACGATGTTCATCGCCGGGCCGGAGGTGTCCTTGAACGGGTCGCCCACCGTGTCGCCGATGACGGCCGCCTTGTGAGGCTCGCCTCCCTTGCCCCCGAAGGCGCCGCTCTCGATGTGCTTCTTGGCGTTGTCCCAGGCCCCGCCGGCGTTGGCCATGTAGATCGCCAGCAGGAAACCGGTCACCAGGGCGCCGCCGAGCAGGCCGCCGAGCATCTCCGCGCTGTAGAACCCGACCGCCAGGGGCAGGGCGATGGCGATGGCGCCGGGGACGACCATCTCCCGCAGGGCGCCCTGGGTGGCGATGTCGACACAGGTCGTGTGGTCCGGCTTCGCCTCGGGGTCGCCCTCCTTCAGGCCTGCGATCTCCCGGAACTGGCGGCGGACCTCGTCGATCATCTTGCCCGCGGCGCGCCCCACCGCGTTCATGGTGAGAGCGGCGAAGAGGAAGGTGAACATGGCGCCGATGAAGAGGCCGATGGTGACCTCGGGCTGAGATATGTCGATGCTCTCAAGGTCGACCGCCTTCGTGTAGGCGTTGAACAGGGCGAGGGCGGTGACGGCCGCCGAGGCGATGGCGAAACCCTTGGCGATGGCCGCGGTGGTGTTGCCCAGCGAGTCGAGGGCGTCGGTCGACTTGCGCACCTCGGGGTCGAGATGGGCCATCTCGGCGATGCCGCCCGCGTTGTCGGCGATGGGGCCGTAGGCGTCGACCGAGATGGTGATGCCCAGCGTGGCGAGGACCCCGATGGCGGCGATGGCGACCCCGTAGACGCCGCCGCCGTCGCCCATCGCCCAGTCGCCCGCGGCGTAGGCGGCGCCGATCCCGACGGCGACGACGATGACGGAGAAGGCCGCCGACCGCATGCCCTCGGCGATCCCAGTGATCATCACGGTGGCCGGGCCGGTCTGCGACTGGCGGGCGATCTCCTTCACCGTCTTGTGGCGGTCGGAGGTGAACCACTCGGAGATCTTGCCGACGAACCAGCCGACGACGAGGCCCGCCACGACGGCGACCCAGGCGCCGAGCCAGTTGTCGACGACATCGCCGAAGACCCAGTAGGCGAGGCCGGCGACGCCGAGGGCGGTGGCGATCATGGCGAAGTTCGTGCCCCGGTGGAGCGCCGCCGCCAGGTGGGAGTCGTCCTTGGCCTTGACGAGGAACGACCCGATGATCGAGGCGAACATGCCCAGGGCGGCGACGGCGAGAGGGAAGATGATCGCCTCGGCTTGGAACCGGGCGCCGGAGAACGCGATCGCCGAGTAGGCGACCGGCGCCACGAGGGCTCCGACGTAGGACTCGAAGAGGTCGGCCCCCATCCCGGCGACGTCGCCCACGTTGTCGCCGACGTTGTCGGCGATGACTGCCGGGTTGCGGGGGTCGTCCTCGGGGATCCCCGCCTCGACCTTGCCGACGAGGTCGGCGCCGACGTCGGCGGCTTTGGTGTAGATGCCGCCCCCGACGCGGGCGAACAGGGCGATCGAGGAGCCGCCGAGGCCGATGGCCGTGACGATGTTCACCCAATCCTCGGCGAGCCCGAGCACGTCCTTGAAGAACCAGAACCCGAGGCCCACGCCGAGGAGGCCGAGGCCGGCCACCGTGAAGCCCATGACCGCGCCGCCCCGGAAGGCGATCGGGAGCGCCTTGCCCGCCCCGCCCTGGCGCGCCGCTTCAGCGGTGCGGGCGTTGGCCGCGGTGGCGATGCGCATCCCCACATACCCGGCCAGGGCCGAGAGGACGGCGCCGAGAACGTAGGCGACGGCCCCCCAGGGGCGGCCCCAGTCCAACAGGGCGGCGATGAGGATCGCCATGACGACGACGAAGACGGAGACCCATGTGTACTCGCGCCGCAGAAAAGCCATGGCGCCTTGGCGTATGGCCGTGGACAACTCGACCATTCGCTCGTTGCCCTGAGGGGCGGCCGTCACCGCCCGGGCGTAGTAGAAGGCGAGGGCGATGGCCAGGGCGCCTGCGACGAGCGCGATGTACAAGATGGTGTCGGTCATTTGCGGTCTTCTCTCCGGGTCGGGGCGGCGCCCGATTATAGGGAGGGCCGCGGCCGCGAGCCAATGCTGCTCTCGTCTCGGGCGGGGGCCTCTCCGCCGGGCCGCGGCCCGCGTCGCACTCCCGACCGGATTTGAACCGGCGTTACCGGCTTGAGAGGCCGGCGTCCTTGACCGCTAGACGACGGGAGCGGGTCACGGCCTCGCCGCGCGGCGAGGCCGAGCTCGGGGGGAAGGACTCGAACCCTCAATAACAGGGCCAGAACCTGTCGTGTTGCCTATTACACCACCCCCGAACGGGAACCTCAGGATAATCGACAACCTCGCTCAGCCCGAAGCCGGCCCGCCGACTCGTCAGGGCCGCTTGAGGACCGCCGCGATCGGGCCGATCCTTTTGTTGTCGCCGGGACAAGGAGACGGACATGATCGACGAGCCGGGCCGAGCGCCGTCGCGGTCCGCTCGCGGGGCGGAGAGCGAGGGGCCGACCGAGCCGGAAGGGCGGGCGACGCTCAGCCTGAGCGACGTGCTGAAGGATCTCTCCGGCCGCGGGGACCGCGTGTACGTCGAGTACGGAGGGCACAGCTTCGGCGGCGCGGTCAGGGCCGCCGGGTCGGATTACGCGTCGATCCTCGGCTCGGGCCAAGCCGAAGACGTGCGGCTGGGCGCGGCGAGATGGTCGATCCTTCCCCCGGGGCCCCCGGAGCCGCCGTGGCCCGACGCGCCGGAGACCTTCCGCGGCCTGCTGCAGAAACACGCCGCCGAGGGCACGACGGTCCGGCTCGCCCTCCCGGGCGGGGACCTGGCGGTCGGCAAGATCGCCGCCGTGGCGGTCGATCACATCGACGTCGAAGATGTCGATCAGCGAAAGCTGGCCGTGCCCCTCGACTTGGTGTTGGCCGTCATCCGCTCGACCGCGTCTTCTTGACGCCGGCGGCGGGTGGGCCCTCGTCGGGGGCGGCCGCCGGGTGGGAGCGAAGGAACTCGTAGATCTCATCCGTGAGGAAACGAAAAGTGCGCCCGCCGGGGAGTTTGTAGGCGGGCAGCCGCCCTTCGCGGGCGTAACGCCTGACCATCTGGACGTTCATGCCCAGAAGCTCCGCCGCTTGCGCCGCGTCGAGGATCGAGGGATGCTCCGTTGATCTCTCTTCCGGCTCAGGCGACGGCACGGCGGGAGGTTACTGCCCGGCGCGGGCTAGCCGGCGCGGGGCTGAGCGATCTGGCGCTCGCGCCGCACTCGTCGTCGCTCACGCATCGCTGAGCGTGTGCAGTAGTACCGATGAGAGCCGCGAAACTGCACACGCATCGCTCAGCGTGTGCAGTAGTACCGACGAGAGCCGCGAAACTGCACACGCATCGGCCGGGCAACCCTCGACCGTGTCACCACATCCCCGAGGCGCCGCTAGCCGGCGCGGGGCTGAGCGATCTGGCGCTCGCGCCGCACTCGTCGTCGCTCACGCTCGCTGAGGCCGCCCCAGATCCCGAACCTCTCGCCCATCTCGATCGCGTAGTCGAGGCACTCGGCCTTGACCTCGCACCCGTCGCAGATGGCCTTGGCTCTCCTGGTGGAGGCGCCGCGTTCAGGGAAGAACAGATCAGCGTCGCCGCCGCGGCACTTCGCGTAGTCCTGCCACATGAGCCGGCCCGTTGCCAGGGCCTCGACAAGCTTGCTCTGCATCCGGTACTCCTAACACATGTGTAATTACCGCGATGACATTATGCCAGGGCGAGCACATAGTCAAGATCCGTTCGGGCGCGGGGCGGCCGACCCGCGATTCGGGCCTGTCGCGGGTATGCCATAATGCGACTCGCAGTGACCGTCACAACCGAGAAGAAACGACCCCCCGTCCTCGTCGAGCTCTACCGCTCGGCCGTCGGCAAGAAGTGGGTCATGGGCGTCACCGGAGCGATGATCATCGGGTTCGTCCTGGTGCACATGGTCGGCAACTGGAAGATCTTCTTCCCCGACGTGGCGGGCATGGCGGAGATCGACCTCTACGGAGAGGCGCTTCGAACCCTCCTCTTCCCCATCCTCCCGGAGACGGCGGTCCTCTGGATCTTCAGGACGGTCCTCATCGTCGTCTTCCTTCTGCACGTCCACTCGGCCTACGCGCTGACGTTGATGAGCCGACAGGCCCGAGACGAGCCGTATCAGGGCCCGCGCCGCTACCTGGCCGCCGACTACGCGGGCCGGACGATGCGGGCGAGCGGGACGATCTTCCTCGCCTGGGTGCTGTTCCACCTGGCCGACATGACGCTGGGCAGGCAGCCTGCGGCGCCCGAGCACTGGGAGCACGGCGAGATCTACGCCAACTTCGTCGCCTCATTCTCCAGGGCGCCCGTGGCGATCATCTACATCGTCGCCATGGGCCTGCTCGCCTCCCACCTCTACCACGGGGCCTGGTCGATGTTCCAGAGCGTCGGCGCAAATCACCCACGGTTCAACCCCTTGCGCAGGGTGTTCGCGGTCGGGATCGCCGCCCTCGTCTTCGTCGGCAACTCGATCATGCCGGTCGCCGTGATGGTCGGGTGGGTCGGTTAGGCCATGGCGCTTCAGCTCGACGCCAAGGTCCCCGCCGGCCCGCTCGCGGACAAGTGGGAGAACCACAAACTCTCCGTCAAGCTGGTCAACCCGGCCAACAGGCGGAGGTTCCGGGTCATCATCGTCGGCAGCGGCCTCGCCGGCGCAGGCGCCGGGGCCGCGTTGGGCGAGGCCGGTTACGAGGTGGACCTCTTCACCTTCCACGACTCGCCCCGCCGGGCCCACTCGATCGCGGCCCAGGGCGGGATCAACGCCGCCAAGAACTACCACCACGACGGCGACTCGGTGTACCGGCTGTTCTACGACACCATCAAGGGCGGCGACTACCGCAGCCGCGAGGCCAACGTCTACCGCTTAGCCGAGATGTCGCTGGGCATCATCGACCAGGCCACGGCCGCAGGCGTCCCCTTCGCCCGTGAGTACGGGGGCATGCTCCACAACCGCTCCTTCGGCGGCGCCCAGGTCGCTCGGACCTTCTACGCCCGGGGCGCCACCGGCCAGCAGTTGTTGCTCGGCGCCTACTCGTCCCTGATGAGGCAGGTCGCCGCCGGGTCGGTGAGGCTGCACTCCCGCTCCGAGATGGCTGACGTGGTGCTCAAGGACGGCCGAGCCGTCGGCGTCGTGACCCGCGACCTCGTCACGGGGGAGGTGAGCAGCCACTCGGCGCACGCCGTGGTGTTGGCCACCGGCGGGTACTCCAACGTCTACTACCTGTCCACCAACGCGATGGCCTGCAACGCCACCGCCATCTGGAGGGCCCACCGCCGCGGGGCGGCGTTCGCCAACCCGAACTACACACAGATACACCCCACCTGCATCCCGGCGTCCGACGAGTTCCAGTCGAAGCTCACCCTCATGTCGGAGTCGCTGCGAAACGACGGCCGAATCTGGGTCTCCAAGAAGGCAGGCGACGAGCGCAGCGCCGCCGAGATCGGAGAGGAGGACCGGGACTACTACCTGGAGCGGATCTACCCCGCCTTCGGCAACCTGGCGCCACGCGACATCGCCTCCCGCGCCGCCAAGCGGATGGTCGACTCCGGGAAAGGCGTCGGCAGGCTGCGCAACGGGGTGTACCTCGACTTCAAACACGCGATCGAGCGACTCGGCCGAGACGTGATCGAGGAGCGGTACGGCAACCTCTTCGAGATGTACAACCGAATCACCGACGAGGACCCCTACGAGGCGCCGATGCGAATCTACCCGGCCCCGCACTACACGATGGGCGGTCTCTGGGTGGACTACAACCTGATGACCACGATCCCAGGGCTCTACTCGATCGGCGAGGCCAACTTCAGCGATCACGGCGCCAACCGCCTCGGCGCCTCGGCGCTCATGCAGGGCTTGGCCGACGGTTACTTCGTGTTGCCCGCCACGATCAGCGACTACCTGGCGGATTGGCTGAACACCGAGCCGGTGCCCGCTGGCGACCCGGAGTTCCGGCAGGTCGAGGACGAGGTCAAGGGCCGTTTCGACCGGTTCCTCTCCGCCGACGGGTCGCACTCGGTGGATTGGTTCCACAAGGAGTTGGGCAAGATCATGCTCGAGCATGTGGGGATGACGAGAAACGCCGCCGGCCTGAACAAGGCGATCTCCGAGATCCCCGCTCTCCACGAGGAGTACAAAGCGGGGGCCCGCGTCCTCGGGCGGAGCGACACGCTCAACCAGAGCCTGGAACGCGCCGGGCGAGTCGACGACTTCTTCGAGCTTGCCCAGGTAATGGCGATCGACGCCCTCAACCGCGAGGAGTCCTGCGGCGGCCACTTCCGCGAGGAACATCAGAGCGCGGAGGGCGAGGCGTTACGCGACGACGACAACTTCGCCAACGTGTCGGCGTGGGAGTGGACCGGGGACGCCGCCAACCCGGAGCTGACCGTCGAGCCGCTCGACTTCGAGTACGTCGAGCCGACCGTCAGGAGCTACAAGTGAACATCACGCTTCAGGTTTGGAGACAAGACGGCCGCGATCGACCCGGCGGCTTCCAGGTGTACGAGGTCGACGACATCTCCGACGAGATGTCCTTCTTGGAGATGCTTGACGTCCTCAACGAGCGGCTGGTCAATCAAGGCGAGGCGCCGATCACGTTCGAGCACGATTGCCGCGAAGGCATCTGCGGCGCATGCGGCCTGATGATCGACGGTCTCCCCCACGGCCCCCAGCTCGGCACCGCCACCTGCCAGCTCCACATGAGGAAGTTCAAGGACGGGGCGACCATCGTCGTTGAGCCCTGGCGAGTCACCGGCTTCCCCGTCATCGGAGACCTCATGGTCGACCGGTCGGCCTTCGACGAGATCATCGCCGCCGGCGGCTACATCTCGATCGACACCGGCTCGGCCGTTGACGCCAACCTCGTCCCGATCCCGAAGGAGGTCGCCGACGCGGCGTTCGACGCGGCGGCGTGCATCGGGTGCGGCGCATGCGCGGCGGCGTGCCCGAACGGCGCGGCGAGCCTCTTCACGGCGGCGAAGATCAGCCATCTCAACCTCCTCCCGCAGGGCCAAGCCGAGCGTTGGGCCCGCACCGAGCGAATGGTCGGGGTGATGGAGGAGCGTTTCGGTCCCTGCGCCAACCACGGCGAGTGTGAGAAGGCCTGCCCCAAGTCGGTGAGCATCGACTTCATCGCCATGATGAACGCCGACTTCATGAGGGCGAAACTCAAGAATCGCCGCCTCGCCGCCCGGAGCGACTGACCCGACGCATACGGGCATTGGGCCTCTCAACCTATTGCCGGTCCGCCGCTTCCGAGATACTCTCTGTGGGTATTCACCACTCACAGACCAACGGAGCGAAGCGGCATGGAACATACAATGCGGACAAGAAAAGGCGGGGAGCGGGGCGCCACCTTGGTGGAGGCCGCCATGTCCTACGGCCTCCTCATGCTCGCCTTGTTCGGGTTGGTCGAGTTCGGGCTGGCCTTCAAGGACTTTCTCTCAGTGAGCCACGCCACCCGGGAGGGGGTCAGGGAGGGCGCCACGTTGGGGAACGACCGTCACGCCGACATCGCCATCCTCCGCAAGGTGGAGGAGTCCCTGGGCCCGGTCGGGCTCGTGGGCGGCAGCGAGGTGCGGGTGTTCAACGCCGACGATCCCGACGTGGGCACCACATACACATATCGACCGGGCACCGGCTGTAGCTCGATCGGCACAGTCGGCCTTCCCGGATGCTGCGACTGGTCGCCGTGCCCCGAGCCGGGACGCAGCTCGTACGACACCCCGGACTGGGACCCGCACGACCGCGATATCTCCGCCCCCATCACCGACCGCCTGGCTGTTCAGGTCAACATGACCCATCGGTGGCTGACCGGCTACTTCGGCGCCTCGACCGACTTCACGGCGACCTCCCGCCTCCAGATCGAGCCTCAGGTGTTTGAGTGATGAGACGACTGAAGCGCAGACGCGACGACGGGGCGGCCCTGCTTGAGGTCGGGCTGGTGCTCCCGATCCTATTCCTCCTCGCCGTCGGCCTCGCCGAGATCGGGTTCTTGGTCATCGACTACATAACGGTCTCCAACGCCGCACGCTCCGGGGCGCGGGCCGGCGCCGCCGCCGCTGACGACCCTAACGCCGACGCCTTCATCCTCAACCTGGTCGAGGAGGCGGCGTGCGATCTCCGGTTCTCCGACCTCGAGGCCGTGACGATCTACAAAGCCGAGCTGGACGGGTCGATGCCCTCCAACCACAACTTGATCAACAAGTATCGGAACAACGGCCGCAATACCAACCTGCTCTGCGGCGACGCCGGGACCCACGCCTTGCAGGCCGACACACCGTGTTGCGCTTGGGATCCGGACGGCACGCCTCGAGATCGGGTGCCGCCCGGCCTCGACAGCATCGGCGTGCTCGTCGAGTTCAGCCACTCCAGCGTCACCGGGCTCTTCCCCTTCCCCACCATCACATGGACTGAGAACGCGGTGATGCAGATCGAGCCGGACACCAAGGGCAAGGCCCAGGCGAGGGGCGGTCAGGGCAACGGCGGTCAGGGCAACGGCGGCGGTCAGGGCAACGGCGGCGGTCAGGGCAACGGCGGCGGTCAGGGCAACGGCGGCGGGTAGGGCGCCGACTCGTCGCGATCTGTCTTCTTCTTCTTCTTCTTCCTCCTCCTCCTCTTCCTCTTCTTCTTCCTCGGGCGCCTTCACCGTCGGGCGTCCGTGTAGCCGGCGGCGCGTCTGGCTGTTCTGACGGTGAGGACGGCGGCGGCGAGGAGGAGTAGGGCGAGGCCGAGTTTGGCGGGGTGGGGGTTGAGGCCGGTGGCGGGTAGGGCTTCTTTGACGGTGATCCGCCAGGTGTCTGAGCTGGGGTTGGTGTTGGGTGTGGCGGTGGTGGCTGTGGCTGTGTTCTCGATGACTCCTTGGCGTGTGGGGTGGGCGGTCCCTGTCATGGTGAGCTCGACGGCCTCGCCGACGGCTAGTGGGCCTATCTCCCAGACGACGGCGCCGTCGGCGATGGCGGCTGGGCGGTCGCCTCCGGCGGTGACGCTGTCGGGTGTGATGCCTTGGGGGATGACGTCGAGGGCCCGCACGTCGTGGAGGGGTAGGTCGCCGGTGTTGGCGACTGTGATGACGTATTCGATCCTGTCGCCGGGTTGGATGAGGGTGAGGCCGCTGGTCTTGGTCGCTTGGAGGGCGGGGCCGCCGATGAGGGTGGTCTCGTGTTCGAGGCCGCATGGGTGGCTGCCGCTGATGGCGGTGGGTTCGCCGTGGTCGTCGAGCACTGTGGCTGTGCCGACGAGGGTGTAGGCGCCTGGGGTGTTGTAGGCGACTTGGGTGGAGTGCTCTCCGGGGCCGACGGCTTCGAAGGTGTGGGTGTCGGCGAGGTTGTCGGGGTGGCAGGCGAGGTCGGCGCCTGGGGGGAAGGGTCCGTAGCTGTTGATGTCGATCCGGAGGGGGG
>Ga0209788_1000214_pt1 | contig 14600 bp, 16 predicted proteins | sample WorMetLIZISLAND1_2_FD_187415 | JGI IMG/M metagenome (GOLD analysis project Ga0209788, IMG submission 187415) | Marine gutless worms symbiont microbial communities from Max Planck institute for Marine Microbiology, Germany - Olavius clavatus LIZARD... ...
TGGCGCAGGTCCCGCAGCGCACACGGGGCATCTTGGCGTGGATGGAGGCTTGGAATTGAAAGCAGTTCAGGTGACGCCAGTCGCGCTCGAGCGTGTCGTGGACCGGCGGGTGTTCTGCCCCACACTGGGGACAAGAACATCGTGTCCCCGGGGCGAAGGCGCGGTGGAAATCGATCCGGCCCGATTGGGGATCGAAGGCCACGTCAACGACCTCCCAAGGCGCTGGAAGGCCGAGCGCAAGGGTAAACAACGACAACGGGTCCATGACGAAAATCTCCAACGTTTGGCCTGGCGACGGGTCCGAGCCTACAGGCGAAAAGAAGGGCACAGAGTTAGGCTTGGAGCGGGCTACCCTACGCGATGGGTAAAATAGCCCTACCCACACCAAACGCAAGAGAGCCCGATTTATTCGGCGCTTCCCGCGGCACAAGGATGCGCCGTCATTTTTAGGCGCGTAATTGCCTGAAAATTAATATAAATGGATGCGAATCTTCTGAAACGATGCGGAGAAACTTGGAAACTAAAGGCTTGAGCCCACCCTACGAATCCCCGCCGGTGCGTCGACATGGCCACGGAGTTTTTCGAATCCACGGGGCAGCGTGGATTGCTAGGTCTCAGCGCGAGCTGCCCTGATAGGGAGACGGTGCGCAAGCTCCACAAGGTGTCCGAAAAACCGTTCTTAATTCTCGAATTCTGGACGCCCGGTGTCGTTTCAAAAGGGCCACCACCCAATGGGAAATATACGGGTAATCGTAGGAGTGGGCTTGCTCGTGAACCTGCTGCTCATGCTGGTGTAAAGGCATGTAAGGGTAGACATTCAATCATCGCAACGACCGCCGCCGGGAAAATTCCGGAAACGGGATTTTTCCAGCGTTCCTCCGGATGAATCCTGAACAACTCGAGGAAGACCCTATGGCAACCGACAAAACAACCGGCTACGAAGAGCTGATGAAGCTGGCAACCGCCTTTGTCACGACACAAAAAGGTATGTGGGACCACGCGGCCTGGGTGGATTTCGTGTCCGGCCTGAGGACCAAGGGGTTCGAGCTTTCGGGGGATGTGCAGACCAATCTGGGCAATATGCTGGAAGGCATGAAGCAGCTCTACACCGCGGCCGCTACCACCGAAAGCGTGGAGAAAGCCATTGCCACCATCGTCGACGATAGTATCGCCTTCGTCAAACGACATCGCGGGGGTTGGGGGCATGCCGAGTGGGAAGACTTCGTGCGGACGGTAGAACGCAATACCTTCAGCCTCTCCGAAGGTATGGTGGCCTATCTGGGTGGCATCTTGGAATCCACCAAGGTCCTCTCTACCCTGTTCCCGGTCGGTAGTACCCGAAAGCACCCGGCACCCGAGCGCGACCAACGCACAGCGGTGACCCGGAAGCCCGCAGCGGACACGGCGGACAAGGCCGAACAGACACCGCAAGCGACCAAGGTTCCGGTAAAACTGGCGTCCAAGGCCACGGCCACGCCGGCACCCAAGACCCCGGAGAAGCAAGACGATCTGACGGCGATCGACGGCATCGGTCCGGTCATGGCAAAAAAGCTGAAAGAGGGCGGCATCACCAGCTATGCACAGCTCGCCGATCTGTCGGATACTGACATCGAACGCCTGGATAAGGATGTTATCCGATCGGCAGGACGCATCCGGCGGGACGATTGGGTCGGCCAAGCCAAAAAGCTCGTCCGGGGCCGGTAGAGTGCCTCAAAGCCCCTCTTTCCCGGTTGGTCTTTACTCACACTCGAGTCCGCTGGACGATTCGCTGTACGCCGCGCCAAAGTGCTGGGGTTCCGTTTTTCCTCCCCCTCTCCCCAACCCCTCTCCCGCCAGGGGAGAGGGGCTTATAGTAGCCGACGAATCGGCTTGGCGGAGTCGAGTGGGTGCCAAGGCAACTCTAGGGGGAAAGGAGCTTTCGGTCGGTGGAATCATGGTACGATTCCCCGGTATCGAGCCTTCTCGGGCGAAGCCAATACCTGGGCTCTGCTTTTGCTCCCTCTCTCCCCAACCCATCTTCCGCCAGAGAAGAAGGGTTTATAGCCACCGACGGATCGGTTTGGTGGAGTCTCAATCAATATCCGCATCCACTTGCCGGAGAAAAGGCCGTTGAGCAAGGAGCAGCGGAAAGGGATGCCTGCTCGGGCTCATCGTCGCCGCAGCGGTCGCCGGCTGGGCCGTACATCTGGGTCTGTCCTACCGGAGCGATTCAATCACGGCTACCGACGGCGGTGTGGTGATCCCGAACAACCAAGGCACCCAGGCTATCCATACGGGCTCCGGGGATATCCACCAGGACAACCGGACCGGGGGACAAGGGTCTCTCCATAGGCTGGGCCCTATATCTGTTCTATCGGAGCAGCAGGAGTAAGACCATCCAAGACGGTGTGGTAATCCTCAGTCTTAAAAAAGTAAGTACAAGGCCGATCTCAAGCAGCGGGAACAGGAAGTAACTCGGGAAGCCCATGAGGAAGAACGCCGGGAGCTGGAGGCCGAGAAGACGGAGATTGAGCGTCAGTTGGTGGATGTCCAGGCCAGCTATCAGGCCTACGTCCAAGAGCTGAAGCAACGCATCGCCAAGTTGGAATCCGTCCGCGGCCAAGTCCCGGAGGCCCTCCTGGATGAGGCCCGCACCGCCTTGGTCCAGGGTGACCGAAGCCGAGCGGATCGCCTCTTCTTCGATCGAATCGAGGCTGAGAATGAGGCTGCTGTTCTGGCCACCGCCGAAGCGGCCTATCAGCGCAGCAAATCGCCAAGGACGAGGTCCGCTATCGGATAGCCTATGAGCGCGCCCGGCGGGCTGTACAGCTCGCACCGGACAGCAGCCGTTACCGCGCTCGGGTGCGGGCGAGCTGGCACAGATACTCGGCGACTATCGAACCGCTAAGCACGATTTCGAGCTGGCCCTGGACAGTGATCTCAGAACCTATGGTGAACACCACCCCGCGGTGGCCACAGACCGCAACAATCTGGGATTAGCCTGGAAAGACCTCGGGGAGTACCAAAAGGCCATCCCCTATTTGAAGCTGGCCCTGGACAGTGATCTCAAGACCTATGGTGAGGACCATCCCAAGGTTGCAATAGGCCACAACAATTTGGGATCGGCCTAGGAGAAACTTGGGAAATACCAAAAGGCGATCGTAACTATTCAGCTACTCCAATTGGGGCATTGGGGGGTGGCCCTGGAGGGTCAGGACGAGCGAGTTGAAAATATCGTCGGATTGTTTGCGAAGAGTTGAAAGGTGGGAGCGGATGATGGCAAAGTCCGGCTCTCTTGCGTTTGGTGTTGGGTAGGGCCATTTTTCCCATCGCGTAGGGTGGCCCGCTCCAAGCTTACTCTGTGCCCTTCTTTATCGCCTGTAGGCTCGGACCCGTCGCCAGGCTAAACGTCGGAGGTTTTCATCATGGACCCGTTGTCGTTGTTTACCCTTGCGCCCGGCCTTCCGGCTCCCTGGGAGGTCGTTGGCGTGGCCTTCGATCCCCAATCGGGCCGGATCGATTTCCACCGCGCCTTCGCCCCGGGGACATGATGTTCTTGTCCGCAGTGTGGGGCGGAACATCCGCCGGTCCACGATACGCTTGAGCGCGACTGGCGTCACCTAAACTGCTTTCAATTCCAAGCCTCCATCCACGCCAAGGTGCCCCGTGTGCGCTGCGGGACCTGCGCCAGGACTACCCAGGTCGTGGTGCCCTGGGCACGTCCCAACAGCCCAACAGCGGCTTCAGCCTACGGATGGAGGCCTTACTGGACGCCCTCTGTAAGGCGATATGGCGGTCTCTCGGGTCGCTCAATTGCCTGGCGTCAGCGACGGGCGTGTCTGGCGCACCCTCGATCATTACGTCGATCAGGCACACGCTCAGGAGGACTTCTCGACCGTCACCTCGGCTGGTCTCGACGAGACCGCCTCGCAACGTGGACACAATGACATCAGCTTGTTTCACGGACAGATGGTACAGCTGGGCGCGCCGTTGCCGCCCGGAGCCGATCAAAGCGGTGGCCAAGACGCTTAAGAAGCACTGGCCAGGCCTCCTCAATGCGTTCGACTCCAGGCTCACCAACGGCCATGTCGAGGCGGTCAATTTACTCATCCAGGCCGCCAAGGCCAAGGCCCGCGGCTACGGGACTACCAAGCACCTGATCACCATCGCTTACCTCGTAGCGGGCAAGCTGATCCAGCTGCCAACTTCTCCGTTCGTCGTCAAGTCGGAGCTTCCCATCACGACTTGAGTTAGGTCGCTATGACCCGCTACCCACACTAAATGCAAGAGAGCCCAAAGTCCTCGGCACCGGTATCGAATCGGAGCGGAAGCAGCCAGAGGCTTTCTGCTGGAGCTTGGGCATGCGAAGGTCGCGTTCGGCGTGGTTGTTGTCGCCGGGAACGCGCAGGTCGGTGAGGAAGCGCAGGACCTCGTTACGGCGCTCGCGTAGCCGCCGAATGAGGTTGCCGGCCGGGGATTGTGTGACCCGCCCGCGGGTGCCGGGACGGCGGGGACGGGGAGGATTGCCGGCTTCGGCTTCGATGAGGATGGTGTCGTAGCGGGTCCGCAAGTGCTCGCCGTTGCTGTCGGGCAGCGTCTCAAGGTCCTGGGCCTGGGCCTCGCCGACAGGGCATTGGCTTGGCCTAACAGCGTGATAATATCGGTGAACGGAGAGTCTGAGGATAGTGGCCGGCTGGGGTTGTGGCTATCCTTAGCCAGACGTGCTTCGAGTTCCTGAATGCGCTCATGCATCTGCTCAATGGTCACGGTTTGCCCCTCAATGATCGCAGTCTGCTCCGCTACCCGTTCACGCAGCCGCTTAAGCTCGTCGTTAGGGCTTTCTGGAGAATGGGTTAGGGCGTGCTGTTCAGGTATGGTTCCATGGGTACGCGCGTAGCCTGCTGCTTGGCAAGAGGTCCTGAATAGTTACAGCGTTATAACACCACACCGTAACGAGCCATGCCGCCTCCGCTTAGGCGATTGCCGGAAAATGGAGTACCAGCTTGGGCCGGATTTTGGTTCGTATTCAAGGTGCGGCAACCGGCGCCTAGTGGACTATGTAACGGTTGCCGCAACACGGAAGACGGACGAAAAGACCACCAAGATGGTATTTCATTTGACAGAAATCGCCTTACGGCTCCTTTTCGCTCCCGATGAGACCTGAATGACATGAGCGCCATTCCTGCCGCATTCGCCGATAAAACCACCCGCCTCTCGGATCAGGTCGCCAAACCCTTTCCCGCCTCGCGCAAGGTTTACACTCAAGGCTCGCGCCCCGATATCCGGGTGCCCATGCGCGAGGTGGCCCAGGCCCCGACCCGCACCAAGCAAGGCATCAAGGAAAACCCGCCGATCTACCTCTACGACACCTCCGGCCCCTACACGGACCCGAACGTCCGCATCGACCTACTCACAGGCCTACCCGAGGTCCGCACCCCCTGGATCGACGAGCGGGGAGACACCGAGCGGCTCGCCGGCCCCAGCTCCGAGCTCAGCTGCCGTCGGCTACAGGCCCCCGCCCTGGCCCATCTCCGCTTCCGGGCTACCCGCCCCCCGCGTCGGGCCAGGGCGGGGACCAGGGTCTCCCAGATGCACTATGCGCGTCGGGGTCTGATCACCCCGGAGATGGAATACGTCGCCATCCGTGAGCATATGAAGCTCGATCAGCTCAGGTCCGATCCCCGTTACGAAAAACTGCTGCGCCAGCACGCCGGTCACTCCTTCGGGGCCAATCTCCCGGATCGGGTGACCTCCGAATTCGTCCGCGCGGAAGTCGCCGCCGGCCGCGCCATCATCCCCGCCAATATCAACCACCCAGAGCTGGAGCCCATGATCATCGGGCGCAACTTCCGGGTCAAAATCAACACCAATATCGGCAACTCGGCCATCACCTCATCCATTACCGAAGAGGTGGAGAAAATGGTCTGGTCCACCCGTTGGGGCGGCGATACCCTCATGGACCTATCCACCGGCGACAACATCCATGAGACCCGGGAGTGGATCCTGCGCAATTCCCCCGTGCCCATCGGCACAGTGCCCATCTACCAAGCCCTGGAAAAGGTCGATGGCCGACCCGAGGAGCTGACCTGGGAGCTGTTCCGCGACACCCTGATCGAGCAGGCGGAGCAAGGTGTGGACTACTTCACCATCCATGCCGGCCTACTCCTGCGCTACGTGCCTCTGACCGCGGAGCGGATCACGGGCATCGTCTCTCGCGGCGGCTCCATCATGGCCAAATGGTGCCTAGCCCACCATCGGGAGAATTTCCTCTATACCCATTTCGAAGATATCTGCACCATCATGCAGACCTACGATGTCGCCTTCAGCCTCGGCGACGGCCTGCGCCCTGGCTGTATCGCCGACGCCAACGACCGGGCCCAATTCGCGGAGCTGGAGACCCTCGGCGAGCTGACCAAGATCGCCTGGGAGCACGAGGTACAAGTCATGATCGAGGGACCAGGCCATATCCCCCTCCAAAAGATTGAGGAGAACATGGACAAGGAGCTGGCGGACTGCTACGAGGCCCCCTTCTACACCCTCGGCCCGCTGGTGACCGACATCGCCCCCGCCTACGACCACATCACCTCCGGCATCGGTGCCGCCAACATCGGCTGGTACGGCACCGCCATGCTCTGCTATGTCACCCCCAAAGAGCACCTGGGCCTACCCGACCGGGACGACGTGCGCGACGGCATTATCACCTACAAAATCGCCGCCCACGGCGCCGACCTAGCCAAGGGCCTGCCCGGGGCCCAGCTCCGGGACAACGCCCTCTCCAAGGCCCGCTTCGAGTTTCGATGGGAAGATCAATTTAACTTGGCCCTGGACCCGGAGCGCGCCCGCGAGCTCCACGACTGCACCATGCCCCACGCGACCCACAAGGTCGCCCACTTCTGCTCCATGTGCGGCCCCCGGTTCTGCGCCATGCAGATCACCCAAGACGTCCGCGACTTCGCCGCCCCCCGCCGGGGCGAGGAGGCACAAACGGCAGTGGCGGCGGGCATGCAGGAAAAATCCGCCGAATTTTTGCAAGCCGGGGGGGAGATCTACCGGAAGATTTGAGCTTCGCGTGTCTTCGGAGGACACATTGAGGGGACCTTGAAAAACTCCGTCTCCGGAATTTTCCAACCAGGGGCCTCGAGCCGACCAAGATGCGGAGAGATTCTGGATATGGAACATCTCCCGCCCCACCTTATACGAGCTGACCGTCCATGACCGACACCAAGATCTACCAGGGCATCGACCAAGACCCGCAAGGCGGCATGACGCTGACCGGAAACATCATCCGGGACGCCTGGGTATTCGAGATCATCCCCGAGACTGAGACCTGCGCGGGCTGGACCCTGCAGGGTATCGAGGCCCTGTATGACCAAGTCACCGCGGCCTGGGCGCCATATGGCCACTTGGCCTCCCGCCTGCCATCCTCGTTGCGCGAACGTCACCGGCGTATCTACGAAGAAGCGGTACAAAAGGCCCGCGCACAGGGCTGGTGCCCGGAGCTGGATGACGGCGAGGATTGATCCGCCGCTGATTGGCCACACCGATGCCCGACTATTACATACACGAGACCTTCTTTCGGCCGACGGAGCTCGCTCGCAAGCGCAGCACCTTGCCGGCCGCTGTCTACAACGACCTACAGCTACTGCTCAAGGGGAGCAAGCGCGAGACCCGGTTCATTCCCATCCGCTCCATGCAATTCCAAGCGGTGGTGGAGAGCCAGGAAGTCATCTTCGTGGACAGCCAGGGCGACTATGCGCACCAGGACGGAGTGGGCGGGCGCTTGATCTGCATTGCTTGGCGGCCGATACTGGCCGCGGAACGCAAATCCCTCAGCGACCCGGTTCCGTATGAAATTCTGTTCTATTCCCCCCACCTCGAGACGATCCAGCGGCGCCTGATGAGCGAGCTGCCGCCGGTCTTGAGACGGCTCCTGCAACAGCAGCGCGCACAAGACCTCGAATCTCGGGCGCCCCGGGTCATACCCCTGCGTCGAGCTACCTGAGCCCGAGAGACCCTCTTGCCGACACCCGTTATCGATCGGAACCGGACGACACGAGATCCCTCCATCTCAGGAGCAGAGGGTCGGTAGGAAGTTTGCGGCTTCAATACCGGAAACATCCACATCCTCTCGCCGGAGGATCGATCAGTGACAAAGGACCAATGGAAAATCTCGGGATACCTGCTCGGTATCGTCGTCGCCATAGCAGGCGATGGCTGGGCCGTACAACTAGATCTGTCCTACCGGAGCGACTCGATCACGGCTACCGACGGTGGTGTGGTGATCCAAAACAATCAGGGCAGTCTGGTCACCCATACAGGCTCCGGAGATATCCACATCGGTACCAGTCTCGAAGACTACGAGGCCGGTCTCAAGCGACGGGAACAGGAGGTAGCCCGGAAGCTCAAGCAGATCCATGAGGAGAAATACCGGTCGCTGGAGACTGAGAAAAAGAACGCCGGTTACTGGAAGTTGAGAAGGCGGAGATCGAGCGCCGGTTGGCGGATACCCGAGCCAGCTACCAAGCCTATGTTCGAGAGTTGAAACAACGCATCGCCAAGCTGGAAGCCATCCGTGGCCAAGTCCCGGAGACCCTCCTGGATGAGGCCCGCACCGCCTTGGCCCAGGGCGACGGGTGCCGAGCGGATAGCCTCTTCGCCCGGATCGAGACCAAGATCCAAGCTGCTATCCAGGCCGCTGTCTTGACTACTCAGGCTAATATTTCGATTGCTGCCAAGGTAGCCTATCAGCGCAGCCAAATCGCTAAGGACGAGGTCCGCTATCGGCCGGCCTATGAGCACGCCCGATGGGCCGTACGGCTGGCACCGGACAACAGCCGCTATCGCTCGGGTTCGGGTGAGCTGGCCTGGATACTCAAGGCAGCATCCCCGCAGGTAGGGAATCGAGTAAGGGCGACCGGCCGGTCGCCCTTACATTTCGGCTTGGTGGAGTCAAGCAAGTAGGGCCGACCGGGCTGGCCGCCCTACTCCCCCTCTCTCCACCCCCTCTTCCACCAGGGGAGAGGAAGCTTATAGAGGTGGGGTCACTGCAGGTATGGAGCCATCACGGCCTAATACCGGACGAAACGCGGGCAGGCCCGCGCCCATTGTATGTCTTTTCAACTCGGAGCTTTGGCCATGAAGCGCATCCTGCTGTTCCTCGCGACCAACTTCGCCGTACTGACGGCCATCAGCTTGATCTTCAATCTGCTCGGCTTCCAGGGCCTGTTGGCGGCCAACGGGGTAGACCTGAATCTGAGTGTCGTGCTCGTCTATGCCGCGATCGCCGGGTTCGCCGGCTCCCTGATCTCCCTGTTCTTATCCAAGGGCTTGGCGAAACGCTCCATGGGGGTCCGGATCATCGAGCAACCCGATACGCCCTTCGAGCATTGGTTGATGCAAACGGTGGACCGACAGGCCCGATCTTCCGGCATCCGGATACCGGAGGTGGGTATCTTCGACACCCCCGACCCGAACGCCTTCGCCACCGGCTGGAACCGCAACGACGCCCTGGTGGCGGTCAGCACTGGGCTCCTCCAGCACATGACCAAGGAGGAGGTCGAGGCCGTGGTGGGCCACGAGATCAGCCACGTGGCCAACGGGGATATGGTGACCCTGACCCTGCTCCAGGGGGTGGTGAACACCTTCGTCATCTTCCTGGCGACCGTCATCGGACACCTGATCGACCGCCTGGTCTTCAAGACCGAGCAAGGCCATGGCCCGGCCTACTACATAGTCTCGATGATCGCCCAGGTCTTGCTCTCGGTCCTGGCGACCATGGTCGTGATGTGGTTCTCCCGCTATCGGGAGTTCAAGGCGGACGCCGGTGGCGCGCAGCTTACCAGCCACGGGAAGATGGCCGACGCCCTGCGCCGTCTGCAGATGGCCGGCGAGCCCCAGGACCTGCCGTCCGGCGAATTCGCCGCCTTCGGCATTAGCGGCGTCATCGGCGACGGCTTGAAGCGCCTGTTCATGAGCCATCCGCCCTTGGAGGAACGCATCGCCGTTCTCCAAAGACGCGACTGAGGCCGTCCGAGGTCCATCCCAACCCCCGACCCGCGATAGCTCACCCGATCCATGTATCTGTCGTGCGAGGTCCCTTATTGGGACGATAGTACGGTCTATTTCGCGCCCCTGGTGGCACGATCCTGGGCTGCCTTCCTCGACAGCGGCCCTCCCCTGACCAGGGGAGGCCGTTACGACATCCTCACGGCCGATCCCTACATCACACTCACCACACGCGGGGCCTTCACCGAGGTCCGCTCCGCCGATCAAGTATGGTGCTCGCCCCAAGACCCCTTCAGCTTGCTGCGCGATCAGCTGGGCGAGCCGATCCCGCCCCACCCCGACCTACCCTTCCGCGGGGGGGCGATCGGCTGGTTCGCCTACGACCTAGCCCGTCGCATCGAGCGGCTACCGACATTGGCAAAGGCTACCGAGCCGTCCCTTCCGGACATGGCGATCGGCCTCTACGACTGGGCCCTGATCGTGGACCATGCCGGACACCGGGCCCGGCTCTCGAGCGCGGGGCGGGATCCGCGGACCCAGGAGCTTTGGGATCGGTTGGTCGCCTTGTTCCATAACCCCCCACCGGTCCTGCCCCATAGTCCCCTCCGGGCCCTGGCGGCACCGCGTTCGAACATGAGCCGGGAGGCTTACGGCCGGGCCTTCGCGCGGATCAAGTCCTATCTGCTCGAAGGCGACTGCTATCAGGTCAATTTGGCTCAGTGTCTCTCGGCCCCGATCTCCGGCGACCCATTCGCCGGCTACCGGGCACTCAGGCAGCTCAATCCGGCACCCTTCTCCGCCTACCTGAAAACTCCCTTTGCCCGGATCCTGAGCTCCTCCCCGGAGCGCTTTCTCAGGGTACGGAACGGAGGACAGGTTGAGACCCGGCCCATCAAGGGCACCCGGCCCAGGGGAGAAGCCCCCGAGGCGGACTCGGCCTTGCGACGGGAGCTGGCCGACAGCACCAAGGATCGGGCCGAGAATCTGATGATAGTGGACTTGCTGCGCAATGACCTGGGACGGGTCTGCCGTCCCGGCAGCGTACAGGTCCCCGAGCTATTCGAGGTGGAGAGCTACGCCACTGTCCATCACCTAGTCAGCACAGTCACCGGCCGTCTTGCCCCTGGGCAAGACGCTCTCTCACTGTTGCGGGCCTGCTTTCCTGGCGGCTCCATCACGGGTGCGCCCAAGATCCGGGCCATGGAGATCATCGAAGAGCTGGAGCCCTATCGCCGCGGGGTTTACTCCGGGGCGATCGGTTATCTGGGCTTCGACGGTGCCATGGATACCAACATCGCCATTCGTACCCTCATCCACAGCGGTGGCCGCATCCGCTTTTGGGCCGGGGGCGGAATCGTACAGGACTCTCAGGTCGCGGAAGAATATCGGGAGACCCTCGACAAGACCGCGGCCTTGCTGAAGCTGCTGGGGCGCAAGCAATTGGCCGAGGTGGGCGGGTAACGAGAAAAGGCGAAAAAAGACGAGAAAAAGCGAGAAAAGGGATCGGGTGCGGCCCTGTTGAAACGACACTGGGCGTTGAAAATCTGAGAATCGAGGCCGGTTTATCGGACACCTTGTGGAGCTTGCACACCGTCTCCCTATCAGGCCAACTCGCCCTGAGATCTAGAGATCCACGCCGCCCCGTGGATTCGAAAAGCTCCGTGGCCAAGTTGACCGCATCGGCGGGGATTGCCTAGGCGGCAGGCGGCGCCCACTGGAAAATATCGAGCACGCCCTGCGGAGAGAAAATTCAGCCGTAATAAACGCCAATGAACGCAAATCTATTCAAGAAAAGCCGACGAGGATGAGCCGTCCTTTTCGGCTCATTCGCGTTCATTGGCGGCAAGAAAGAAAATTAAGTGTGTCGCAAACGGATTGACCGATGAGCTGAGAAGAATAGCTCACGCAACGGTGCAACGACGCCACATCAAGGCCGCACCTATATACCCGTCATCGCTTTCCGCAAAATCCATAGGCGACGGGTATAATCCGTGGCGTCGTGGCATGAGATAGGAAAATCAGAGTTTCTCCTTGGCTTTGTTATTTCCAGGATTCGATAGAGAAATTCCCCCACATTATCTATACCCGGAAACAACAGAATTATAACATTGTCCATTTGCGTTCATTTGCGGCGAAATAAGGAAGATATCGAGTAAGCTCGATGGTGAGCACAACTCATCCTATGGTCAGCTGAACCTTTATCTCCGGGTTTACCCGCGTCGTTTCAGAAGAGCCGCACCCAAAGTCGATGATGGTCGGGGACCTCGAGAAATTCCGGGGCCGGAAATTTTCGAGGTCCCCGCGAATCATGAACTCCGAATCCGGATAGGCATTGAGAATACTCACTGGTCTGATCTGCGCAGCCGTCCTCGGCATCGGTTTCGCGTCCGCTCAATATTGGGTCCTTCCGATCCCGCCGCAAGAGCGTGCGCCGGACGAGATGATCGAGCCGGCCAGAGATCTCTCCCCGGCCGCCTGTGGCCTGTGCCACCGCAAGCAATACCGTGAATGGTCTGGCTCGCGGCATGCCGCGGCCGCCGGTGGCGGGGTCCTGGGACAGCTACCGGCGTTCGACCCGGAGACCCGCATCTCGTGTCTTGGCTGCCATGCACCGAGCAGCGAGCAGCAGGACCGGCTGGATACCGCCGACCCTGGCAGGGTGCGCTCCCTGAGCGGGGTCGATTGCGTAGCCTGCCACGTGCGAGGCCACCGCCGTCACAGTGCCGCCGGTAAGTCGGTAACACCCCATGGCCGGGTGGTGCCCGAGCCCTTGTTCGAAGACGCCACCTTTTGCTCCCCCTGCCACCAGTTTCCGGAATGGGGCGAGCGGGTGAACGGCAAGCTGCTGGAAAACACGGAGCAGGAATGGCGCGCCTCCCCCGCGGCGCGCGCGGGCATCAGCTGTCAGGACTGTCACATGCCCGACGGCAGCCACGAATTCAAGGGCATCCACGATCCGGAGATGAGTCGCTGGGCCTTGCAGCCAGATGTCCGGCGCGACCGGCAGGGGCTCCGGATTCGAGTGCGCAACAGCGGGGCCGGCCATGCCCTGCCGACCTATGCCACCCCCCGCATCCGGGTGATCCTCCGCGGTGGCGGCCCGCACGCCGCCGAGCGGACGCACAGTATTCAACGTCGCCTCCGTTGGGACCCGGACCAGGGCTGGGAGGAGCTGGCGGATACGCGGCTGTTGCCCGGTCAGGAGCTGAGGTTGGCACTCGAGCTGGAGCCCAACGAAGATGCGGAGGCGGTGCTCTTGGTGGAGCCAGACGCCCTCTATCATGAGCAGGTCTATCCCTATTTGCTGGAATCCATCGGCGAGGACCTCGATCCGGACTCGTTGCAAATGCTCCGAGACGCACGAGACCAAGCTGGCCGCACCGGCTTCGTCCTCTATCGCGCCCGCTGCTCCCCTTGGGCTGGCCAGCCGGTCGCCTGTCCGATCGAGCCACAGCCGCCGGCGCCTAGATTCGACACCGTGCGATAGGCGCGGGCTTGCCCGCGCTTTGCCGCGTCAAAAGGTAGATTTATGAATTAATATCTACCTATTCTACTTAACAGGCTCCAAGCCATGGCTAAAATGCCCCTGTCTCCATCCAACCGAGGGCCTGAGCCATGATCTCTCAACCCCTGCGCTACTTCGTCAGCTACGCCCACACGAACCGAAGCTGACCCAAGCTCTGCTCGATCTCCTGGATCCACGTCTCGCCCTTACTACAAAACGTGAGCCCCGGCCATGGATCGATCGGAACATAGCCCCCGGCGAGCTCTGGCGGGAGGCCATCCATCAGGCCCTGGAGGCCTGCGATTTCGGCCCGCTGATGCTGTCCCCGGACTTCTTCGCCAGCGGATTCATCACCGGCACCGAGCTGTGCCACTTCATCGAGACCCATGCCGCCGGGGCCACCAGGGTCCGCAAGCCCATCGTCCCCGTGGGCCTAGTTCCGATACCCCTGGACGGCCGGGCGGACCTCCGGGGTTGGAGCAAGTCCAGGTCTTCCGCGACCGCGACCAGCGCTGGTTCGACCGTACCAAAGGCCATATCCGCACCGACTTCGCGGACCAGTTGGCAGGGACCAATCGCCCATCGCCTAGACGTTGGTCTTTGATTCACACTCGAGTCCGCCGGATTATCAGGGGTCCTGGGGGGCGGTGGAATTACGGCACCATTCCCGGTATCGAGCGTTCACTGACGAAGCCAGTGCCGGGGATCCGCTTTTGCTCCCCCTCTCCCCAACTCCTCTCGCACCAAGCAGGGCTACCGAATTATAATTCGGTAGAAAACAATGGCCTGGAGATGTCAAACGCTTAAGCACGCAGAGGGGCTGAAATGGCTGCCATCAGTTACCCGTTGTGGGTACGGATTACCGGTAACCTTGAGCGAGCAGGATTTTTATAGAAATTTCAGCCGCAAATGAACGGAAATGGCCGCAAATAAAGGTTATAGAGACTGTCACAGTACACGACATAATTTTACCATTAAAATCATATGGCTAGATTGATCTTCGTGGTTCTTCGAATAAAGCGACGGTCTGGTAAAATGCCTTAAGCTTTTCCGTCATGTTGAATAAAATCTCTCTCAGCCAGCCCAAACCATACCTGAAAATACTGACGGC
>Ga0209788_1000215_pt1 | contig 14578 bp, 8 predicted proteins | sample WorMetLIZISLAND1_2_FD_187415 | JGI IMG/M metagenome (GOLD analysis project Ga0209788, IMG submission 187415) | Marine gutless worms symbiont microbial communities from Max Planck institute for Marine Microbiology, Germany - Olavius clavatus LIZARD... ...
GTTTTGCACGAATACTACCAAAACTACTCCAACCGAGTCCAAGAGACGACATCGGGATTAGCAGAGGTGTGGCACAGAAACAGTTAGCGGACGACTTAGCGGTAGCAAGCTGTGCTAAATGTCTCATACACGAAAACACCATAAACCATTAAGTGCGAGTGGGGAAGGACACTGCCATAATATTTAGGTCATTCCATTCAGTTTTGACTCATCTTCTAGTTGTTGTTGTTGTTGTTGTTCTTCTTCTTCTTCTTCTTTTTCTTCTTTTTCTTGGGGCGACCTCTTCAAAAATCCTAAGTGTCAAATCGGATCGGGATGAAATTTGAACGTTCTTAGCGTCAATACGCATCGTTTAACGGAGTCGGATTTCGATTTGACGTCATCGTTTGAAAAATAGCAACCATGACGTCATTTCACGCAGAAATGTGCTGCCACCTGGTGAGTGAAAACGAAGCGTCTGGCCGGCATCTACACAACAGCGCTTCGCTAGTTCCCGATCTATTGGCCTAGTACATTGGTAGGTACATGTTTCTTACAAGGAATGCGGCTATCACGGCTGTTTCTACACTCACTGATCGTGAACCGCGGAGACGAAGCGGTTAGACGTTGTAGCTACCCAGTCGGCGGCTGGTTCGGTATCTTCAGCTGCGATGACCTGACGAGGCTGACGTCCATAAACTATGGTAATGCCAAGCATTTCGAGGAGAACGGAAGATCCGGCTTCGAAGAAGGAAAATCCTAGAAGCGCCCTAAGGTCACGTGCAAACTGCGGTCTAAATAGCGGGCAACGAATGCGGCCGGTACCGTATGCATGCGATAATATTGAAAGCAGATCCACGCGTTGGAATCACGGCTTGACGCTGCTAATGAACTTAAAGTTTCTCTCGCCATAAACCAATTAAATAATCTCTACCTTCCGTAGGCCAGCACATTGGAGTACTGACATGCCATATGGCATCGATTATGACATAGGCCTACAGCCACGTGCTGTAGTCTATAGACCATATAGACCACAATATTTAAATACCTCACTTATATTTTAAAGCGCCCGTGTTGAGTGCGACTGCAGTCTGTATCAGTACTTTGCTATAAGAAAATTAGAATGATGCAGCTCATAAATATTATTTACTTAGCCTTTGCGCCTGCCCCACCCCCACAAGTGTGACAAAATCACTCACCATGGTGCCAAATAGATTAGATATTTTGGTAGTGCCCGCGATTTAGCACTACCAATGTGCTAAATTTTCTCTCACAGTCGACGGAACTATTCCATACGTTTGTAAACATGCTCAGTGAACAAAAAATGAAGTAGCGTTTATTCAAAGAGTTGGATTCAGGGCATTTCAGGCGTTACCTTCGTGTGTCAAACTTGGCGCTGCAATACTGCAACCGCGTCACAATTAGTCGCCACTACTTGGTATGTAATGCACAGAGATCTGTCAAATGGCGTTGACCATGAGGTCAGTGACTTGAGCATCGCCCACAGCGTCTGCTGTCGTGGAGCAGCAATCTGCACGCAGGAGATTTTGGCGGGAGAGAGGGAAAGAGGAGTAAATGGAAGGGTGTATGATCACATACGGTGGAGCGCGACGGCCACACATCCATCACCAGTCGCTGTCACAAAAGCTCAAACCGAGACTTTCCGTCCTCAGCAGCTGTTCGTAGATGCTGTCATACTGAACAACGCGACTAAACTCCCGGAATACTATTCAGTTTCGTCGAAAGGCTCAAAATATACTTGCTGGCTCTTTACGAATTTTCATTCTTTGTGTTTCCGCGGTAGGGCTAGCGGTAAACCGTCTCCATTCAATTCTGACTTCTGTCACAACTATCAACAAGAAGCTCAGCTATTGCTGTGATAGCCGATCGTACTGCATGCAAGAGTACGATCGGATGAAACAACTACTGCGTGATATCTATTTTAACGCTATTCATTGTGATCGCAGCGTCTCGACCTGTGAATAAAATGTTAATAAAGGCGCTGTTATAAGAGCAAAACCATGTGCAGATGAAGCCGGGCGTTCATAAACTATACTGGCGAACTATCAAACCGGTGGTTACAAGTTAAGGCCTATCAGCGCGGTTGGAACGGAAGAATCGGATCTCAGCGTTTCATTTATGAACGCACTCACTAAATCCATTCAAGCGTGACGACGAAATTAGGCCACGGCGGGTCAACAGTAAGTAATCGCCATAAACCAATACACGCACGTGGTCGTGAAAAAACTCACGCTTGCGTTTTTTTTCGACTCGTTTTTGTGGTGCGTTTTGTGGCTAAACGATACATCTTACAGCAAATGTCTGAAGGGACAAATATGAACATGCCTGCTAGGAACACGCTGGTACAACTTTTAGCCCAGTACACCGACCCCTAGAGCCAGAATGCACAGCGTTACAGGCAGACGGACAGACAGCAGACAGACGGACAGACGGACGGACAACAGGATTACGCCAATAACAGATCATACTGCGTCTGTAGCAGTACGATCGGCTTAAAAGTTTGAAACCATATGATGATGATGATGATTGCCTGTTAGTTAAAGCCCTGTCCACGCTGTCGCAGAAAACTGCGATTGTCGCAGAAAACGGCGAGACAACGGCGACAAATTGTCGCACTTTTCTGCGACAGTGTGGACAGGCTTTAAGAACTTTTTAGTTAAGTTTGTTGTAACGTTTGCTGCTGATATGGTATATAATTTATGGCGAGTAATAAATGAATATATGCTAAGCTGAACAATCGTTAGTTTTTGAGCGAACGTTAATATTTTCTCACTATATCGTATCGTGTCTAAGCGACGTTATCCTAACGCGCTATTTTTAGCAGTGTGTGTCTGTTATTTTTTCCGTCGTCAAAGACCCGCTGAGCCACGTCGTCGTCTGTCAGCTGTTTGTCGATGACTTGCATCCGGGACAACAGAGAGTCCGCAGCGCTTTATTAGAACTCGTCGAACGTCCCGGGTGATTATTTTGGTGAACAGATCGGCACTGGATTCATGCCACAGCGGCGCCGGTGACCTACGCTCGGGCACACGTTGACAAGGCGGACAGCCGATGCTGTTAAATTTTTTATCGCAATCTCGAGTGGAAGCGGACACGTCGACGGACGTCGGTCGGAGGGGTCGGTCGGACGCAGATGCTCAATATACCTTCGGAGCATCCTCTGACTTCAATCGGAAGCATTGCCCAGCTGCAGCAACCAGTCGCTGTACCTGACTTTTGACTTGGAGCGGACACTGACAACAGCCGCTGCTCGTGTTTCGATGTGCATGCAGCATAGTTGTTCCGCGTGTGCAAAACGCACTGTATTTTTGGCAAAAAGTGGCGCACTTTAGCGCACTTTATTATGTGAACGCACTTTGTTTTTCTAGGTTCTAATTTCAGCTCTTTAATTGGTAATCTCATGACAAAATCTCGTGTTTTGATATTGGATCTTAAGTAAGCAAATACATACATCAGTGATGTTCAAAACCTTTCATAACAGCCTAAACAGCTTAGAGTATCAGTATTCAGTTCACAACAGCCTCTTACACTTACTTTCTAGCTTTTAAGATGCGATTACACCACAGAACATAGCTTAAAACTGATAATAAACGCACTTTTCAACGCACTTTAACGCACTTTATTTTCGCAATGAACGTGCGGAACAACTATGGCATGCAGTCATCATGCCGACTCGACTCCACTCGACTCGACACGAGACGCCTAATAAATGCAAAGTCCACAGAGTAAACAAAATCTTGCCACAACGCCAATTCAGCTCAAGTTCGTCTAACTGTTCCTCGCCATAATGCGCCGCGGAATGCACCAAATCGCATATCAAAATAGAATGTTTTCCGGCATTATAAATCCGGACCTCCGTCCATGTGGCCACAAACAATAATGTAACAATAATGCCAGAGGAACTACGTCCATTGAAGACTACGCTTAAAGCGTAGGCCTATAACTTTTTCCACGGGGGGAGGGGGTAATTTTTAAGACTTCAGGGCGGTTATGTCTGACATAGCATTTTAAGAGTATAGGGGAAGGTTCCTCTGTAACGGGAATAAGGGTTGGTGTACTTATAAGTTTGGCGTGGGAGGGGTTCGACTTTGGAGAGGGTGGTGAGGGTCAACATTGAGAGACGGCTTGCGTAGTGTGTCCAAGGGATATATGCCCCTGATTCAAGCAACCAGGAGCTAAAAGATTCGCCGACATGACGGTACTCTGCGGACCGATACCCACACAGCAAATAATATCGGTCAGCTTTATTCAAGCGAAGAAAAGTCTGTTGAAGTGTGGCGACTGCTTCTCTTGCACAGAAATCCGGCCACCCAAGAGTTGCTCAGCTGATTCTTCTTTCTTTTAATTAACTAACGTATTAAAATGGTTCCTTTTCCTGTCTTCCATTTTCATGCTTGTAGAGTGTTCCGTCACTTTGAGGTTTGCCGCTTTCTAAGGTCTGCCATTTTCAGTGCACTGACCCATGTCTGCCTGTTTATATGTCGTGTTAGACTCGATGGTTCGCATAGCCACGGCTGCCATTTATCTATGCACTCGTGGTCTTATCTTAGCTCTTCGCAAATAGCATCGCCGGCGAGTTGTGAAGTTTTAATGCGTCACAGCCGGCGCTGCAAGGCGGGGAAGTACCAATTAATCGAGCGGCGGTGTCCCGGAAGGTCACGTGGTGGGACAGGGGGCGCCACCGGAAGAAGGATTGCGCACCAAACGAGACGCCGGTTATACGCCGAGAACGTGGAAATCGTTGACAAAAACCACAATCAGTCTGATCCCATCTCGGGTCACGTCCGCGACATCCGTCTTCGCTCTTCTCGACCGGCGAAGAACAACCGACCGCCGACTGGGCTGAGTCCGTCCTTGCTGCTGCTGCAGTCGCTGATGGAGGCGACCGCTTCAGCAGCTGCGCGATGCAGCTCGACGTCTCTGCCACGGTGTTGAGCCAACTGCATTCTACGGAATTCCCTGTGACGTAACTATTTCGTGAAAGTAGGACATAATGTAGCCTAACATGACTGCATGCCTGCAATGGTGCACCACTGTATGTCCTCTGCTAACAGGCTGGAATTAAATCAGTTTTGCTAATGAAAGTACAGTCGCCGCTATATGATCAGAAAGATGCAGCCACGGACTTCTGCGGCAGCAGTGTCTGATAAGCACCGCGATATCAGCTTGTTTTTTTACAGTTTGTCTCACCAATCCCCATGGCTTTAAAGCGCTAGAATAGCTAGGCGCTGCAAGGCGGGGAAGTACCAATCAGGATGATGTAGTATGATCGGATATTTGCATGATATTGTCTGTCAATCTGTCTGTCTGTGACGAAGTGTACCGAGGCGCTCAGGATGATGTAGGGGCTGAAAGTTGTAACATCGTGTTCCTAGCACGGCACTTCCTATTAACTTCTTCAGACACTTTTGCAGTGGTATGTATTATTTAGCCACAATTGTTGCAGGAGATATCGTTCAGCCACAGCACACAGCAAAAACCGAACCGCTGAAATTTCCGCATCTGGAACAGCCACGAATAGCACAGTAACGTGACTGTGGCTATTCCAGACGCGGTATTTTTCGGCGGTTCGGTTCTGCAGCTATACCGTACGTCGTGCGCAGTACGATTGGCCTTCTTAGAGACAGCTAAGCTTCTTGTTAGTCAATGGATCGGGACATGCGAGCGCCGGTCACCTTGGCCGCACCAGTGGTAAGATCTCTGAATTATAGACAGAAGCCGATCCAGCGGATCCTAGCGACAATAAAATTTTGGCGCCTTTGTGATTTCCCCATTGACATGATTTTCAGTCGAGAGCCGTTTGAAGCGAGCGTAGAGAACGAGAAAGTTTTTTTGCTGCTGCGTTTATCATTTCCCTCTATGTCATTAGGGGACATGGCTCTGCTATGCCCTCACCGGCAACGCCACTCCCCTTCTTTATCACTCTGTGGATGGTTTAAACCGGCAGCCACACGTAAAATGGTAGCTTGTTTGGATGAAACGTAATATACTTATCAATTTTTCCTTTTCCTCTGGCAAGTGCCCCTCTAGGCCCATGTCTGAGGGTGCCATGATTCAGGTAACTGATAATGACAATTCAACTGGCTTCAAAAACAAGGCCAAGGTACAAGACTTTGAAAATAGGATCTCGAGACGTATCAAGACTGAGTATATTTGCTTAGTTTTGTAGCCTAAATTTGGCTGAGAGTGTTCTTCTTATACTCGATCTTTGAGGTCTTTCAACGATTGAAAACTCCAAACCTGCTTAGAAGGAGCAATATTCGGTGACGAAAATTTGCACATAAAACAGTTGGGGTGTTAAAGCATCCATTAGGGTGGGCAGTTGTCCCGTTTGTTCCTCTGTAGCTCCGTGCCTGCATTTAGAGACGACAGTAGAATATACCAACGAAATCCTGAAGCGCACAGAAAGAATTTTTCCCCTGGGTCATTTGGATGCAACTTGAATTCACTTTCCCGTGGGATTGCATGGACGCTTAGCTTGCCAACAGCAGTAAGCAGCACTGTGTCCACTGACGGTGCTCCAGTTTTTTCGCGGTCAAGTCATCAATCCAGTCTGGTCGGCTATCAGTGGCTATGGTGACGGTCGGAGCTGAGTTGACCTGGCCACGAAGTGCTGTAAGTCGTCATTCAGGCGAGCAACGTGATCAAGGATTGCGCCAGAATGACGTTCAGCAGAGTGACACCGGTAAGCGATAGAACATCATCATTGGTGATGGGCTTGACCGAGCGAGAAGCATTTAGTTGCGCTACGTCAGCGGCTGGTAGCACCCGTGTGTTCTGATTCTCAGCATGACCATTAACAACGTTCTTATGAACATTGTAAAATCAACTCACTCACGAGCAGTTATTATTGTCCAGCAGACAAAAATATTCCCGACTGCCTTCTGAGCTGGTTGTTTATTTTCTGATTTCCATGCCGAGACAGCCTGTTCTACTTAAATAGGCTAGGCCTACAGATTTGAGACCATCCATTCTCGTTCAACTATGCAGAGTAATCGCGGATTAACGAAGCAAAATGGGAATACTTTTGTCTCAAAAATGCAGCCCATTTAAAATTCAAGCAATAGTTATTTAAATAACAAAACTTAGTTGGAGCGGCTTTTGAACAATATGTGATGGATCTGAGACGGCGGTGATAATGTGAAACAGAAAAGGTAACCGCGGTAATGGCAGAAAGTATAGGCCCCGCCTAATGCGTTTCTCCTGTGATCGCGTTAACTGGTTTTACTTTTTTTAAATTTTTTACAATTTCGACTCTCTTTAAAGCCAAACAACAAAACAACACACGCTATTTCTGTCCTGATGACGATTCTTTCCACGTGCTGTGCTCGTTAAGTCCTAATGAAGCCAGTCACAGTATATTCAGCACGCACCTGTCACCGAGGCGATCAGATGATAAAACGACCATCTCTTATAATTGAACAGTCGATTATTTCATCAGATCAGAGTAGAAGTGATAAAGGAAGTATATTCGTCACTGCGTATCTTCCTTTGATCGTTCCAAATGATGATGTACTCCGATGACTGAGTGCAACGAGCGGGCACTTGTTTAGGATTAAAAGTTTGAAGGCAGCTGAAATTTGAGAGGAACAGGTATAGGAGGGGTGTCTCCCTCCCTACCCGTGGTGAACATTTTTATAGCTCTTGGAAACGAAAACTTTAGTGCATCACTGATCCTAGATGGAAATTGCCTCCGGTGACTGTATGCGACATATGTCTAATAAAATAATTTATCTACATTCAGCATTTAATCAATTTAGTCTAATTAGAAAATATATAGATTACGTAGCCTCAGTTTCGTTGGCCTATTGAACAATGAAAGCTGATATTTCCAACGCACGACCAAGACTCTGAGTTTTCAATACTCAGACCAAGAGACTCGAAAATAAAGCCCTGTCCACACTGTCGCAGAAAAGTGCGACTGTCGCAGAAAACGGCGAGACAACGGCGACAGTCGCCGACAGTCGCACTTTTCTGCGACAGTGTGGACAGGCCTTAAGAGACATTAGGACGTTCTATAACGACAGTGTCGGAAATTTACACGTAAAATATTTGAAGGGCGAAGGTCCATTTGGCGGGGGTGGCAGTTGCCTGGCTTTGTCTTTATGCTGTTTCATGCCTGGCAACAAGCACTATATTCTAAAAGCATACTTCGGGCTTATGGGCGCCCGCAGAAAATTTTTCAAGTTAAAAACCTCTTCATCAGCATTCAACAGAAGCTGGTACGTGTTCAACATACTGGTTGCAGTCAAATACGTTATGTTTGGCAGTTAGGTTAGGTCAATCAGATTAATTAATGGCAGTAACATTTTTTTCTGGAACGCTATTATACTACACTTACTGGTGCACACTCTTCAGCCGCCATAGTGACCATATAGCGGCAGAGATGTAGGCTACATACAATATCTTTAAACTCAGTAGTGACTTTTTAGATTAAAACCCAAATTTATTTTCCCTATAGAGTCTAGCATGCAGACAAGACAACATTCGGCCGAAGTTCGGCAGTCGGTTCGGTAGTCAAACTGTTGGTTTCAGCCGAAAGTCATAACGGCACCTTTGGCCCATCTCTGTTGTCAATGACATGAGTGACTAGTGGCAATATCTATCGCTTGACGGCGTATATTGACGGTGTAGTGACGCAGAATGAGATTATTTCCATCACGGCGTTCACCGGTGATCGTAGATTAGTCGCAAACTGATTTCTGCTGTGGCCGTTTTTATTCGTATCTCAATTTCACCCGTTAGTGTGCAATAATTAGGATAATTCTACATGATAATGATCTGTAAAATGGTCGTTAAAGCATCGTCTCCGACTGTGACACTAACGGTTAAGTTCTATAAACGAAGTCGGGCGATCAGCCTCGTCAACATTTTTAAAAAAGCCCCTGAAAACAGCCGTCATAAATGTTACGGTAGAATAGGCCCATCTTTTGATGGGATTCAGAGCCACCTGCAGCACAATATAGATACCAGTTCGATTTGTTCAGTCGTTTCAGCTCAGCTCAATACCGTGATGGACAGATAGACGGGCAGGCAGAAATACCGCTGCAGCATACAACGCGCTCGCACGAAACGCGTCGCGGAGTGATTATTCTGTAGACGTTATTCTCATTAGGCTATAATCATATCGTGCATATCGTCAAAACTAATGTTACCTGTTCTATTATGCGGTCCAGAGGTGTGTCCGCTGAACATATCTGACCTACGGTCAACATACTTTTTATGAAGCTTTTCAAGACCAAAGTTATTGACACTTATCACCCCAACAAGAAGTAAAAGAACAACAACAATAGGAACGATATGAGATCAGTTCCTGATCTAAAAAAAACAAGCGACGCCGCATACAAACCGTCGGCGGTGTCGACGACAGGTTGCCTGTGAGCGCTGATGACCCAGTGAATGCACGCCAGACTCAGCCAGCCGTCGAGCGGCGTCGACCGCATTGTTCATCTGCAACAGAACCGCAAATATCATCAGTTCATTCAAAACGCCGTATTAGCCGACACCTAAAATCACACCGTGACAGTGGCCATGCCGAACGAAATCGTACAGTGAATCCTTGGGGATTTCCTTTGATACACGGTGTGTGACGCAGTGTGGACAGGCTTGGGTAGGGTGACATAAAGGGGACGTCTAACCCCCGGAGTGCATGCAGTCACCCCGATCATGTCTATCCCTCCACCCGTTAGAGTCTCCCTGCTCTCTTCCGTTTCACGTTTACCGCTGTAAAGGGATGTCCTATAGCTGTAGTCAAAGTTTCACATGATTACCATGAAAATGGTAGGTCTATTCTTTGACTCGCAGAGTGGCAGTTTTTTTGGATGCAGGCTACACCGTGTAGAGACGCATTATGACGTTAATGGCGGACTGGCAGTGGGGATGGCTCTGCATTCTGCAACTGTCTCACACTGTATTTAGCATTACACTGACTTATTGTTTCACACTGGCTTTACATACATATTACGCGGCTTCCGCTCGTGCAGGTTTATGCCTTCGCATTACGCATTCCACTCCATCTGTATTTCTCGTCCGCGCCAGCGGATCAAAAAAAAATGCAAGGCAGCAAGTTCAGCAAGAACGACGTTCAGCCAGTTGCTGACGGTGTCTGTCTGTCGCTGCGTCAATATTAGACTACCGTATATTGGCTTGATACTTATCAATTCCAGTCAAAACTCAAAATCAATGAAATCTGTTATTGTGACGTGCCTTTGTCACAACAGTTGCTTTTGCTGTCAGGTCTCTGGCGAGTTCATCCTTCAGCAAGAAAGGGCCCAAGTGTACACAGACACGCTAGTTTTCTGACAATAGTGTTTCATGAAGTATTGTAGCGATACCTTTGAAATCTTTATTGGTTGCTATTATAAGTTTCCTGTAGAATGTGACAGTGAGAGAATTTTTAAAATTGCTTAATATTTGGTGAAGATATGGATAAGAGTACAAAGTGTCTCTCTTTTTGACAGTGTTCTTCCTAAAGTAGGCCTATGTCCACACAACCACTCACTCCATCTTAATCTTTGTACGTAAGTAAACTGGACGTAAGCGGACCGCAGGTTCCCAGAGAAGCAATCAACGAGGACCGGATACACGGACGACACGAATAAACGACAGCGATGGGCCGAGCAGCGGCAGGAGGGAGCGGCCACGGCGGCGATGAACCCATGCGAGACCGCACGCAAATCAACCGCCCCTGCCGGTTGTCGCACAAGCCGATCGGCGTCGGCTTCGGCGTCGTATTTTACTCGGTCGCCGGTCAGGACGGCGGCGGGGCGGCTGTGGTCAGATGCGGTCGAGCGTTGAGCGGGCCCCGTGAGGTTCTGCTGGTACTGCTGCTGATGGTGCATGGTTGACGTCACAAACTGTCTCCGTAACTGCCGCCTCTCTTAAAGCTCCCGTCTCTCTCTCACACTCCCTGCCGTCACACTCCGTATGCAGTGCTATTTATCAGACGCTGATCGAGATGATGCTTTTAACACTCGTACAACGTGGAACTAGACCTCATCCTCATCCTTCTCGTGTTTCAGCGACTGTTTAAGTTAGCGGTTCGATCAGGCGCTATATCTATTGCAGCGTCTGTCATGGGCAAATTTATTTGCCGTATAAATTGTATAACAACAACAACAATAACAAGCAAACTCATCTTGATGCGAAATAAAAATATCACACAATACGCCTGTATCAAACAATTCACAAAACGCGTTTTCACAAAACCGATACTTAACTTTAATATCATATCTGCTTTTTAATCAATTTTATCGCTGCAATTCGAAGTACAAGACACCGTTTTTTACCGTTATCTTATATTCAAATGCTAGGCTTTTCTCTTTTCGTAACAAATACAGCAACCTTGCTACGGATTAAGTATGTCGCTTAGATTAACGCAGTAATTATGCTATGGTTGTAAGCTCGGTTTCATCTAGTAACTGTACGACAAGTTGTATTTTGTTATACTTACCAAATTAATACATTCAACCTCGCCGGCATTGGTAAGCTAACTTCCAACTAATCTAAGTAAGTAAGCTAAACGTAATTACATACAATGTGAGTCAAAAAACACCCACGCAGACTTTTGTCCATATCTTCGCTAAATATTGACCGATTTTCAAAAATTTCTTCACTGTTACATTCAGTAGTACATTGATGTAAATATGTCCGATGTAATCTGCAATCGCGTTTGTGCGTCATTTTGCCAAAAACGAAATAATTCCTGATTTTGACTATGCATAACTAATATAGTGACGGCGTAAGTATACAAGCCATTTTGCAGTTTTTTTTGTCTGCTGCACTCTTTTTAATCTACGGTACCGTTTCTCATGCGTAAGCTGTGCGATCTCATGTCGATATATCACCGGTAGATTCATAAACCACGTGTCTCATTAATCTTTCATTTCTATCCCGTACACGACCGTGCTCCGTGTAACTTCCACTCCATCATAGTCGGCTTACTGTTCATCCACCATACTCAGCTGCACGGCCGTCCTTCAAGCATATGGTAAGGCAGGCGCGCTGTAGAACTCCAGATCGTGCCGTCCAGTCCACGCGGTCGGCTACCTGCTGATTGTCGATCTGTGCGTGCAGGACTGTCCAATTGTGTTAACTAATGAGACTAATAAATTGTTCGACGCCTTTCCATTAACAGGTAGACTGTTTTTAACATTCGGCAGCGTTAGCTATTAATTATTCAATAATTACCATTTTCATAACCGCAATAGACAGTGCGCTGTGGTGTGATATACGCAACTGCACGAAAGAGAACTGTCAGTTTTATCTGAAGTATTTCTGTCATTGTAAGGTTTTAGCCGATCGTAGTGCTATACAGTATGACTGGCTATTGAAGCATCCTGACGTCCGTTTGTTCGAACGTCCGTCTGTCTGTCTGTAATGTTGTGCATTGATTTATTTATTGAAATACACAACAAAGGCACCCCCTCTAACATGCTGGTGAAAGCTCTCAGGGTCTGTGTACAGGGATAAAAGTTGTACCAGCGTGTTCCTAGCAGGCAAGTTCTTATTTGTCTGTGGAAACACTTTTAGCCACAACACGCACCGGAAAAAAGCAAGTCGAAGAAAAGTGCAAAGGCGATTTTTTGAGACACAGAAAACCACGCATGCACTGCTTTATAGCGTATTACTTACTGTTGAGAACGTAAGAAGATCAACATCGCAAATTTTGCTCGTCACGCTTGAGTAGATTGAGTTTGGGCGTTCATAAAATCTAACCGGTTGAATCGGATCGGATTGCGCGGCTATTCTAGACAACGGTTTGTTGCATTGTAGGTCGACAATCATCAGGTATCACAGCAACAGTTGAGCTTCTTGTAATGTTTATTTCACTGTTTTTGTTGCTACCGATATCGTTGTTTCGTATATATATATAGATTTTCAATAAACATCAAAGGCAATAATAGATCATTATACCCAAGGCAAGTTTTTAGGCAATGCGGTGGCATATTCGCCCTTGATGTGGCTGGAAATTTGGTACACTGAAAAGGCACATTATAAGCGGTTGGGCTCTCCATCACATCCCAGCTCGCTGTACCGAACGAATCATCAGCACATTGTCTCTCTCGTTTTTGTTTCTACGGGAAAAAAACGCCAAGTGTGATTCAACAAACACCAGTCATCAGATTATTGCAAAAAAAAACTACGAAGTGTCTATTATTATAACGGTATTCATACTGTGTGCCGTAAGAATAGCATCGGACAAAAACTACTAAGGAGAAGTAAGACGTCAACAGAAAGAATTATAATTGTCGTTTCCTTTAAAAGAGTCAGCCGAAGTTGATGAGAACGTACAGACGGAGAACCGACCGCCGCGTCACCAGCCCCTTTCCAGCCAGTTCACTTCTCTGATCGATCAATCAATCAATTTCTGTCGACGCAATTAATAACGCCGTCAGCAGTGGCTCTCCCTCGGCGCCTTCACGGCTAGAAGACGGACGACTAAGACTTGACTTGGTCGGGGTCGACTGGCTTGACGTAGTCGCCTCGGGCTGCTGACCGGCGGCCGTCACACGTCGGCCTCCTGGGCTCTGGTCCGTCAAGCAGCCGCTGAAACTCAGCTCACTGGTCATTCTCGCCGCACTTCAGCACGAACCGGGGTTCTCCGTCCGTCATTTGCACTTCTAATCGATTTATCACACTACGACGAGTTAGTGAGTGCCATGTCAGCGACGTTCGTGGATCACAGCGATACGATACGCCAGACGCAACGAGCACTCACAAACTGTCTACCGAGACAGCTTTATCTACCGCAGATAAATAAACATCACAGAAAGACACTTCTAAAGCAGTAAGCATGAAAACGCCGTGAAAGGCTCGAAACTCAGCGAATGTTTTCTGCCTTGTTTTGTATTGCGCTTACGCCGGCTGTTATTGTGCGTAGGCCATATTATGCATCTTGTAGGATCAGGCGGTATGAATATAAGGCAAAATCTACAAAATCATAAATTCACTGAAATGCTTTAAGATCTGACAGAGTTGCCATCAAGCGTGAACTGCCATACTGGTCACACAGTGGACACGTGGTTAATTAACATTATGCTGCAGGTGCACCTATTGTACCGAGAAGCTGTTTGGTGTGTCAAACTCGAAAAGTGGATTTTGCGATCATAAGATCGGTTATAGGATCGGCGCAGTACCGTTGGGCGTTGCACACGGCTCTGAATGCAGGTGCGCGCGAGATCAGTTAATCAGCAATATCTAATCGACACTCGCATTGCCGCGTCATGAGGGGCGCTCGTAACTAAGCGACCGTTGCCAAGACGACGCATTTGAGGTGTGGCCGTTGTTGGCGACGATGACGTAAATCAGAGAGAACGTCGGTGGGCAGGCGGGCGCTAAGACGCGAATTTACAGCGTAGGGCTGGCCAGATGCTGCTGCTGCTGCAGCGGCGGCGTCTCCATCATGAGCGGCCGTGGCGCTGACCGATAGATCATCATGCGCTCGATGGCGACGAAGGCGTTTAACGAGCGGACCGACGGACGGATGTTCTGCGGGCATATGGCAGTCTTTACGGCGTGCCGACCACCCACGACGCCGCTTAACACACATCGCCTTCTGAGAGGCCGCCGCCGCGGC
>Ga0209788_1000216_pt1 | contig 14578 bp, 11 predicted proteins | sample WorMetLIZISLAND1_2_FD_187415 | JGI IMG/M metagenome (GOLD analysis project Ga0209788, IMG submission 187415) | Marine gutless worms symbiont microbial communities from Max Planck institute for Marine Microbiology, Germany - Olavius clavatus LIZARD... ...
TGGCGCAGGTCCCGCAGCGCACACGGGGCATCTTGGCGTGGATGGAGGCTTGGAATTGAAAGCAGTTCAGGTGACGCCAGTCGCGCTCGAGCGTGTCGTGGACCGGCGGGTGTTCTGCCCCACACTGCGGACAAGAACATCGTGTCCCCGGGGCGAAGGCGCGGTGGAAATCGATCCGGCCCGATTGAGGATCGAAGGCCACGTCAACGACCTCCGCGCAACGGTAAACAACGACAACGGGTCCACGATGAAAATCTCCTCTCCTCCAGAGAGCGTTGTCTCTTAGCCCAGCAGCTTCGGATATAGGTTGGCTGCCAGGGCCAGGAATTCGCGTGCCCCCTTGCCACGCGGCTCCAGCTCGAATACGGCCAGCCCTTCGCTGAAGGAGCGTCGAAAGACGGTACGTTGGGACAGCCGCGGCTTGAGAAATTTGATGTCTGACAGAGATACCAATGCCGCGGCCGCCTCGTCGGTTTCCCGCACGGCGTGATGGGTGTCGCCACGATTTATGAATCCGATGATTTCTACCGGCTTGTCCCTGGGCATCGAGTTCACCAGACGGATGTAGCGTTGGGTGGACCAGATATCGGCCTGGGACGGCGGTACCGGAACGATCACCCGATCACAGAGTCCCAGCGCTTGGCGCATCGCATCCATATCCGCGGTACCGACGTCGATGAGCGTTTCGTCCGCGGCACGCAGCCGCTCCGAGGTTAACCCCGATCGGTCCCCGACCCGCAACGGGGGGTCGAAGCCATCTTCCACACGGACCTCGACCACGTCGGTCAAGGTGGATTGGGGGTCGGCATCGATGAGCTGGACGTCCACATTGGCCATGGCGAGCCATACCGCCAAGTTGAAGGTGACGGTGCTCTTCCCCGACCCCCCCTTATAGCTTCCGATTATGGTCATCATCGTAAACTCCACAGCCTTCCGGTCGGATGGAGACCTTGCAGGCGATCTAGCGGATGGCTTGGCGTGCCTGCGTGCGGAGCCAAGCAAACCTGTGTTCGTCGGGTATCCTCGAGTGGCTCGATCATCCTTATTTACGGGTCGGACCTTTAGGTGACGTCGGTCGAGCCGGTTTCGCGGAATCAGCGCCCGATGGTCCCGCCTAGCGAACCCGGTGGGATGGTCGGCTCGAAGTCCGCGGGGACCCGAAACAGCTCGTCGGGCTGCTTGCCGATGCGGATATTTTTCAGCTCGCTGACCAAGCCCCCGGGGAATTCCTGGCGCACCATGATCCCGAGCTTGGGATCGAACCACTGGGAGGTTCGTAGCTCCGGTTGGCCCGGTCGGCTCATGTCCGTTACCTGCTCCCATTTCTCGACTTGGCGCCCATTCCAGTCTTCCGTAGCTACGAGCTCGAGCTGTGTCATGTGTCTACCGGGTATTTCCTTACGCAAGGGAATGCCCCGTTCTTTGTCGATCCAGTGGATGCTCTGCATAGTCCGTCCTTGATTGGAGATGGTGATTTCCCACTTGGTGGCTGTTCGTTCCCCGATCTTTTCTTCCCCGAGCTTCCGGCAGGTCAGGCCCGGCATGCCGTTGCAAGGGTTTTCCGCCGATGTCTTGTTTATGTCCAGTGGTTTACTTACCAGCCCTTGCGGCTTGTGCTCCTGGTATGTTTTCCGATCCGGAAACAGTATCCAGGCGGTATCGAGGTTTTCATCGATTATGCGGATGACGGATTGCCCCTGGTGGGTCTCCTCGATACGCATCCGCTTGTCTCCCACGAATAGCTTGCCGGATGCTACCTGGCCCTGGGGGCTGTGCCGGAGTGTTTCCGCGGAGAATTCGGTGCCGGCAGGTACCGAACCCCAGAACATGGTCATCAACAGCCCGATAGCCGGTATGTGCCACATCGTCCACATCGTAGTTTTCATCTTGTTTTATCCTCGTTCGATCGGTTTGGACCGATCCTGATTGAGCCCCTAGTTGACCCGTGTGGTCGGTACCGCCCTTCTCGGTAGCGGCGAAGTCGACTGTTGTCGTCGGTTATCGTCGGAGTCTTTGCTTCCACTACGGAATCTCATCATTCCCTTACGGGGGCCTCGAAGAATTCCGTGTCCGGAATATCTCGATTCGCGGTGGTGCCCGATAGGGAAGGATAAAGGTTTGCCAGGGGGCTAACCACTACGAATCGAGCGCTGAATTTTTCAAGGTACCTTCAGCGTGGTGCTCCGAAGTAGCGGAGAAACCAATTATCCGGCTGGTAGCCGTAGGCCTCTTCGACCGGCAGCGGATTGGCTCGGCGGAGCGGGACCGGAACCTGCGGCCGCCACCCCATCTCGGTGCCCATGCGCTGACGTTCCTGCTCAGTTAGCGGACGAAAACGGTATCGATACCACCAAGGTATGCCGGTACCCCCGAACTCGTTGGGCGCATGGCCCGGGGTGCGGTATCTCTCGGCCGGTGCGGATATGAATTCCCCGGACATGGGGACCCGACCCGAGCGGTCATAAGCCGGGGCCACCGGCGTACCCGGCTGTCGGCTTCTGTCCTCCGGGTGGGGAAAGGCCGCGCATGGCGGAGCAGACCACCAACCAGTGTCCGGCGACGCTCGACAAGGGCCTTCTCGGTATCTATGGGCTGTCCGCTCGGGTGGATATACTGGATCGACAGTACGGAAATCGAGGGTAGGATCACTGTACGGAGGGGGGCCATATGTGGCCCACTGGTCCGAATAGAAGGCGTCGGGAAACGGGTAGTCGCCGTTATCCGGATATGGATGGGACAAGGCCGATTGTGCGATAGGTAGTAAAGATAAGAGCAAGATGGCCGATATCCGGTGTCGCCGGCCAAGTAGTGTTCTCATTTGGTTGTTGCTGAAATAAAGGGAACCTTGAAAGACTATGGATGCGGCTCTTTTGAAACGACACCGGGCATCCAAAATCCGAGCGTCGAGGCCGGTTTTTCGGATACCTTGTGGAGCTTGTGCTCCGTCCATTTCATGCTGTCTCGCTCTGAGATCTAGCGATCCACGTTGCCCCGTGGATTCGAAGAACTCCGTGGCTAGGTTTACCGCACCGGCAGGGATTAGTAGGGAGTAGGCTGCGCCCACCGGAAAATATCGAGCAAGCTCAATGGTGGGCACAGCCCAGCCTACGGTCGGCTGAGCCTTGGTTTCCAGGTTTCTCCGCGTCATTTCAGGAGCGCCGCACCTATCGGTATTTTCGGTGCTGCTGTACTACTAGTCATCGTCCGTTTTCAGGCGTATTCCACGCCGCTTGGCCTTTTTGGGGACCAACGCCTGTTCCAGGTTTTTGGCGGAGGCCTTTTTGGCCCTGGGCTTCTTTGCGGTGGCACCTCGCCCACGAGGCTCGACGGTGGTCTCTTTTCCTGCCGTTTTCTCGGTTGTCTTTTTACGGTCGGTCGGGGTGTCCTGTTCTGTCGTCACGGGCGGGTCGGTCCGCACGGCGGTATCCGTTGCCTCGGGTTTGTCCGCTGCCGGTGCGGTCACGGCCGGAGAGGCCGCCGTGTCTTTGTCCTTTGTCGCCGGCTCGGTGTAGGCCGCTGCTGTGTCCGAGGGCGCGGCGTCCGCTGTGTCGGTCTGCTTGGTGGTGTCGGCGGTTTGCCCGGACTCCGATTCGATGGTTGCGGTGTCTTCCTGCGATGCGGTTGCTCGGGTGACTTCCGCCGGCCCGTCATCGGTCCCCAAAGCCGGTGTGGTCGGGGGGGGACCCGAGTCGTCTGCCGTGCTTTCCCCTTCCGGGCTTGGAGTCTCCGACCGTAGCGGTCGGGTAGGCTCTTTCTTTTTCGCCTTCATCAAGCCTTTCAGGAGGCCATACAACAGGAGAAAGATCCCACGGACCAGATAGAAGCCCATGATGATTCCTTCCATCAGGTAGCTCCAGATCCTGATCGAAGTGCCGGTCTTGGGTTTGTGCTCAATCCGCGACGGCGGCTTGGGCTCGGCCTCTTCGGTGGCACAGGGCACGGTTGTGCCCGCCGCTGCGGTGGCCGCCGCGACTTCGCATAGGTCCTTGCTGGCCGCAACGCATCCCAAGGGAATCACGACCAGGGTGAGTAGGGTCGAGACCAATACGCCGGAGGCCAGAGAGATCGCCATGCCCTGGAAGATCGGATCGGTAAAGATGACGCTGGAGCCCGCTACCAGGGCCAGGGCGGTGATGATGATGGGCCGGGTACGGGTCTTGCAGGCACGGATGACCGCTTCGGTGACAGGTACGCCTTTCTGTACCTCGTGAATCGAGAAATCCACGAGTAGGATCGAGTTGCGGACGATGATTCCGGCAAGGGCAATCCAGCCGATCATCGAGGTCGCGGTGAACTCACCGCCCAGCCCGAGGTTAAACATGATCAGATGGGCCGGGATGATCCCTAACAGGGTCAAGGGAATGGGGGCCATGATGATCAGTGGGATCCGGAAGTTACCGAACTCCCAGACCACCAGGATGTAGATGAGCACCAAGGCTACCATGAAGGCCCCACCCATATCGCGGAAGGTCTCGTAGGTGACCGTCCACTCGCCGCTCCACTCCCAGGATGAATAGCGATCGTCGGGAGGAGGGCCGATCCAATGGGCTTGCGGGGTCGTACCATCCGGTGCCGTGTAGCCGACGGCGTTCATCCGGTCCTGAATCTGGAACATGGCATAGACGGGCGCGGCCAGGGTGCCGCCTACGTCGGCGACCACGAACTCGATGGCACGCAGGTCCTTACGATAGATGATGTCGTCCTCGGGGACGCGTTGAAAGGTCCCGAGTTCCCGCAGTGGGATGGTGAATCCGGCGTTGGATTGGATCGGCAGATCGCCCAGACGCTCGATCTGGGAGCGCTCCGCTAGTGGGACCTGGACCACGATTTTTATGGGCTCGTGGCCTACCTTCTGCTTGACGTCCCCGATCGGTGCCCCGCCCAGGGCCATGGCCAAGTTGCGATTGATGGTGTCGACGGAGATGCCGCGACGCACCGCTTTTTCGGTATCCACGTCGAAGCGCCAGTAGTCATAGGTATTGCGCAGATAGTTGTCCACATCGCGGGCACTCTCGGCCTGGGCGAAGAACTCGGTCATGTCCCGCGCAAACTGGCGGCGGATCTCCGGCGTCGGGCCGTGGATCTCCGCGACCACCGATTGCAGCACCGGTGGCCCCGGTGGCATCTCGACTATGGCGAGCTTGGCACCGGTTCCCTTCGTCAGCTCCGCCAACATCTCGCGGGCCGTGACCGCCAGCTCGTGGCTGCTCCGATCACGGTCGTTCTTGTGCAGTAGCTGTACTTGGATCTCGCCTTGCCAGGGTTCGGAGCGCATATAGTAGTGCCGAACCATGCCGTTGAAATCGAAGGGCCGAGCCGTACCCACGTAGAGCTGGATGGCCGTCACCTCCGGCAGGGTACGCAGCTGCTCCGCTAGGCGATGCGCCAGATTGGCGGTGACAGGAAGGGCCGTGCCTTCCGGCATGTCGATTACCACGGAGAATTCCGGCTTGTTGTCCAGGGGTAACATCTTTACCGGGACCCACTCGAAGTAGAAGAAGGAGCAGGTGAAGAGAAAGGTGCCCCATAGGACAAGACGGAAGAGGGTCCGTTTGCTCTTGCGCTCGATCAGGGGGGTCAAAAGGTTGCGGAACACCTTCTCGAGCTTGTCCGCTCCTTTGTGCTCGCGTTTTTCCGCCGTCTTCAAGTAGCGCATGGAGGGTCGCAGCCACTTGGAGAGCGCTAGGTAAGGGGTGAACACGAAGGCGGCGAACAGGGAAATGAACATAGCCACCGAGCCCAGGGCCGGAATCGGCTCCATATAGGGTCCCATCATGCCGCTCACGAAGCCCATGGGCAGCAGCGCGGCGATCACGGTAAAGGTGGCGAGAATCGTGGGATTGCCCACCTCGCGCACCGCATCCACTGCGGTCTCGTCGTCGGTGCGTCCCTCTTCCAGCCAGCGCCGGTAGATGTTCTCCACCACCACGATAGCGTCGTCCACCAAGATGCCGATGGAGAAGATCAGAGCGAACAGGCTCACCCGGTCGATGGTGTAATTGGAGATCCAGGCCACGAAGATGGTCATCAACAACACCACCGGGATCACCAGCATGACCACGATGGCCGGCCGCAGAGCTCGAAAGGCCCACCATACCAGCAGGAATACCCAACCGGTGGCGATGAACAGCTTGAAGATCAGCTCGCTGACCTTGTCGTCCGCGGTTTCCCCGTAGTTGCGGGTGATGCTGACCTCCACATTGTTGGGAATCCGTTCGCCCTTGATCTGCTCCATGCGCTCGATGATGGCGTTGGCGACGGTGACGCCGTTGGTCAGCTCTTTCTTGGCGATGGCAAGGGTTACCGCCGGCACGCCATCGACCTTTGGCCCTTCCGACGCGGCCGGTCCCGTATAGTAGGCCACCAGCTGGGAGGCATCCTCCGGACCTTGGACGACACGCGCCACATCGCGCACATAGATCGGGACATTCTGGTGGGTCCCCACCACCAGCCGATCGATCTCATCCGCACTCTTGAGGAAAGCACCAGTGGTCACCGAAAAGTGGGTGCCGCTCGATTCCACCCCACCGGCCGTGGTCTCGGCATTGGCGTTCTTGAGCGTCTGGGCGACTTGATCCAGGCTGATGCCATAGCCGGACAGGCGCTCGGGATAGACGTCGACCGTCACCTGCTCGCGGCGGCCGCCGACGATGAAGGCATTGCCGGTGTTCTTGACCTCCTTGATCGCCTGGAGCACGTCCTGGGCCAGGAGGCGTAGCTGGCCGTCGTCCACATCCGGCAGGCCGTTGTTGTCCAGGTCCTTGGACCAGAGGGTGAGGGTGACGATGGGTACGTCGTCGATCCCTTTACTTTTGACCAGAGGCGGCATGACCCCCGGCGGGATCTTGTCCATGTTGGAGGCGATCTTGTCGTTGACCTTGACCACGGACGGCCCCATTTTCCGCCCTACCTCGAACTCGACGGTGACCAATCCCATGTTGCGCTGGGAGGCCGAGTAGACATGTTTGACGCCGGGGATCTCGCTCATGATGCGTTCGAGGGGCTGCACCACTAGGTTCGATACCTGTTGGGCCGAGGTTCCCGGATATTGCACCATGATGTCGATCATGGGCACCGAGATCTGGGGATCTTCTTGCCGTGGCGTCATCACTAGGCCGAGCAGGCCCATCAGCAGCATCGAGATATAGAACAGAGGCGAGAGGGGAGAGCGGATGAAGAACCGCGCCGTGCGCCCGGCGATACCGAGGCTTTCCTCCGTGTATAGGGGTCCCCGACCCTCGGGATTTGTCAGGGTCTCGTCTTCAGTCATGGTTCAATCTGCCCATTGCGTAGGGTATTTCAGAACACGGGGATCGTCGTTCCCGCCCGTGGGCGGGGCATGAGGGCGCCCTGAAAAATCCACGATGCTCGGCCATCTCTCGAGCATGTGAGTGCCCGCAGGAATGGAAGCCAGGAATGGAAGCGAAATGAAATGGTTTCGCTTCGCGACTCGAAGCCTTGCCGGAGTGCGATTTTCCTCGGGGCCCCATGAGGATGAGCCGGGGTGGGGGATTCGATTGCCAGGATGAGACCGGACGGCTTCACGGGTGGTCCGGACGGAGGTCTCGAGTGGATCGGGCGGTGCCAAACCGCCGGTGGATGTGCAGGAGCAGCCGAACAACCCGCGGTCCTCGGGTGATGAAGGGCCTTCATTTGGGGCCGGCCCCCGGAGGTCTCCGGGGGCGCGACCGGCCACACCATGGGGGAGCCGGTGCGGCACATGACCGACATCAACGCCTTTTATCAGGTTGCCGTGAGTGCTGAGTGGACCAGCCGGCCGTGATTCCCGGCGGTGGGTCCGCCAGGACTCGCTCCCCCGGACGCAGGCCGCTGAGTACGGTAGTCAAGCCCCCCGGAACCGGCTCGCCGACCCGGACCAGACGCAACTCGGCGTTGCCCTGGGCGTCGAGTACATAGACTCCCGGCAGACTGCCATTGTAGCGGATCGCCGATTCCGGAATGATCGGGTTGGCGTGTGCCGGGGCCTGGAAGTCCGGGACCAGCACTTTGGCGTACATCCCCGGCTCGGATACACCTTGGGGTAGATCGAGCTTGACCTTGACCGTATGTCGTTGGGGATCGGCCATGGGGAAGATCTGGGCCACCCGAACCGGCACCCGCCGGCGATTCACATCGAGCTCGGCGTGGATCATGACCCCCTCACGCAGACCCGGCCGCAGTCGCGCCGGCACGTCCACCTCCACTTGCAGATACTGAACATCGGCGTAATTGAGCAGCGGTTGACCGGGCTGCACCGTATCCCCGACCTCGATGAATTTCTTGACGATGACACCGTCGAAGGGTGCAATGCTACGGGCGTCGCGTAGCTTGGAATCCAGTGCCTGCAGCTCGGCTTGTAGTCGCATAAGCGCACTGCGCGCCTGCTCGATCTGAGTGCCGGAGGAATATAGGTCGGCGGACAGCTCCGCGCCTCGAGAGCGCTCCCCCATGAAATCTTCCATAGGGCGGGTGAACATCTGGTCGAACAGATTGGGAATGCCCATGCCGCCCGGGGGCGTTCGGGAGCGGGGTGCGAATATCTCGCGGTTATACTGCATGCCGGCGTTACGAAAGGCGGCATCGGCACTTTGTATTTGGGCCAGTAGGGCTTGGCGGTTGGCGAGTAGCTCGCGGTCATCGAGGGATACGAGCAAATCGCTTTTCTTGAAGGTGTCCCCCTCGATGCCGGCAAGGTATTTGACCCGCCCCGGCAGTTGGGCGGCGAACGTCACTTCCTTATAAGGGATCACAGTCCCTCCTACGGCGACGGTCGGTGCCCCTTCGGCTTGCTTCACCACGAACTCGCTGCCTGCGGGTATGGCCGCAACGGCCTGCGCCGCCGATACCAGACCCGCCACAAGCAATCCGCGAACGATTGGTAATTCCATGTGCCTTATTACCTGAGTAACCTGATAGTTTTTTGTATCCCGAGCTTGGCGAACCGAGGGACGCGATGCTCACCGTTACCGTGGGGCTGCCACCCCGTCTTGCCCGCAACCGAGACTATAAAGGGCACCTTGAAATCCAGGTCCCCATAAATGGCCGCGCCCTAACTTTCGATAAACTTAGCATTATCTTGGATCAATGCCTAAATTACAAGTATTGAGAGAGATTAATAGAGAGAAATCAGGTACCTAGTACGATTTCTTAAGGGGACCTTGTCGGCGGGGATGTGGCTCCGGATCTTGTATACGAGAATCGAGGGTGCCTTAGAAAAGTTGCGGGGACGTAATTTTTGCGCGGAGCCCTTATCGAGGGCACCTAGTCGGGAAGCTCCGAATTATACGCTACCTCCGGCCCGAGTGATGGACGCCTTGGAAAATTCAAATGGTATCTTAGCGGTGCCGATGCGAACGGGTCGGGACCACCGAGCGTCGATCCGCTTCAAGATCTCCAATATTCGGCGGCCCGGGCAAACAGACTACCGTCCGGGCACCGTTGGGTATACCATCCCTGGTTGAAATGGACAAGGTGGTTATCCTAATCCGAATCTCTGCCGCGACCCCGACCATGCTTCGAAGTACGGAGGAACCCTGCGATGCATCCGTCCACACATGTCGTCGAGCAACGTCTGAAGAATTTGGAAGCCCACCTCAGGCAGGAAAACCCGGTGCTTCTCGGTGCGGTTCAGAGCTTTCGCACCTTGGATCGGGTCGCTTACGGGATGAGGCTGCTCGAAAAGCACCAGTCCTATACCACTCGGATTCCCTGGTGGCCTCTGATCTCGGTGCTCGGAACCTTCTCCGCCGGTAAGTCCACCTTCGTCAATCATTTCCTCGGCAGCAAGCTGCAACGGACCGGCAACCAGGCGGTGGATGACCGTTTCACCGTCATTTGTTATAGCCGCGAGTCGATGGACCACGCCTTGCCGGGAGTTGCCCTCGATGCGGACCCGCGATTTCCCCTCTATCGGATCTCCAAGGATATCGACTTGGCATCCGCCGGCGAAGGTGAACGCATCGACACCTACCTGCAGCTCAAGACCTGCCCCAGCGAACGCCTCCGGGGTCGCATCTTGATCGACTCTCCGGGCTTCGATTCCGACGCGCAGCGTGCGGCGACCCTGCGCATTACCGATCACATCATCGGCCTTTCCGATCTGGTACTGGTCTTCTTCGATGCCCGTCACCCGGAGCCGGGGGCCATGCGCGATACCTTGCAACATCTGGTCGCCAAAACCATCGATCGGCCGGATGCTGGCAAGTTCCTATACATTCTCAATCAGCTCGATACCTCGGCGCGGGAGGACAATCCCGAAGACGTGGTGGCCGCTTGGCAGCGTGCTATCGGTGAGGAGGGCTTGACCGCCGGGCGTTTCTATACCATATACAACCCGGACGTCGCCATCTTCATCAAGGATGAGGCCAAGCGCATCCGTTACGAAGAGAAACGGGATCGGGACCTGGAAGATATTCATCGACGCATGCGAGAGGTAGAGGTCGAGCGCGCCTATCGTATTGTCGGCTCCGTGGAGAGGACCGCCAAGGATATCGAAGAACGCATCGCGCCCTTTCTCCGACAGGCCCTTGATCGCTGGCGCAAGCGCACCCTGTGGGGCGATGGTCTGATCTTGGGTCCGGTGCTGATCGCCTTTGCGACCTGGGGGGGTTGGGGCGGTGGATCGGATTTTCTATCGAACGCTATGGACATACCCTGGGTAGCCTGGACCTTGCTCGGTGGGTTCCTCGGCCTGATCCTAGCCGGTCACTTCGGGATTCGCTCCCTAGCCACCAAATCCGTCGCCTATTCACTGGCCACCCGCGCTCGGAAGGAAGACCTGGACGGCGATCTGACCGCTGCCTTCGCCCGCAATACCCGTTTTTGGCGCAGCATTTTCAGGCGTACCCCGATCGGTTGGAATTCCGGTGCCAAGAAGCATCTGCGCAAGGTACGACAGGATGCGGATCTGTACGTACAGACGCTGAACGACCGCTTCACCAATCCCTCCGGCGACGGCCTGGACTCGAGCATTGCGAAGCCTCCAGTAGATGCCGAGGATGAGTACAGGAACGAGGGAGCGATAGCGATGAGCGGGGTGCGACGATCCCCCGCGTAGCCGTAGAGCCGAGCGTTTCGCCGGAGTCCGCGCGGTAGCGCGGGGCGGAGACGAAATGCCAAGCTATGCGACACGGCGTCCAGTCATTGTGGAAGTTCTGGCGCAGCGCGGAGTGTGCGTCGGGACGGACGCAGGACGAACGCGGGCCGCCGAAGGCATAAGGTTGTCGCCCAATTTTTCGCGCCCGAAATTGGATGAACCCTATTTCGGGTTTCGCGAAAAATGGCGACGCTCCAGTGCGTTCATTCGCGTTCATTCGCGTTCATTTGCGGCAAAAAAGAATTCCCTTGTATTGCCGCTGGATGGTGGTTCGTAACTGATTGATTTTTATGAGTACCTGCTTAAGTCAGTGCCATTCGGCTCTGACCCCTTTATTCTAATAACAGCATGATGATAGATGAATATAAAACACCACCAGGCGAGTGGAATACGGATCGGAATCGATTTGGGTGGCACCAAGATCGAGGTCATCGCACTCGATGCCGATCACCGAGTGTGCGCTCGCCATCGCACGCACACCCCACGCAACGACTATGCCGGGACCCTACGAGCCATCGGTGAACTGGTGGCACAAGTAGAGACGGAGACCGGCAAACGGGGTACCGTCGGCGTCGGCACACCGGGCTCTCTGTCGCCTTTTACCGGTCGCATGCGTAATGCCAACTCGGTGTGGCTGAACGGAAGGCGGCTGGATCGGGACTTGGTCGAGGCGTTGGGCCGCCCGGTGCGTTTGGCCAACGATGCCGATTGCTTCGCCCTCTCCGAGGCGGTAGACGGTGCCGACCATGGGGCGCGGACCCTTTTCGGCATAATCGTCGGTACCGGTACCGGCGGTGGCATCGTGGTGAACGGCCACCTGTTGACCGGCCCCAACCGCATCGCCGGCGAGTGGGGGCACAATCCCTTGCCTTGGCCACAGGACGACGAGCTACCGGGACCGAGCTGTTACTGCGGTAAACAGGGCTGTATCGAGACCTTCCTGTCAGGTCCGGGGCTCGCCGGTGATCTGCTCCGGGTGACCGGGCGCGAACTGACGCCGCATCAAATCGTGGCCGCGTCCAAGGCCCATGACCCGGAAGCCGAGGCTGCCTTGAAACGCTATGAGAGCCGTATGGCACGCGCGCTAGCCAGTGTCGTCAATCTCCTGGACCCGGAGGTGATCGTGCTCGGCGGTGGGCTCTCCAACTTGGATCGGCTCTACCGCAAGGTACCCGAGCTTATCGGCCGACACCTGTTTTCGGATGGAGTCAGCATCGACCTACGGCCCCCGACCTATGGGGATTCCAGTGGCGTGCGCGGTGCGGCTTGGCTTTGGGATGATGCTTCTTGTTGACAGTCGTATACTGCGTCGCCCGTGGATTGACCACCGTTCGTACCCGATTGCTGCTTGACTTTGCCGTTTGCTTCGAGGTGGGGGCTGAGGGGGCTTGCCGTCCCTGGAATGTTTCGAGACCTCCGGTAAGAACCGCTACCGGATTTCCCATGGGTTCCGAGAGATTTTACCGGCCGACGACACGGGAGGCCGTGCTGCGTGAATTCGAGCAAGACGACAGCACCCTCGGTGTCTATGTTCACAATCCCTTTATGTATTCAGTATCTGTCAAACTGTTACTATCGAGGGGTCAAGTTCGATCCTCACCGCGATTCCGAGCTGTACGAACGTTATTACGGTGATTACTCTGCCGCGGGTGATCGAGCCTTTTCTACCGATCATTGCTGTGCGTAATGTCGTCAGCTATTTCTTCGGTGGCGGTACCCTTTCCTTGGTGAGGGCAGACACCATGCGGGCAGTGTTCGGGTTGTTTCCCGATCTGGCGCACGCGCCCTCGAAGACCATCGAGATACACCCTGCCGTATGGGATGAGCACCAGCTGGACGTGCTGGCGGAGTTCGACTTCAGTTGTGCCATCATCGGCGTCCAGTCTTTCGATGCCGCCGGTATTGGTGCGGCAAAACCGCCCCATGTTCCGGTAGAGACCATGCGTGCGTTGGCGGCCAAGCTCAAGGAGCGGGGCATCGCGGTGGCTATGGATTTCATCTACAACATGGATGCGCTCGATGCGGGGGCGATTTTTGCGCAGGATTTGCAACAGCTGCTCGGCATCGATTTCGATGTCGTCAGCTTACACCACAACTTCAGTGACATCAGAAACGACGACCACCTGGATGAGTTCTACCGGATCATCGAGCAGTCCCCTAATCCTGGATAGCCACCACTGGGAATCTGCGGACAATGAGCGCTTTTCCGGTTGTCGGTTACCGCCTCGACAAGTGAAGAAGTACTCCAAGTGTGTACGCCTAGTCGATAAAGCCATCGATTTGAACACTTACCGCACTCGGTTTTTCCTTTCCCCAGTGTCATGGATGAAGCCCCTCAGACATGGCGGAAGTCTCTGGGTGAGAAGTACATCAAATCGGTGTTCGGATTCGGGTCCTATAAGAATAGTAACTATTCAGGACCTCTTGCCAAGCAGCAGGCTACGCGCGCACCCATGGAACTATGCCTGAACAACCCACCCTAACCCATTCTCCAGAAAGCCCTGACGACGAACTTAAGCGGTTGCGTGAACGGGTTGCGGAGCAGACGGCGCTCATTGCGCTCTGCGCGAGCGCATCCGGGAGTTGGAAGCGCGCTTGGCCAAGAGCCACAACTCCAGCCGGCCGCCATCCTCGGACTCTCCGTTCAAGAAGCCACCACCACGCTCGCAACGCCAGCCCAGCGGGCGCAAACCAAGTGGACAACCGGGGGCCGACGCGGTGCCACTCGCTCCCTGGTCGATCACCCCGACCAGTGCGGGATCATCCCGTTGACGGGGACCTGCGCCTGCGGACGTTGCGGCACCGGGATCGCGGCTACAGTGCTCGCGGAGCGACGCCAAGTGGTCAAGGTGGTAATCCAGCGTAAGGTCATCGAGTACCGCATTGTCGGCGGAACCGGTGCCTGTGGGCGCGCGCAACGCAGCACGTTTCCTGCAGGGATTGAGGCCCCGGTGCAATACGGACCGGGCGTATTGGCCTTTGCGGTCTACATGACCCAATATCAGTTGTTGCCCTACCAGCGCACCGCCGAGGTGCTCAATGAGCGGGCCGGCCTTGGGACATCACCGGGCATCCTCCAGCGTGCCGTACGGGTGGCCGCCATCCGCCCGGAGGCGCCAGTCAACGCGATTTGCCGCGCACTCGTCGCCGCCCCAGTGGCCCATGCCGACGAAACCGGCCGGCGCGTGAACGGCAACCTGTACCGGCTACACGTACTCAGCACCGTCATCCTAAACGTGGGGCCGAAGCCCCGGATGCGTTCGGCTTGTTGGTGCCGTTCGCTGGCGTACTCGTGCATGATCACGGGTCAGCCTGCCAGCGCTACTCATGTTGGCAGGCCTTCTGCAATGCCCATCATCTACGTGAGCTAACCGCTATCGCTGAGAGGTCCCCAAGCCAGCCGTGGGCAACCGATATGATCGCGCTGTTGTGCCAGGCCAATGCCCTGGTCGGCGAGGCCCAGAACCTCAAGGCATTGCCCAC
>Ga0209788_1000217_pt1 | contig 14562 bp, 9 predicted proteins | sample WorMetLIZISLAND1_2_FD_187415 | JGI IMG/M metagenome (GOLD analysis project Ga0209788, IMG submission 187415) | Marine gutless worms symbiont microbial communities from Max Planck institute for Marine Microbiology, Germany - Olavius clavatus LIZARD... ...
GTGTGGCTTCGGACTTCGAGCGGAGCATTCGTTCGACGCTTATCCGGGCCGCGTTCGATGGGGCGATAACGCTCGAAGACCTCAAACAGAACCTGCTCGCCCAGGTCATCCGCGCGATCGGCGACGGTACCACCCCCGCAGACATCCAGGAGCGGTTTGCCCAGGCAATCCAGGACCAGCTTGAGGCTACGGTGTCTTTTGCCGACCTCGAACAAGCAGTCGAAAAGTTCGGGTTTAGGGCCGTTGGGTTGTCGCTCGACTTCGGGCACCTCAGGCAACTCGGCGTTCCGGTCGTCGTGCACTTACGCCTTCGGGGAGAGGACCATTTCTCCGTGGTGCGGGGCATCGGACAGAATGGTTTGGTGCTGTTAGGCGATCCCGCCTGGGGAAACCAGCGCTTTGAGGCGCGCCGATTCCGAGCGATGTGGGAGATCGGCGGAGAATCGGGCAACATTCTGGTCCTTCTGCCAAAGGATGGGGCGGTTCTTGCGCAGGCCGACCGCGACTTTATTCCAAGCCCCGAAGCTAAACGCATTGCCGCTTCAGAGCCCCATCCTATTGCACAAGCCTTAGGCTCTAAATCAAGGACGGGTTTTAGCCATACTGCCCGGTGATCGGGAGGTGTCCGCACAAACTGGTTTCTTTACCAAAACGCCGCGAAGACAAACCGCACAGGCGATCACGCAGCTTCGGGTTTGGGCGGGGCGAGATTAAGGGTGATGGCTCTTATGCCCACTGTACTATGGCTGGCCTTGGCTACAGTACAGTGGGCTTTTTTTCAAACGTTAATGACGCACAAATCTAACCCAAAAGAAACTCTCTAAATCCCCTGTCTCGCGCCGGAACATGGCGGGGAGAAGGTGCTCTATAACGTTTCGACAACGCCACGGCAGGGGGTTGGTATCTTGCCCTGGCTGCACGAAGGAACGCCTTCGGGAGGTGCTGAAAGCGCAGGGTTGTTGGGTAGAGATTTCCGCTGATCCTGCCCAGACGCCGGGTCGGGGGGGGGGTGCGATGCTTCCCGTAAGGGAGACGCTTGCAATAAACCCATACTTGAGCCGCAACCGCGTTGGGCCGGCCCTGCTCTGAGATCCCCTGAGAGCCTCGCTAAGGCTTTTTTTAGGGGGTTCTCTTAAGGCAATCAGCGGTACCTTCTAACGCGTTAAAGACCGGCTCAGAATCCGCTAAAGGAATTCCAATGAATGTACAATCAGACTATGAGATAAACGAGGCAACCAGATTCGGAGGGTTTTGGATACGCGTGTTGGCTTACTTCATTGATACGGTAATAAAGTGGGTGCCGGCCATTGCTTTCGATGGCCCGCGTTCGTCCTGGCGCGTACTCTCCGCGCGGCACCAGGACTCCCGCAAGGACTTGACGCCGTGTCGCATGGCCGAGCATTTTGTCTCCGCTGGCGCTTACGCGCTGGATTCCGACCAAACGCTTGGCCCTACCTCTATGCGGGGGTTGTCGCACTCCGCTCGTCGCTTACGCTCCCTCGCTTCCCTGTGCTTCTCCGATGTTCACATCTCCCGCCCTACTCGCGTGCTTGGGTCTATAGGTTAAAAGAGGATATGACCTTCGTCGAGGGTAATAACTTGTTTTGAAGTGGCTGCTAGGCGGTCTTAAGAGGCTCAAAGGCTGTTCCCTGGAGTTTTTCGAGCAGCATATGTGTTGCGAGAAGACTTCTTGGCAAATCTCTTTACCATTTCACCATCATGGCTTTGGAAATCTCATTAGGGGTCTTCAACGGCCTCCTGTATGGGATTCTAGCGAGGTTTGTGGGACCTCTGCTGTTGGGGGGACGGGTATGGTTCTGGTGCATGAGCCTCCCAGAGGCCTGTAGAGCGGTTTTCTCCTTGCCTTGCCTTTTCCCTTTCAACCAGCCTGTAATCGCCTGAGAGGGGCTCTGAGGGCCTTTCTGGCAGCTTTTATGCATCGTCTCTGCTTTGGATTTGACGTTTCACGCTAGTGAGCTGGCATTGGGCTCTTTGGCTTGATCTTCTGCTCCGAGCGTTTCCCTTGACAGGGATTTCTCCCTGTAGACATTTCCGTTGGACCTTCTGTTGCTCTGCTCTTATCAGAATGGCTGATGGCTAGCTGGTACTGTGCTACGGATCGTGGAGTTAGGTTCCGTTGTGGAGACTTTTCCACAGGTTGAGGCTGATACCTATCGGTACTATAGGTATATCTATAGGATTGTGCACCCAAGTGGCCGTGGATTGTGCACCCAAGTGGCCGTGGATTGTGCACCCAAGTGGCCGTGGATAACTTCACCGATCACCAGGTTTTCCCACAAGGATCACGCGCGCAGAAACCGGAGGTGGGCTGTTCCTCAGAGTTAATCCTCCATAGTCCACCTCGACCTTGGCCTTCGGGTAGCACTGAAAGACCTGTGACAATGCGATACGGAATTTCTGTTTGAAGCTGTGCATCCGCCCGAACTCTATCCCGAACTGCCCCTTGACGGCCGCCCACGAGACGAACTGCGGCTTCCCATGAGAGATACGGTGCAACCTTTGGGCGAGCCAAGCGTAGATATCCAGGGCCATAGCGGAGTGCGCCAGCGCCGCCAGTGCGCGCTCGTCGAGCGGCACGGCGTGCTTTTGAAGGCTGTCGAAGTATCGGTGATTCAGGTGAAGGGTCGGACTCCAAAGAACCCGGTTGTTCTCATCTTTCGTGAGCCACAATTCGATCACGTCCACGAACTGACTGTTGATTTGCACGGTGTGTTTGTTAGCCATCATGGCCATGCGGATGGCGGCAACGGATAGACGCGCGAGCTGGTCTTTGAACGCGCGGATTTGGTAACCGTTCGGTCCCGATTTTCCCCGTTTGGTCGGGTCTTGAAGGCGCCTGACGAAAGCGGTCAGGCTGCGTTCGACTTCGATTTCGGGAGAGCCGATCCTGAGCGCCTCAGCGTTCAGGTGAGCCAGGATCAAGCGCGCCTTGGGGCCGAACGGTAGGCCCAACTCTACCCACCGGTTGGTTTCCGGGTGACGAGCCACCCCTGCTTCGATACGCAGCGCAATGTCGCCTTGCTCCCGATCCCAAACCCTTATCTCATCTCCTGGATTGCGGTACGGCATGCAGGTTTGGCAGAGCACGGTGTGCTGGAAGGCGAGCTGCTCCAGGGTCTCGGTTGCAATGGAGACGCTGGCCTCCAGGCTGCGTTTCTCTACCAGCGTTAACTGTCGTGGGTGTTTGCGCGGTTTCCGTTCAGGCGCGTTTGGATTACCGGCGATTTTATTGAGGCTGGAATCACGTGCTTCCCTCGTGTCTTGCATAGATTCATCTCTCTTGGAGGATGTGTGACCCTTGGCATGTGCTTTTCATACCATGCGTCGAATACCCTTTGAGCCGCCTAGTCGAACCGAAACCAAAGGATACCGCCATCTTCTCGGTCAGAGCCCAGAGTCGCTGCCTCCATGGAATCCAACCGCTCGAAGACCTCCCGTGCCCGTTGACGCGCGGGGAGTTCGGGCCAGCGGTCTACGTGCTTGGAACCAACCCATCGAAACCGACTGGATCGACTGGCTGGTTGCAAACAAGATCTAGCTGGCTTTGAATCCGAACAGGATATTGCATTTCTCCACACCGTTTTTTGCCAGACTTCCCTGCCGTACCGAAATCCTGGGGACAGTGTGAGGACGTGGGACCAACGGCCTTGTGAGCCACGGACAGCCCCTCAAGACCGCTCACAGTCGAAGACAGGGGGTCTTCCCAAGCAGGGGCCCTATTAAGCGCTCTAGAGCACCGTACAGGGCCGTACACGCGGATCAGGCGCTCGGTGCTCTCTTCCCCAATGTGCTTGAAAATCGAGCCAGTCTTCTTCAGACACACTGTCCGGTCGCTTGACGGCCTGGGCATGACGATCACCAAGGCTGGGGCAGGCGATAACGCACCATCACCTCGGCTAATGACCGCCGCACGAAAGCCTCGTGTTGCGCCGTCAACCGCTCGAACGTGCGCCAGTGCATCCCCTTGGGTTTCTCGCCGGGGCCGTTGAGACAGCCCGGTTCCCAGACCAACTTGTCGCGGAGCTTATTAGCCCGCCGCGCCATCCGGTTATAGCCGGTTTCCCGCTGGCTGGGATAGGTCAAGCGGTAACAGTGGCGGCAGGCAAAGATACCGCCACCATAGAGGATCGCCACCCGCCGACCACAACCCCGGACGGGACAAAGGAACCAGGGGCGTTTCCCCCCAAGGTTGCCGTCGGTCCAGTCGAGAGAGACGGGATAGCTTGCGTCCTTCCAATCTTTACCACCGCTTCGGTGACGGTAGGTGAGGATCACCCGGTCCGGTTCGGTGCGCACGCGGATGGAAGACACCACCTCGCCCTGGCGGGACCACGTACAGTCGAAGGATTGATGCGGAGCGAGCCAGCCCTCCCGTTTCCAGTACCGCACGTCGATGGTGAGGTAATCGGCAGTCGAGTTTCCCGCGAACCAGCACCGCTGGCGTCCGCTACCGATACCTCCCATGACGGCCTCCCCTTCGTGTTTTGTCGAAATCATTTGGGAAATTCATGCTTTTCACCGTGGCCCCTGGGGGCTTAAATCGTCAAAAGCCCCGGAGTGGGTACTAACAGAGGTGACAGTTCAGAGAGGGGCGGCTGCGTGGCCACGGCAGCATGATCATCTGGTGTAACAACCGCCGGGGTGATGGGAAGGTCCTTACCGGAGACGAACAAATTTCCAAAAGTGCCGGGTCGGGTACTGACAAAACCGACGAAACCGCCAAAAATTTCCCCAAAGCGTCGGGGTAGGCACTGCCAGAACTGACAAAACCTCCTTCCAATCGGGTTTTGGCCGTTTCGGCGGTAGGGTACCTGGAGTTTTTGGGAAAACTACTCGTGCTTTCCTTAGTCTCCCACAGCCGGTCCAGGGAGCCCCTGTCATGTCCTCCGCAACGCGGGGTTTACCTGGTAGACGGTGGTGGGCCGCCCCCCTTGCCGGGAGGCTTTCCGCTCACCACGGATACGACAGTGATCCTCCAGTACCTCGAGCGCCCCCGGTGTGGATCCGGGGTTCAAGTTTTGCCAACCGTGCCGGTATACATCGCGCGCGGTGAACCCGTCTTTCAGGTCCCGTAATCGCTTGTCCAAATCCATTGCGGCGGCCATCTCCGGAGCTATCACGCTCGAATAGAGACGGCGGGCATGGCTCTCCAGATACTGTGCCCAAGCGCATGCGATCATAAGCGCCTTCTCCCCGACAGGTCCTCCTAGCGGGTGATCGGCAAGGTGTATCAGCAGCGCCAAGCTCGGAACCAGCGAAACGAATTTGGATAAGTGGGATTCCAGGGCCGGCTCCATATCGGCAGCCCGGATGCGCTGCATGTGCTTTTCATACCATGCGTCGAATACCCCTTGAGCCGCCTGGTCGAATCGAAACCCAGGGATACCGCCATCTTCCCGGTCAGCACCCAGAGCTGCGGCATCCATGGCATCCAACCGCTTGAACACCTCCCACGCCTGTTGACACGCGGGGGTGTCGGGCCGGCGGTCTACGTGCTTATAGCTGGTCGGTGTGTCCGGCCAAATCAACAGCTGGAAGCGTTGAATCAAGCCATCGTCTCCGGCACCTCCGGCTAATGCCACTCTCAGGTAGGCTTGAAGGGGACCGGGTTGGATGCCGCCTAATATGGAGACACACGCGGCCTCGATTTCGACCGTGCCGCGTCCGATGCGGTCGAACGTGAATCTCCCCGTCCCATCCCAGGCCTCGATATAGAAGCTGCGGCTTCCCTCCCGGCCTTCTTTGTCGAGATTCTTGAGAAACCCGATTAATTCATCCCGAAAGACCAGGATGCCGCGTAGGTCGTCTGCCAACAGATCTCCGAGTTTTTCGACGGTTGGATCGTTGGTTACATAGCGCCTCCGAGCCGGTGGAGCTTCCTCCGTTGCATCGACTATGCGCCCTGCGATGTCCTTCGCTTTGTCCTTGCTATTACCTTGGTCACTGCTCTTCAAGGCTTTGTCCAGATCCGTCTTATCCTTCTTAACTTGCGCCTGGGCAATGAGGGAGTGAACCTCGTATTCGCGAGTTTCTCGCTCGTGATTCTCCTTGGCGGCCATCTCCAGGCGTAAGAGCATGTCCATAGGAACTTTCAGGGCGGGTGACTTGAGCACACTTGGGCGCCCCACGGCACCGCCCCATAGATTCGGCACCACGAGCCAATCGTCGTGTCGTTTCGGTCGGATTCCGACTTGTCGTCCCACCACAGTCGCTAACGCCACCATCGCCCCCACTGCGGTAAAGTCTAGAGGGCATTGCATCCGGTCGGCCGCGTCCTCGATCCACGGACGGAGCACCGTGGGCAATAGCTCGGGCGTAAAAGGTTCTACCGGCGGTAGATCGGTCGGCAGGGGTTCCGGATCCAGCCAGTCGTCATTGGCCGCTGGGTCCGGTGTCGTGGCGTGATGGATAGTCCTGGCAACCGCCTCAAACCCACGCAGCGCGACCATGTCGTTGAAGTCGGTCATGCCCTCGGGGCGCTGCGCTCCGAAGTCGGGAACGGCTACCTTCGCGCCGATAACCAGCGCGGCTTGGTACGCCTTGGTGATGCCGGGATTACCCTCGGTGCCTGCATCATCGTCAGCGCAGATGATCCGGGGAAGGTCGGGTAGCTTTTGACGTATGGCCTGGGCTACCGGCTCCAGATTGCTGGCATAAAAAGCGATCGCGACCGGGTAACCTGTAGCTTAGTGAATGGTTGCTCCGGTGGCGAATCCCTCGGCGATACACAAGGCATCCGCCCCTTGGGTAGAGCCGATGCTGAAATAACCACCGCTGATCCGTCCGCCGCTCAGAAAGCGCTTGCCGCCATCTGCCGCGATGAATTGCAGGGAGTGAAGCTCATCACCCGACCGCACCGGGATCACCAGCTCACCTTGGTGCAACCGTGCTCCATTGGCTTTGATGTTCTTGCGGTCAAGATAAGGATGACCATCGTTTGCCGGTTCGGCCTCCTCCCAGATCGTCGCGGCCTTTGCCGCTGCCTTGTCGTGCTGCTGTTGGCGTTTCTCTTCGGCACGTTTCCGGGTCTCTTCGACCTGACGCCGGAATGCCTCCTGTTTGGACCGAGAAAGCGGTTTTTCCCGCTTCGCCTGCCAGGTTGCGGAAAGATCGGAAGACCAATCACCGAAACATCCGCTCAAACCATCATCAAACAGCTTGCACCAACCGGCAGTATTGCCGTTGGATTTATCCACGCCGGGAAAGCGGTGAAACTTGCCGGGCTCGATCACAGCGGGAGGTTCCAAACCGGAGGCCCGAATCGCATCCTGAAACTGGGAGAGTGCGCCATTCATCGGGCAACCCTCCCCTCACTCGCGGCCCGGCGACTGTGCTCGATTTGCCGGTTCAGCCAGGCATTGATTTCCGCCTCGACCCAGCCGACGGCGCGGCCGCCGAGGGAGATGGGCTTTGGAAAGCAACCCTCGGAAATACGCAGGTAGATCGTGCTGCGGGAAAGCCCGGATTTCTGAATGTTTCAGAATCTGAAAATATGTACATATCTAGTCAAAACAACGTAGCGATATATCGCTAAATCTTCATAAGAAACATTAAAGATAGATAGGTAAGTGGCTGCCAAGATATCGCCACTCATCAAAGAACTGTGGCCTTCTCTATTGGCTACAAACATCCGCATTCCCATATGAGCCAATCACAATGGATGAGACAATTTCAGAACCAGTAGAAGAAACCACTGCCAGTAAATCACCCTGCACGCATAGTGGACGGTTTACTGATTTGGATGCGGATAAGCTGAGGGGCGGATACTACACTTCACCGGAGCTCGCCGCGTGGTTATGCACCTGGGCAATCCGGGCTTCAGATGATTTCGTTCTTGAGCCAAGCTGTGGTGACGGAGTATTTCTTAGAGCGGCGCTCAATTGCCTTGCCAACCTTAACGCTCGCGGCCTAGCGAGCGCGGACCATCTTTTTGGCATCGAAATTCTTGCTGACGAAGCTGACAAGGCTCGCGCACGCTTGGAGCAACATCTCGGGTTCCGCGCTGCAGATGTGGTTGAGACCAGCGACTTCTTTGCCTGGTGGAACCGCCCTGATCGCCCGCTCTTTGACGCCGTAGTCGGCAACCCTCCTTTCATTCGTTATCAAAGCTTTCCAGAACTACATCGCAACCGCGCGATGCAAATCATGACCAAGCTGGGTCTTTCCCCGAACCGACTCACTAACATCTGGGTACCCTTCGTTGTTGCAGCGGCGGCTTGCCTCCGGACCGGCGGCCGCCTTGCGCTCGTTCTTCCAGCAGAGCTGCTCCAGGTTAGCTACGCCTCGCAGCTGCGGTCTTTCCTCACCAACCGTTTTGGTCGAATTGACCTTATTGCCTGCAATGAGTTGTTCTTCGATAAAGCCGAGCAAGAAATTATTCTCCTGCTGGCCGATGAGGCTCGGACGGAACTGTCAAAAGACAAACCCTGCCGGGTTACACTCACCGAAACTGAAACGGCTGCTGATATCTTCTCCTCCTCATCTGCCGACGTACTATGTACGGCTCCCCCAAAAACCATCTGCCATGACAGCGAGAAGTGGCTGAAATACTTTCTGTCAGCATCAGAGATCACCTTCATGCGCGAGCTGCGGGCATCGCAGACGACAACAACCCTAGACACGTTCGCTTCCGTCAATGTTGGGGTGGTCACCGGAAAGAATCAGTTCTTCGTCCTGAAGCAAAGTCAGATCAAAGAATTGGACCTTTCTTCTCACACAACACCTCTGGTTTCCCGGTCCGCTCACCTTGATGGAGCGCAGATTAACCGAAGCGACTGGAAGCGCCTTTCCGCAGCCGACGATCGGGTTCATCTGCTGCATCTTGAGCCTATCAACGGATCGAAGCTTCCAGCGTCTCTGGAACGCTACGTCCGCCAGGGCGAATCCCTAAAAATTCACAAGGGCTACAAATGCTCAATTCGTGAGCCGTGGTACGCCGTCCCGTCCGTCTGGATTCCCAACGGTTTTGTCTTCCGCCAGATTTATGATTTTCCGCGCGTTACTCTCAATAAAGCTGAAGCTACCTCGACGGATACGATTCACCGAATGACCTGCAAAACCAACCCCCAGAGTGTCATAGAGAACATCTACACACATCTAACAGCTGCTTCTGCTGAGATCGAAGGCCGGAGTTACGGCGGTGGTGTCCTCGAACTTGAGCCAACCGAGGCCGGACGGTTGCTTGTGCCCGCCAAGCTGGCACCGGCGCTCCCCCTAAAAGAGTGCGACCGATTTGTGCGCAACGGTCGTCTGCAAGACGTGCTCTATCAGAATGACCGACTAGTTCTAATGGACCAGATGGGCCTCTCCCGGAAGGATTGCGCTATGCTGCGCGGCATTTGGGAGAAGATGCGCGATCGTCGGCTCGCCCGCCGGAGGCGGAGGCGGACAACTGCGCCATGACCGCCACCGACGTTCCGGAAGCAGTCCGCCATCACGTGGCTGACCTCGTGCGTGCCTTTCAACGTAACGAGGAGGACTACCTTCGGTCAGATTATAATGAGGCCCAGGCCCGTACAGACTTCATCACCCCGCTCCTCGAAGCCTTTGGCTGGGATGTTTACAACACCAAAGGCCAGCCACTTGCTCTGCGTGAGGTTATTGAGGAAGCAACCATCGAGGTTGGTGAGGAGCGGTTGTCGAAGAAGCCGGATTACGAGCTACGCCTAGCCCGCCAGCGGAAGTTGTTTGTCGAGGCCAAGAAGCCTAGCGTCCACATAGACCGGGATCGAGCATCGGCCTTCCAGACCCGGCGCTATGGCTACTCCGCCAGCTTACCGGTATCCATTCTGACGAACTTCCATCAACTCGCGGTCTATGACTGCCAGCCCATTCCGGCTGAGACAGACGAGCCTCAAGTCGCCCGACTCATGCTGGTCGGCTATGAGGAGTTTGAGGTTCGACTTGACGATCTGTGGCCGCTCCTTTCGCGCCAAGCAGTCTATTCCGGAGTCTTCGACAGACGCTTCGACATTGGAGTGACCCGCCACGGCACTGAGCAGTTCGACGACCTCTTCCTTACTCAGGTGTGTGCCTGGCGCGAACGCTTGGCAACTGACATTCACGCCAATACCCCAAGGATTTCCGCCGAAGAACTGACCTATGCGGTCCAGCTTTTCTTGTCGCGCATTGTCTTCTTACGCATCTGTGAGGATCGTGAGATCGAGAAATACGAAACCCTGAAAAACCTGGATGATACCGCTACCTTTAAGGCCCTTGTAGATGAGCTGCGGCGCGCTGACGAATTCTATGATTCTGGGCTCTTCCGGATCATTGATGACGCTCCACTTGGTATCCGAATTAGCGACGCCACCCTTCAGGCTATCATCAATGAGCTGTATTACCCGCAAAGCCCCTACACTTTCGCCGTCGTAGAGACAGGGGTCCTAGGGGGGATTTACGAACAGTTTCTTGGAGATGTGATCACCATCTCCGATGGTACAGTCGAGATCGTCAGAAAGCCAGAGGTTCGGGAAAGCGGTGGCGTCGTGCCCACGCCTCGCTACATCGCGGACGTGATCGTTGAACGCACGGTCAGGCCGCTCATCGAGGGCAAAAGCCCTACAGAGCTAGAGGGGTTCACTATTGCCGACATTTGCTGCGGCTCTGGCGTGTTCCTCATTTCAGCCTACGAATTTCTCCTGGATCATTATCTGAGTTGGTACCTCTCCAACGATCCTGAAGATCACGTGGGCCATCGCATCTTTGAAGCTGTTGCAGATCAGTGGCGGCTCACCTTCGACGAGAAGCGCCGCATCCTGTTTGCCCACCTGCGAGGCGTGGACATAGACCCTAACGCAGTTGAGGTTGCGCAGTTCAGCATGTTCTTGAGACTTATTGAAGACGAAAGCGCTGTTGCACTTAAGGACTTCGTTACCCGCCAGAGGGTACCTGCCCTTCCCGCGCTTGAAGAGACAATTCGATGCGGAAACAGTCTTGTTAGCTTCACCGAATGGCGTGCGACCCGCAAAAATTTGCCCGCGTACTTGGCCGAGAAGGTGAACCCGCTTACTTGGTCAGATGACTTCCCATCAGAGATAGAACGCGGTGGTTTCGACGTGATCATCGGCAATCCACCCTACATCCGAATTCAGAACATGATCGTCTATTCACCTGAGGAGGTCACCTACTACCAGAATCCAGGATCCCCCTACACCACGGCTCACCAGTACAATTTCGACAAATATGCGCTCTTCATTGAGCGCGCCCTAACCCTAGTCCAGACTGAAGGCCGCATTGGTTTTATTGTCCCGCACAAATTCATGACCATCCAGGCTGGTCGTGTGCTACGCCGCCTCCTTACCGACGGCACCTTTCTTGATGAAGTGGTGCATTTCGGTGTCAAACAGGTCTTCGGACACGGAATCTCTAATTACACCTGCCTTCTGATTCTGGACCGGGGCGGGTGTGATCCTGTTCGTTTGGAACAACCTGGTCCGTTAGAGGCATGGCGTTATGGGCAGCAGGGAACACTCACTCAGATCCCGGCGACTGAGCTAACTGAGAACGCGTGGCAGTTCTCCAATGCCGAAACCCGCGCCTTGTTCGACCGCGTGCGCGCCGCTGTTCCCAGTCGGCTTGGCACGGTCGCGGAAATCTACGTCGGCGTCCAGACCAGCGCCGATTCGATCTACATCTTTCGCCCGACCGGCAAGACTCCCGCCACTGTTACCTTGCTCTGGAACGACCGAGACTGGCCGATCGAACGTGCCATTCTCCAGCCCTGCCTTCACAACGCGCCTCTTGCCCCTTTCGCCCGACCTCACCCGAATGCCTGGATGATCTTCCCATACGAGCTGGTTACTACCACCAGCGGGAAAGTACGCGCCCGTCTTATTCAGCCCGATGAACTCTCCGCCCGGTATCCCGGCTGCTGGGCTTACCTTAATGCCCGTCGTGTTGAGCTCGAACGCCGCAACATTACCGGGGGAACGGCGGCTGAGCGTCAATGGTATCAGTATGGCCGCTCGCAGAGCCTTACCAAATTCGATACCCAGAAAATCATCCTGCCGAGCCTCTCAACGGAGCCGCGTTATGCTTACGACGACACCAACATCATGGTGACAGGCGGCGGCAACGGACCTTACTACATGGTTCGGTCCTGCGATGGCGCAGCAGTTTCCAACCATTACCTTCTTGCCGTGCTTAATCACCCCCTTAGCGAGGCTTTCGTCCGCACCCACACCACCATGTTCCGCGCTGGCTACTATTCCCACGGAAGGCAATTCATCAAGAACCTGCCCATTCCAATCCCGGATGACCCACAGCGCACTGCGATCGAGAGATTGGTTGGCCACCTCATCGACACTCTCGATGCCCTAGACGCAGCTCGCACGCCGCGTGAGCGGACCTATAGAAAGCATGAAGAGACTGATCTCAGGGACCAGATCGAACGGCGCGTGAGTGCCATTTTCGAACTCTCCCAGGCGGATATGGAAGTGGTTAGGTCAGTTCCTGTACCGACTTAGAAGAAAGCGGCGGTGAGCAACCCTACATCCCACGCTCGAGGCGGCGTGGGGTACTGATAACACTATCTGTATTTCGATTTACGCTATCAAGCATGTTGCGAAGGTATGTCTAGAGCAACACTTCGGCCTTGCTGAAGGCGTTGATTTCGAGGTAGAGGGCGTAATCTCGAACCCTATATAAAAATAACGTTAGCCTGCGGTCGCAGATATAAAGTTATCTAAACCCTGTGTAAATTGCCTCCGGTTGTTTTTGATCCCCCGCCCGCCGTCCCGTCCGCCCCCAAGGGGCTCCCTTGGTCAGGCGTGATTGTTGAGGGGGATCACTTCGGCCTGCTGTTTGTTCACATAGTCCGCCCATTCCTGCATCATCTTGCGGCGCTTGTCGAACAGGTCGCCGCGCCGGTAGGCGGCTTCCACCCGGTTTTCGATGACATGGGCCAGGGCCATCTCCGCCACGTCCCGTGGAAAGCCCGAAACCTCCCCGGACCAGTCGCGGAAGCTGGCGCGGAAGCCGTGGGGCACGTAAGCGCCCCGGTCGCCATTCACCCCATAGCCCATGTCGCGCATCAGCAGCAGCAATACCATGCTGGATAGAGGGCGTCCGGGATGGGCACCGGGGAATAGGTAGGCGTTGTCGGCACGGTGGGGCAGCGCTTCCAGGATGCTCATGGTGGCGTCGGTGAGCGGCACCCGATGCGCACGCCGCGCCTTCATCCGCGCCGCCGGGATGGCCCAAACGACGGCCCGGTGGTCGATTTCGGCCCACCGGGCGTGGAGCACCTCGCCGGTGCGAGGTGGCCGTGAGAATCAGAAACCGCAGCGCCAGCGCCGGGACGCTGTCGTTACCGGACAGCTCCGCCATGAAGGCGGGCACTTCGGGATAGGGCATCGCGGGATGGTGGCGGACTGTCCTCACCTGGGAGGGCTTCGGCAGCAGCTTGTCCAGGTGACCCCGCCAGCGGGCCGGGTTCAGCGGGTCGCGGTACTGACGAGCAGCGGCATAGTCGAGGATGTTTTCGATGCGGGCCCGCACCCGCTTGGCGGTTTCGGTCTTGCCGATCCAGAGTGGGGATAGGACCTTCAGGATGTCCTCGGTGGTGATGGCGTCCACCGGCTTGGAGCCGATCACTGGTCGGGCATAGGTCTTGAGGGTGCTCACCCACTGCCGGGCATGCTTGGCGCTGGTCCAGCCGTGCCGGTGCGCCCGGACATAGCGGGCGGCACAGGCGGTGAAGGTGGGCGCGGCCGGTCTGATCCGCCGGGCCACGATGGGATCGAGGCCACGCTTGACCTGCTTCCGGTACTCGGCGGCGCGCTCCCGCGCCTCGGCCAGCCCCACGTCGGCGAAGCTGCCCAGGCCCATCTCCCGGCGCTTGCCATGTAAGGGTGAAGCGCAACATCCACTTCCGGGCACCGGTCCGGGACACCACCAGCCGCAGGCCGCCGCCGTCTTCGTGTTTCCCCGGACCGGCGGTCGCCACCTTGCGTGGGGTCAGCTTGTGAATCGGCATCATTCTCCTCCCCGGATGGGGGACTCCGTGCGTAAAACCCCGATCAGACCCCCAAGAATCAAGGATTATACTGGATGTCCGAGGACTTTACTGGACTAGTCTTGTATGTTTCCATAAGGAGTTCTTGGATTGTATCGGACGTCTTCGAATCTCATTTCGGCTGATCACTGATCCGCCATAGATCACTCAAATCAAACCACAGTCCCTGTGATCGAGCCCCTCTGAGCCCTCAGAGGAAGCGTTTGACTGCGCTCGATCAATAGTCCCCTCATCCCTCTCCCAGCACAGCTTCCCGCACTCCCTTTTCTTCCGCGCTCACTGACCAGACACCTGCGGTTCCGGGTCGAATTGCGGTTCGATCGGGGTCCAATTGGGGGTCCACTTAGTAGAGAAGTCATATAAATATTTGATTAATATGAATTTTATTTTTTATTTGGGCGGATCAGGGAGCTACCAGGCATCCACGCGGCACACGCCAGGGCATGAAACCGCAGGACCGGCCTCGTTTCAAGACCTTAGAGCAGCGGCAAGGGGGTTGGGTTCCAGGCCGTTGATCGTGATCG
>Ga0209788_1000218_pt1 | contig 14467 bp, 9 predicted proteins | sample WorMetLIZISLAND1_2_FD_187415 | JGI IMG/M metagenome (GOLD analysis project Ga0209788, IMG submission 187415) | Marine gutless worms symbiont microbial communities from Max Planck institute for Marine Microbiology, Germany - Olavius clavatus LIZARD... ...
TTCGAACGGTACCATCCCCGACCCCCTGCGGCCTCCCCTTCCCCAAGATTCGGGGTTTGCAACCCCACCCCAAAAATGCAATCGCTATTATCTCAGGAACGGTTAAAGCTACGGAATGCAAATTTGGCCGATACATTCACAGGGTCCATCGAGCACAAGCCCATGAAAAATTTCGGAGAAAAGGGAGCGTGGGCGTATCCAGGGACAGCCCAAATTTTTTGAGTACCCCCGTATTATCTCAGGAACGTGTAAAACTATGAACTTCAAATTTGGCACGTATATTCACAGGGTCCATCCGAACAAAAGCCCCTTAAAAATTTGGGAGAAAAGGGAGCGTGGGCATATTCAGGGACTGCCCAAATTTTTTGAGTACCCCCTATTATCTCAGGAAAGGGTAAAGCTACGAACTTCAAATTTGATACGCATATTCACAGAATCCATGCAAACAAAAGCCCCTTAAAAATTTGGGAGAAAAGGGAGCGTGGGCGTATCCAGGGACTGCCAAAATTTTTTGAGTACCCCCTATTATCTCAGGAACGGGTTAAGCTACAAACTTCCAATTTTGTACACACATTCCTAGTATCGATCGGAACAAAAGCCCATTATAAATTTCGGGAAAAGTAGTCGTTTGCTAGTCAGGACTCTGGAAATTTTTCAGAGCACCCCTATATTGGGCGCACTGTGCGGTCGTCTTTGCGACAGCTCAGCTTTCTTGTTATTGCGGCAATAACTTTGTCCACTACTGCCAAACAATTTTCATAATTTTTGGCACATATATACTAGGCCTATAGAGAATTCGCAACAAGAAGATGAGTAGTCAGTCCACGTAACACGGTCTGTGTAACTATACTACGTTGTTAAATTCTTCGACTTTATTCCGGTTCGCTTCTGTATTACAAAAACGTAGCTCTTTTCACTGTGGTAATAATCATTAATTTTTGTGAAAATGTCAATGTCATAAAATATTTTTGAAAGATCGTACCTGAAATTATTACTTATTTACAAGTAACAGTAAGGCCTATTTTTGGTCGGAAGGTTATTGCTATGTTAACAGATGACACTCTGATGTTGAAATCAATGTTGGTTTCAAGTAATTCGTGGTAGTTGTGGACAGTTATGCAGCAATGAATCTTTATTACAATGGACGACATTTCAGTCATGTGTTGTAATTAGCGTTATTTCACTCACTAACGTGAATCAGATCTAAAGACCGGTTTTTTGAATTTGCTGTGTACTGTTAACAGTAAACATACACAATCATGGATAAAACTGTGATTAAATTTTACAAGGTAGTGCAGTTCCACAACTACGTTAGGTGGGCTTACTATACATCTGCTTGTTGCAAATTTCCTATAGTATACATGTGCCAAAAATTATGACATTTGGTTGGCAATATACAAAGTTATTGCAATAATAAAAGGGATGTTTCTCATGGTCCACAGTGAATAAAAATGCATGTAAAACGAAGGAACGAACTCCACCAACACGTTAATTATCACAGAAAGAGTTGTTATGTTTGAAGACTGCAAAACTGGAGGAGTGAAACAAAGTCATGTTGTTCGCCTACACACAACATGCTGCAGAGATAAAAAAAACAATAAGTAATAATTAAACAACGAATAAATATTTATCTATACACTGTTAGCTGACATGCACAATGCTTTCAGCATACAACACGTATTCTGACGATAGCAATGCTTTTCGCAAAAAAACGAATCATATAGAATAACAAATACCAAAAATACGGACAACGTTAACAACAGCCTATCTCATATATTAATTCTTCAGTGAACTGTGAAACATGAAAAAGCAAGTTCGATTAATGCAGAAAATACCAGCGACTGCCGGTGCCTCAAATCAAACGTGATTGCACACAAACTAATGTTAGCTTCATCTTCATCAGTACCATCCATCAGGCACATAGCCAGCCACAAGGTTTTGGATCGGTCGAGGAACGTGGCTCGGTGGCGTAGTGGTAAGGTCTTGGACTAGTGACTCAGAGGTCGCGGGTTCGAGTCCCACCAGGACCGCTTTCGCGTAATAACGTTGAGCAAGTTATTTATTTTACACTCATGGTGCTCAGGCCAACTCAGCTTTCCATCCCTTCGGGGTAGGTAAATGAGTAGCAATTAGTATCTGGTAATACTCGTTACTAAAAATAGCGAGTCGCTGCCGGAGAACATTGCGGGGTGAAGGCCGTAGTGCGGCTGGCTGGGGCATAGGTGGGTCGGTTACAGCTGCAGACTGTGGGGTCCAAAGTCCGTTCATTTGGGCAATGGGCTGCCGCTAATTGCGCTCCACCACCTAGTGTCATTGCCAGTCAGTACGCCACTTCGAATTGTAATTGTAAACCGCTGCTGGGCATGTTCATGTAAGTGGCGGATACAAACGTCAAGACCTTTAACCTTTAACCTTTTAACTTTAGGGGCAAGAACAGATATGCGGGCATCCAGGCTGCCCGTGGCTATGTGCCTGCCATCGATCATATTATTGTACATCACATGTGCCCAACAAGCAGCAGCCGTGAAGCTAAGGAAAGCAACTAAATGACTGCTGCCTATCAATAGACAGCAGGTAGAAACACTCTTAGTAAAAACGTATTCACAAGTCGGACAAATAAATCCAATGAATGAATTTCTTACCTAACTGCAACTATGCCGAGATGTGCTGTACAACACCGAGTAAATGGCAATCAGGTTGGTTGGTTGGGAGTTTAGCAGCACTTTTAGCACTGGACTGGCCATATCGTGCCTAACAGAACTCAAAATTTATGAATGCAATCAAGGACTTTTTGGAGTAGCTTTAAAGGTATCAGACAGATGAGAGTAACGGTGATATTTTTCCTAATGTGCTGGAACTGCGGACAATCTGCTACGATATGTTCTACTGTAACAGGATGAACACAAATTGGTATATGGTCAGCTACTATCTCAAAGTCTAATAAAAACCGATGGCAGAAAATCAACAGAACGTATTAAGAAGCACAATTTTCACATGCCAAAGTGCATTGTCCTTCACAGGAATTGATCAGATTGGTTAACACTAGGCCTAGCAGAAGACAAAGGGAGTCCATGTGTTAAATGACGAAAGATTGCAGAATTATGCTGCAAAATTCCAAGATCACATTGTTACAAGCAAATTTCAGGAGTCATGGAGGCCAAACTTAGAGGAGGCATATGCCTCCATGCCACCGCCTCAGCAAAGAAAAAAGTGGTACCAAACAGAGTCGACAAGCAGAAACACAACTGCAAGGAACACAAGAAGATGACAAACACGACACGTAACGTCTAACGTCTATACGTCGTTCGGTGCAAGTACTGACTTGAGCAAGTTCCTCGCAACACTTCACAGTTGCAGCTCGCAAACATTACCAACATTACACTGCAGAGATGTGCACTAGGCTATAAATAACTCACAAAAATACCTCCTAGTACATAACACACCAACCAACAACACAAACAGCACTGACAACAGTATGCCACCACGACATAAGCATGTGCCTGAGTGGGAAAATAATTTGCTACTATAATGCAACAACATATAAATGTCATCTGGTATCTTGTGCAACAATGCAATGCTAATGCATCATAATAGTTCAGATATGAAATGTCAACATGTCACATAGGAGACATCCATCATAAATCTCAGTATCATACCTGATATCACGTGACATCAATTCTGTTGGATTACAAACAAAATTATGTTCTCATCAGTACTTTTTGTCATAATAAATAGGGACTACAGTTTTCAGCAGCAACATTTTTCCAATTCCACAGGCCATTTCGCCAAATTCTCTGGCTCACCACGACAAATTTTCCACATATAGCAATTAATTTTCTACAGTCCCCTGAACCCAACCAAATATGCAGTATTTGTCATCAGTAACCAGTAACCACAACTGACAGCTACAGTCTGCCTACCAAATAGACTGGCAATATTTCAGGTAAGTTCAGTATCTTTAATAGTCCTCCCGTTAGAGCTTGAGTGGCAGTCATGCATTCCATGGCTCAATCATGTCTACATTAAGTTTCTACAGCCAACTAAACCAGACCAAAAAATGCCAAATTTGTGCCCTTGTCACTAACCAGTACTGAATTCTGCAACATTCCGCAAAAACGTAGAAATTCCGTGGCTCGGCTCAAAATTCCATGTTCAGCGGAAAACTGTTGTTCTTAATAATAAACACATCATCCCAAACATAAATAAAACAACCATGAGCGGCCATTTTTCACTGACAGATCAATGGACTCACCCAAAGTTCACGTACCCACTCATGGTTCTGACTTGGTGAAAGTTGTGGGCAAAAACATTGTTCATAGGGTTAACAAGACATTTAGCTGACCTTAGTACAAACTGTTTAACAATTTAATCACTCTAATTACCAATTAAACAACCACCATATCAACATCTTTAGTACCATAGTAGTAGTATTGTGGTAGGCAGAAAACTCATGCTAAGCCTTTTGGCACAACAAGATAATTCAGTAATACACAAACTGTTAACCAGATGACCAACAGGTGGGTTCTGTATTGGTCGAGATACAGAGATCATCAGACAAAGGTCACAATGAGTAAACTATCAAATACTGACATACAGTTAAAGGTACTGTAAAAGTAAACATAAACATACTGTATAGCCGTTAATGGAAGTATTCCATGACACAGCTACGGACTGTCACTTGCCATATGGGATCACACAGTGTTACCTGCTATGCGACACAAGTGAACACACCCCGCCTTAACCCCAGTTATGTAGGCATGGCCCAGGTGGAAAAGATGACTCTGCTAAATGTCACATGACAACTCTGAACAGCGAAGACAGGTCATTGCAGTTTGTGATATGACAAACTTTACCAAAGGGAAGCTTGCATCTACACGCAACAGAATCTGTAGTTTTGATGTAAAACTGAGTGAGTACGGCTGCTGTACACAAAATAACCTGCAATCACTTCTCTACTACAGCAGTCCAAAGAATAGTAAACCTGCTAGAAAAAAATACACCAACAATAAAACAGTCCTTGTATAGCGGCACAAATTGTCTGAGCAGACACAAGAGCCTCGGATGAAATATTAAAGACACTTACAGGGAATCTAGACTAATGACAATGTCCAGCTATGTCCACTGTCTGTCTCCACAGCCGTAACGGTCAGCATTTTGAACAGCACGTAAAATGCACAATCCAGACACACTAGATAACAAGACGACATATTCTAAATAACACAAGCAATATCTTATTAACAACAAATATCACTACAAGTATATGTAATAATTTAACGGTGTCTAGGAAATTTACATATTTAACAATAAAGCAAGTTCTGACAAGCATTTGTGACAACACCATCACACAATTCCACAAATTGAAAAAGAAATATGCAATTGAAATGCCACAAAGAGCAAAGGCATTAAAGGGTTTATAAACAGTAACGGTGCAAATGCTGTAAGAATGTTAAAATGAAGACTACTTAACTACAGAAGTATTATACAGCCACACAACTGCCACACACATACATGCACACACACTGCTTGCACACACAATGGTAAATAGTTTGAGTAATAAAATAGTTAAAACATATATACAGAAGATATATTAATATGCACGTGTATATCTTCATAATCAACAGTACAAAAAGTACAAGAAAAACAGCAGTGGGCATGAGCCGCTACTACACTGTATATGAACAATCCACGATTAAATACATTATTTACGTTGAGAATCAGCACAATCAATATTAGCAGCAAACCAAAACCACATAAACTGAAAAAAATGAACAGCGTATTATACAGCAAATGCATAGTGCAATATTAAAAATTTGTTCTGGTAATACAGCTGTGATCTTTCTAAACAGTGAAAGCAGAACACTTATGTACAATATCGTTAAATGCGAAGAAAAAGTGTGCAGGAAATCTTGCTGCTCATCAGACGTCTATGACTAATTAATTATCTATGACATGACGACATGTCTTTCAAGGCGAATGCAGCTCATCTCTGTCACCTCGCACAGCGTCACTCAGCAGACTTCTATGACATGATTGCACCACACACTTGGACTGTGCATTTTGGTCTGTGCCATTTCCATGTCCTTGGACCCCAGATTTGGAACACGCCACTCTGACACCAACAACATTAATATTAGCCATGAACAGTTCAAGCTGGGCCTTGACACTTACAGCTCTTTGTGCAAGCCTGCTCATAGGAAGCACCTCTGAGAATTTCACTTATATGGCACAATATACAAAAGCTAGATTTAACTGACGGACTGACTGGATCATCGCCCACTGCACAGATGAAAGATGAAAGCAAGGGACCTGCAGTGAGCCACACTTGAAAAACATAACTGTCATGAAATTTTCAAATATGTGGACAAAATGGCGATATTTGTGCAGTCTAAAATCACACAACATCAAAGTCAATGAGAGTTCTAAAATAACACAGCAAATTCATAGTGTAATCTGCAAATTTCCACAATATCACTGAGAACTTGATTCACTGCACTGACCCTTAATGGGTGTTCACGTACCTACTTCATATTATCCATCAAATGGCACAAATTGAGAGGAAATACAAAGGATTTGTCACTGAAACATCCACAAACTATTATCACTCTTCATTTTAAAATGGGACACAATTGCTACATGCTGCAGCATTGACAAGAGTCGGGTAATGCTGCGAGTCATGCTAATATGACAAAATTCAACACCAACATTACTATCAGTGTCAACATCCCGCATGCACATGCCGCAGCACACCCTATCTTGTCAAGTCGGTGCACAATACAAACTGAACACATGTGGACAAACCCTGACAATGAATTAATGCATCTTGAAGTTGCAATAATCACCGACAGAAAAAAACAAGTCACCAAAATTTAACACTGATGGTGACTGTGAAGTTATGCTAAACTATAAAAATGACAACATCTGCAGACAACTAATTTACAGCACTGTAGTGTCAAATCATTTCATCAACATATAACTGACAAATTCTAAACTAAATACTGTTTGACTTTTGCCCAGTGTACTGATTAATCTACTGTTGCTAAATGTCACCTTACACTTCAGCTTGGAGACAGTATAGCCTCAGTTACCGTATACTGCTAGTGTCAACTGAACAGTTAACAAATGCTGATAAAATTAAGTCCATCAACGATCCACCAACAACAATGCTGACAAACCAAACAAATGCAGCAGCACAAAGAGAATTATTTTACAAGACAAATCATGCTATAATGATAACAATTCAATTACAAATCTGCATCTGTCAACGTTTCAGCTGATATGGCACATTATTGCCATATCATCACATCATCACAGCAAGAATATTAGAACTGTTTCAACCGAGATCAAAATGTCATGCAAGCACGAGTGCACACATATATCAATTAAATTCTAGTTGTGTGTACTACGAATTCAACTGCAATAATCTGCATCATACTCAACAGCTAAACAAAAAAAACAAAACAAAAACAAAAAAACAAAGCCAGTTAAATACATCGTGTTATTGGGAATATCTAGGATATGTCACAGCAGATCTACAGGAGATACGGAGCCGACGGAGTTGTCAGCATTCTGTTTTCTTCATCTATGCAAAGTGCACAATGTGTTGCAAATACAACCAGCAGCAAAAAGAAAGACCCAGAAACTGGCTGAAAGCGACTTTGACACACTTTATGATCATTCTCAGCCAACTGCTTATTGTTACAAACAAATATCAGCAGCAAAAGAAGTATTACAAATACTGGCTGGCAGCTGTCTTCTATCTGCATCACATCACATTACAGCAACTAACAGTCCATCTAAAAGAAGGATAATGCATGGCAAGACATGGCCACACAATCACACGTACATACAGCCAAGGGCAATGATAACAACACATGCCAGAGGTGGCAAGTCAGTGCGACGACGATCCTGTTTGCTAGTACGGCACTGACAAAAACACTTTATTCAACAATGACACAGTACCAACAATTCACCACTAACAGCCAATTAACACATATGTCCATTTTTATTATGCTTCCCTTTACACAGCTTCTTGCCCATGACCGACTGAAATGCAAACCGTTACAGTAAACTCCTAGTAAATTTATTATGCATCCAGATATACCAGGGCTGTCAAATTACTGCATTAACTCAACACGTTAATGCATTACGTAATTAATCGCAACTAAAAAATTATGCTATTAAAAATCTTAATGCAGCTGCCAAAAATTACTCTGTATCAGCTTGCTTTCCTCTTTTCTCAAAGTGCTTTAACGCTGCCAAAAGTATCAACGCAAAATTCCCAAAATCAAATTTCACATGTACAAATTTTTGTGTTACTTATGCTGTGAATTTCAATTTCTGCATTACTGTAACTGTGGTGTTTATTGCTAATAAATTTCTAGACCAATATTCAGCAACAAGAGGGCCTTTTGTCATCTGATAGCACCTACCCGCAACACACAAGATAATGCATCAAAACTGCAATTAACACAACAAATAATTTATCACACAAATGACACGATTAAAAATATCAATCGCTCGACAGCCCTAGTATATAGTCATGTTGTTAAGAAGCAGCTTTATGGAACAACCGAATGTTCCATTACAGGGGTTGGCACCTGGCATCAGCGTCATCAATAATCAAACTAGAAATCAACATTGTCCATTTACAATGACGACTTTCCACACAGCACGAGTCTGCAGCCAGCAGAACGTTCATCATCGGAAGCTGTGCACGAAATTTGCATACGGCGATGAACTGGTGATGACGGCACATCGATGCACGTGGCGATCGTCACACTGTCCAGACCAGCAACGTACATTTGTCAGACGAACATACTGCAGGGATATGAGTGACAACAAACTGGCCGGCAGTCCTGCACGGTTCATGCAGTGCAGACACTGGCTGCGATGAAAATCAATCTTACGAATGTGCCACAGCGCCTTCGAACAAGATAAAAACTGACACATCAAATGCTGTCAAGCAGAACATTGCCGCTGGCCAGGTAACAAGCACATACAGACTGGTGCCATGAAACAGTCGACTGATGTAACACCAGCAACTTCTACTTGCAGTGTGGAGTGGCAGGTGCTCCGGAACAGTGGAAATGAACATTCTGCCATCGTCCACTGTACCGATGCCAAACTCGCGTCTCCTCAGTCTGCTGAGTTACAGGAATACCAGACCTGACACAGCACCATATACGTACGTTTATTCGTCACAAGAACAGACAATATAAAATTGAGACAGAGACAGACAGAATAAGAACCAGATTAAAAAAGTGTACCAAACCACACAAAAAATAAAAACTCACTAAAACATACCACAAATATTACCAAATTTACTATAAACAGAATGGTTAATCACATATACCACATTGACACTTGCTAGATACAGCAACACATCACAATGACACTCGCTTGCTTCAACTACCATGACAGTTAAACAAAAGTAACCTTAACCGTAATCCTATAAAATTTTCGTAATCAAGTTCAAAACAAGCTGAAAGAACACTCTGACAAGGTAAAGGCCACAAACAAAAAACAAATACCACAATAAACTCATTGAACGTTCTACCGATGAAAACCAACAGTTCATCACTTATGCACCATGTCTGGAAAAAGAGGCCACAGTATTCTAGGTATAACTTTGACAAATTTAGACACAGTTTCATCATTTTTGGCACGAATCATCCTGATACTTCAGCGTACTAAAATATTAAGAAAATTTAACTGAACACTGCAACATCAATATGTGGAAATGACATCATATCTGATGTCATCAAAAATGCCGTTTACAGACAAAGACGGTAATTTAACAAAAGCTTTTCAAAAGGAAAAACATGACACTGCAAGTCAATTGCTGAAAGAATATGTGAACAGAAACTGGGGTCATCATTGATTAAATCTCTTTTGGAAAAATTGATAAACTGAGTCCTGTTTGGTAGTGGACGTCGCCCAACTTGATCATGCTGTCATTGTTCAGTTCAGTGGCATTGCATGGGCGCGGTATCTCAACATGCATTAAGGGTGGCACTACACATTGTGATTTTGAGTTAAACTAGCATTAGTAACTTTTATATCAACTTTTACTACTGCCATAGATAGCTCAACAATATGCACTAACAGACTTCTGTTTTACGGAATTTCGTCCCTTTTGGTGTTGTTGTGTAACAGCTAGGAGAGCGTTTCATTTTACAAGGTAAAGTAGCAACATTAATTACTTGAGGTGAATTTTTATTGTACTTTTAGTTTCTCCTTACTTCGTTGATGTTGCTTGGCAAAAATTATGACAATGCATTTTAATATTCCAAAGTTATTAGACAGAATATTGTCGTATCTTTTCCGGAGGTGGTACGTACACGATTACATCATCACTACGCAGTGATATGATAATATTAGGAATAAATGTTTTTATTTTCTTAGTAAAATGAGTCCTCAGGATGGTTTAGAATGCCAAAGATTACAAAACTGTGTCTACACATGTTAAAGTTATGCAGAGAAAACTGTGGACTCTTTTTTCCGGACATGGTGTACATGTTTAAAGTCGAGAAAGTATCATGAAATGTCTCGAGATTCTTGCCCATCTGTCCTAATGCTAGCTGGCATAATACAGCACAATGCTTTCTGCTACTTCACACTTTTCCCTGCATTCTGCATCTTGGCAGAGGTTGCAAGATTTTTCTGTTGGTCTTTGCCATGCTTTCCCTTTTCACCGCTTGTTATTGTTTAGTCAATGAAATGCACTTGCGGTAATTTTTCACCATGTGCAGCCTGTGCATTTTCCCACCAGGAAGCAAGATCATCCTGATCATGTCACCCGCACGTGCCGTTCAACCACGTGGGTTCTGCGCAGGACTCTAAACATGGCTCTGTTGGCATAGACTGACAGCTAAGTATTAAGCTCAGAATATTATACCTTAATACGGACAACTGCCACTTCAAGAAGAATATACAGCAGAAACTGGCAAACCTATCAATGTATTGTGTCAAGCGGACATATGCAATGCATGCAGCGTCATCCGAGAGGAAGTGTACATGAGGTTTCAAGATGAATGTATTCATGGCCGTCTTGTTGTTCTTTGACAGCACTGCAACATTATCACAGAGAATCTCTCAGCCTACACATCACTACTGACTGTGAAGAGCAGCATTCGACTCGCCAGAATTTAACATTCCACTCAACACATAACATATCATCCTAAAGACGAGTCTTTCCCAGCAATCTACCTCACTGCTAGCGACAACTATATGTGCAACAACCAAGACAGAATAATACCAGTCTAAGACAACAACAGACTGGCCCTAGTTAACCTGTCAGAACTGCCATGAACATAGGAGTGACTAGTTAGTTTTACTTTAACATCTATATTACACATTTCATCAGTTCTGTAATACCTGGCCAGTCCAGTCAGTGTAGGCTGGGCACTAAATACTTATTTCAATATTGGACATTATACTGCATATTAGTGTGTGCACATGACTGTAATTAACAAACAATACAGCACTGAGCAGTTCTGATAATCTTCCTTTTATCCCCCAGAATAAGAGCATCAACAAACAAAAAAGTCCAATTTAAAAAAATTGTGTTATACCATTTTCAAAGTAGAACTTGTGGAACGCAAGACCCTCAATCAGGTTACCACTTGCTTCACATTCGAAGCATGTCATCTGAGGGTCAGCTAATTTCCTACAAACCACAGCATCCTTATGACGAAGCCATACGATACGAGTCAGAAGAATGCTACTAGCAATCATGATACAGCAGTAGTTAACGAATCTATTTAATACATTAAAAATACCCAGCACTGAGATCTGAAATGTGACTGAAATGTGATAATTTGATAGTTTGACTTCAGTGGCAATTATCAGCATTACTGCACACATTAGGCAAATAACGCCATAATGCCAGGCACGCCAATGCCAGCAAGCATAACGCATTTCCAGTCACAGAATAAAAATTAAGCCGTTAACTTTCCGTCACTTTAGCCATCAATAAACTGTTAAATAATGACAGTGGTAACAGATGTCACTCACGAGAATGTCTCAAAGTCCCCGCGCATCATAGCAACCGTCAACTGCTCAGTTAGTTTTACGATTTCTTGCCGACGAGCTGAACAACAACGACAACACACCTCAGTTCAGTCCAAGAATTTCTTACAAGTAAATTTCTACAGAGAGACTTCGTCAGAAATTGAGATCACCTTATGAATGCGAAGTAATGCCAACTGTAAGTCAAGTAAAATGTGCTACAAATGCATCCAAAACATCAATCTTCTGACTGCCAGTATGCACCACATTCTGTCACTGTATTATTACTGATCCAAATACATGATATCACGGTTCCGAAAATATAGGCCAAGTAATATTTTTTACACGGTAAATAAATAAAAAATAGCAACGTGACTTAAAAGGTGCTAAAGCGACCACAAACATATTAAACATAAGCAAACTTACGGGAAAATCACTTAATAACTAAAACACACAATGTTTACCCCATTCGCCAAGCCGTGCATACAGTTGTCGGACAGGTTTGATGACGTTTAAATTTATTCAGTTACTATTTCTAGCAGACCATGATATCGTTATGACAGACAGTCATTGCACTGAGAGTACATACTCTGGCAATTTCATATGAATACTTAGATCATTCTGACACAAGGTTTAACCCATCCACAGTAGAATTTGATTCTCAGGCCTCACAGACTATAGTAAGACATCAATCATACAACAGCAAAACTGCACATGGGAAGAGCTCGTCAACAACAGCTCTTACACTAACTGACATGTAAAGGCACTACAGCACTCAACAGTGAAATTGCTGCCGCAAGATATCTACATGACAACCACCAGCATCAAAGCACACACAAATAGGTGTAATATGGTAACATGTTTTGTGTCAAAATTTACCACTTCTCTCTACTGAGTCCAATGCACTGTCAGCACTCTTGCTGTTGACTTCTTTAGCCTTGGGTGAACCTACAACACAAAGAAAGATCAGCTTCATTGTTCCACATTAACAAGCACAAACACACACACATACGATGTGCAGAACGTACATCTTAACATACATTGACTGCTCACGACGACTGTCCAACTCAGACTGCACAATAATAACTTCACACAATTTCTGATGGTAGACATAAACTTTTACTTCACAAAAATTACTCAAATCACAATTATCCACCATTTTACAATCTTTGACAATTTAAAAGACCGCAAAATAAAGTTAATTTTGAAAATGAAATGCATATGCAAAAAACTATGCACACATATCTGTTTGCTAAAAAGCAGACATGGGCAGATATTTATTTTCTGAAAATTCACATTCCATGACAGAACAGACCGTGAAAGCAGGCATGGGATTTGTGAGAAATGGGTTGAAGCTACAGCTTTGGGCATAAGCAGATTGCAACAAATGGTGGATAACTCTGTGGTAAGTATAAGTGCCTGGAGTCTACAATGGATGTTAAAGGAAAGGTTGGCAGGTATGGCTGATACAGGCAAGCGGAATGTCATTTGAGTAGGTGTGTCATGCAAAAATGACAAGCATGACAGAATTTCCAAGACAAACAAAGCATACTTAAGAGTGACATCAGCTGCTACAGTAATGGTTATCCAGCTTCCAATATGAACCTTTTTAGATCAGCAACTGATCTCATATTGCTGCTCATCATCATTATCTTCTTCTCCTTCTTGTTGGGGCGACCTCTTTAAAAACAAGACAGCATAGCTATCGCAAAGAAGACCGCGCGATGCGCCCAATATATGGGTGCACTTAAAAAGTTTTGAGAGTCCTCACTATGCACCCGGCTACTGCTGCAGAAATTTGTAACGGACTTTTGTTCTGATCGATACTAAAAATGTGCGTACAAAATTTGAAGTTTGTAGCTTTACCCGTTCCTGAGATAATAGGGGGTACTATAAAAATTTGGGCAGTCCCTGGATATGCCCACGCTCCATTTTCTCCCAAAATATTAAAGGGCTTTTGTTCGGATGGACCCTCTGAATAAATCTGCCAAATTTGACGTTCATAGCTTTACCCATTACTGAGATAACAAGGGGTACTTCAAAAATTTGGGGAGTCCCTGGATATGCCCACGCTCCCTATTCTCCCAGATTTTTAAAGGGCTTTTGTTCGCATGGACCTCTGAATATACCTGCCAAGTTTGCAGTTCCTAGCTTTACCCGTTCCTGAGATAATAGGGGGTAGTCAAAAAATGGGACAGTCCTCGATACGCCCACGCTCCCTTTTCTCCCAAAATTTTAAAGGGCTTTTGTTCGGATGGACCCTGTAAATATACCTGCCAAATTTGAAGTCCGTAGCTTTAGCCGTTCCTGAGATAATAGGGGGTACCCAAAAAAATTTGGGCAGTCCCTGGATACGCCCACGCTCCCTTTTCTCCCAAAATTTTAAAGGGCTTTTGTTCGGATGGACCCTGTGAATATACCTGCCAAATTTGAAGTTCGTAGCTTTATCCATTCCTGA